>OGGG01002749.1_pt1 | contig 9793 bp, 6 predicted proteins | sample 1571201 | NCBI WGS metagenome assembly OGGG01 (sample SAMEA2581946, study PRJEB24529) | metagenome | biome: Human gut stool | place: China | collected 2011 | reverse complement strand
CCTACATCGTACACTACAAGGAAACTCTTGACGTGAACAACGACGTGCCGATGACCATCGCACTCACATTCTCGGCTGAGCTTATCAATGTGGGCAACGCTGCGCTTGACAACAGATGGCCGAAAAACTAAACGCTCCGGGGCAACGCCCCTAAGCGGAATGTAAGATATTGCCGCTTGAAGGGCTCAATCCGTCAAGCGGCAATTTTATTTATTCACCTAAAAAATCATTGCCGTTATGCTTGAGCAGAAGATGACAACCGTCAATATTGATGATGTTCCTCTTCCTTCCTTTTTTCAGGTTGTGTTGAAACAGTGCATCAATGATCATCATTATTTTGAAGTTCACATGGATATAGAGTCCGGTGAATTTTACAAGACTCATACGCTTGACAACAGCATGAACTGGATAGGCAAGCAAGCGGAAATCCTTTTGGGCGGCAACAGCTTCAAAGGAATAGTGACACATGTGGGACTGCACCGCTCGAAAGGCAATCACGGCTATCTGCTTATCCAGGGGTATTCATTGACCTTCCTCCTTGAAACAGAACTAAACTGTGCTTCGTGGACCAATACCACACTATTCAGCATAATAAAGGAAATATGCGACAGGGCCGGTGTGCCTTGCGCCATCAAGCCGGAATATACAGCTGACATAGAATACGAATGCCAGTATATGGAAAGCGACTTCGACTTTATCCGCAGGCTGGCCAGACAATATCACGAATGGCTGTACTATGATGGGAAACAACTTGTATTCGGCAAGCCAGACAAACTGCCATCAGCCATAGCGCTGAGCTACGGACGCGAAATATCCGACCTGAACATAGGAATCCAGACGCTTGCCCGCCCGGTAGAAGGAAACTCATACGACTCCGCCAACGGCAAATTCAGCAAAGGTGCCGCTTCCAATGTTCCTACCGGCATGAACATGCTGGGACAAACAGCTTTTGACGCATCTGTCAAACTCTTCAAATCGAAAGCATTCCAACATACGGAAATCAGGGTTGCCAACGACAGTCAGGCAGAAAACCATTTCCAAAAGAAACAGCAGAGCGATGCCTCGCCTTCACACTATATATCCTGTGAAACGGACTGCAACCGGATAACACTCGGCAGCGTAGTAGAAATACAAACCGCAATCCAGAACTTCCAATTTGATTTTATTGAAAAGACTTTAGGTGAATATTTCATCACTGAAATTACCCATATAGCCGGAACCGGAGAAAGCTATAACAACAACTTTACCGCACTCTACTCGCAGACAACAAGTCTTCCTGCCCCGGAAGTACCTCTACCCGTGGCACAGACACAGCAGGCGGTAGTGATAAGCAACGATGACCCCAAGAAACAGGGACGCGTACAGGTAAAGATGAACTGGCAGGGCGATGGCATGACAACCTCATGGATACGTGTCATGACTCCTGATGCCGGAATAAGCAATAAAGTATCAACCAACAGAGGTTTTGTCTTCATTCCGGAAAAGGACGACATCGTACTGGTTGGATTCCGGTATGACGACCCGAAACGTCCGTTCGTAATGGGCAGCCTGTTCAACGGGAAGACAGGAACAGGCGGTGACAGCGGCAACAAGAAAAAGAGCCTGACCACCCGGAGCGGATGTACCCTCACCATAGATGATGACGAAGGCAGCATCACCATGACGGATCAGGCCGGCAACAGCTATGCCGCCGACGGAAAAGGAAACATCAAGATTTCCGCATCCAAATCCATCATGCTGTGCGTAGGCAAAACCAGTATTGAACTGGACAGCGAAGGAAACATCAAATCCTCTGCAGAAGCCCAGATTACGGAAACGGCCGCCAACGAAATCACGCAGACTGCAAAAACAATAAACAGCAGCGCCGAAGAGGCATATAACATAAAAGGAAGTGACGTAACCGCTACGGGAAGCAAAACAGCAACCCTTTCGGGTACCACGCAGGCAACCGTGGACTCCAGCGGAACAACCGCCATAGCTGGTACAATCGTAAAACTGAACTGACCTATGAGCAATGCCATACAACAAATAGCGGACAATATGCTCCACCTTTGGGAGAATGCCGTGGCACAACCGGTAAAGATGATACGCATTGTCATCAATCCGGGTGACGAGACCATGCTCAAGGCTTTCTATGACTACATGCTGGCCATCGACAGCGAAGAAGAAGATATGGTCTTCATCATCGCTCTCCCATTTACATCCGCAATGGAGTTCAGCAAAGATGTACTGCAATATATCGGCAAACAAATAGAGTATTGGAATAACTCCAAGAAGCCTGAAGACATCATTTTTGAGAAAGTGGAATGGCAGGCAGATGACAGCACCATAAATAGCAGCAATGCAGCCCAGACACTAGTGGAAAATCTCAACCGGCTGACCCGTGAACTTATCAGCGGTACAGACATGAAATGCAGCTTCATTTTCGATCTGGAAGGCACTGCGGACTATGAAGGATGCCAGCAATGGTTCAATCAGGCACTCTCCCAACCGTTCGACAAACAGATGGTATGGGGAACTGGAGATATCATCGGTCAGGAACAATTCGGAAAACTCATGGCGACCTATCCGAAGGAAACGGCTTCCATCTATCCCCCGATAGATATGGACGGGGCAACCGAAAAACTGGCAGAACAGGCAGCCAACGAAGACCGGAGCGACCCTGCCGCCTCAGAATTCAGACTGGCACTGACCAGACTCATGAGCAGCGTAAAGAAAGGAGACGCTGCCCAAACAGACCTATACGCACGCAAATGCCTTGATATGGCACTTGCCAATGTAAAAAAAGACATAAACTGGCTAAGCCAGTTCGTAACAGTATATACCATCCTATATACAGACCGCATCAATCATAAGGATCTGGACATGGCTCTGTATTTTGCCAACAAAGCGGTAGAAGCGGCAAGGATGGGAGAAGGAAAGCTAGACCCGTCTCTTTCGGGACGTCTTCTCGGTAGCTCGCTTGTAGGGAAAGCATCCATACAAGTACGAAAATCCGACTGGAACGATGCCGCAGAAACCTACCGAATGGGAGCAGACGCCTACGCAAACTGCAAGGATTACCTCATGCAAGCCGAAACGCTGAGGATGTGCGGATGGTGCTGGGAGAAAGCATACGATACGGAAAGAGCAACGGAGTGCTACATTGAGGGATTCCATCTGGCAGACAAACTGTCGTCAGACCTGATAAAGCATTCGTCTTACCCTCTGCTGCTGCTCAAGCTGCTGGAAAGCCGGAAACGCCAGTCAGCGGTCAGCAATGAAGAAATCAACTCGGTGCTGAGCCGTGTTATCGGCAAAGACTGGGAGGACTTTCTGTATGAATACAAACAAAATCTAGGAAAATATCATGGAATGGATCAACAAAATATGGACGACCCTTCAGCAAATGTTCAGTGAAGGCCCAGAGTACATCAAGGAAAACCCGAAATCGGGCTACCTTGTAGTCATCCTGATTCTGCTGGTATGGCTGACAGGACTGATACTGGACTGGAAATGGACCTATGCCCGCCCCGGAAGCTGGGGAGGAAACTTCTGGCTTGACCTACTGGGGCCAAACGGATTCCGTTTCTGGCTCGGAGTCATCGTAGTGCTGGCCATACTATTGTCGGCCTATCTGTTTTTCAAAGCTTGAACCCACTCTAAAAACAACTATAAACTATGTCATCAGGAACAGGGTATTTCGACCAGGTAAGCGCACAGCTTGAAGCCACCGTAGGAGCACAGATGTCGGGTGTGGTTTCGGGAGCTTCCGCCAATGCGGAGGCGGGCGTATCCCCGTCCGTCAATGCGCTTGACACCGGACTGAAGGCGGCTACAGCCTTGGGCAGTCTGGCAGACAACGTAAGCGAGGCAGCCGTACTCCCCGTGCTCGGGGCACTGGGGATGAAAGGACAGGCGTGCTTGCCCATCTCCAAACAACTTGACCCTGTAATCGGAGTGGATATCCACCTGGTGAACATACCACCGGCAACAAGCGTGCCGATGCCTCACCCGTATGTGGGCACACTGCTATGCCCGCAGGACTTCATGACGGCGGCGGTAGCTTCGTATATCCCTCCTCCGCCCACAGCGGAAGAAACCGAGGATGCGGATTCAGCCAAACTCGCAGAGATAGGCCACACGGCACTGACCATGGCCGTGGGCATGATGGGTGCCACCGTGAAAATCGGCGGATTCATTCCACGTGCCGTGGCTTCCACCCCCACACGCAGCATACCGCATGTGCCGATGGGAGCCGGATTTGCGGCAAACTCAATACCCATACCAAAAAACAACGGACATGCCTTCATGGGAAGCCTGACCGTGCTTGCCGACGGGCTGCCGCTCTCGGGAGGAGGGGCGCACATGCATCTGGACTGCAACGACCTGGGCATGTCGAGCGTACACAAGGTTCCCGGACTGTTCCTGCCCACGGGCGTAATCAACCCGATTCCTCCGGCCAGACAGATCCTGACCAGCCCCGTGCCCGTGCCGCTTAACCCGATGGCCGCCCTCTCACGCAAGTGTATGGGGGCTTTCGGAAGACTGTACAAGAAAAAGACCAAGAGGCTGGCAGACAAACTGCACGGAGCCGTAAATGACAAGATAAAGAGCGGAAAGCTGCAGGACATGCTGCACAAGACCATCTGTACCGTAACCGGACACCCGGTGGACGTGGCAAGCGGTATATTCTTCACAGACGAGGAAGATTTTTGGATAGACGGTCCGATTCCTCTCTCATGGGAACGTACCTGGTACAGCCGGAGCGATTACCAAGGGCCGCTGGGTAATGGATGGCATCATGCATACGACATGGGTATTGTAGTGGAAGACGGTATCCTCACCTTACGAATGTCCGACGGAATACCCGTAGCTTTTCCGCTACCGACCGAAAAGAAGCCCTCGTTCATACGTGCAGAACGCAAAGAGGCCAGAAAAGAAAAGGACGGCTACTGCATTTGGGACATGGACGAAGACCTGTACTACCGATTCACACAGAAGGAATATGACTCCGTACATCTGCTGGAGAGCGTATCGGATGCAAACGGATTTGCCATACGGTTCGGGTACAACAACAAGGGACACCTGAAGGAAATTACCGACAGTGCGGAAAGAAAGCTTACCGTGGAATGCGACGAGCGTAACGGACACATTCTGGAAATAAAAGGGCCACACCCCGAAAACAAGGGAGAAGAAACAACATTCGCATCCTACGAATATGATGCGGAGGGAAACATGACATGCCAGCGCAACGCCGTGGGCGATGCCATGCGGTATGAATACCAAGGAAGGCTGATCGTAAAGGAAACATGGAGAAACGGACTGAACTGGTTCTTCGAATACGACGGCAGCGAAATCGGATCCCGATGCATACATACATGGGGAGACGGAGGCATATACGACCACAAGCTGCAATTCCTCGATGGTATGACCAGAGTGCTTGACAGCCATGACAAGCCTACAAAATATTACCACAAGGACGGACTGGTGTATCTAAAGGTGGACGCCAACGGAGGCGAACACCGATGGAAATACGATACGGACCGGAAACTCCTGCAGGAAACCGACCCGGCAGGCAACAGCAGCCTATACAAATACGACCGCTGGGGAAACTGTACCGACAGTTCCGACCCGGGAGGCGGCAGCGTATCGGCTGTATTCTTCCGCAAGGGAGCATTGCGCAACAGGCCGCTGAGCGTGACCACAGCGGACGGAGGAACATGGAAGTTCGATTATGACAGCAAAGGAAATGTGACCAAACGTACTAACCCAGAAGGGGCGGAAACACGGATAGAGTACAGCGAAGGATTGGCGGAAAGCATCACTGACCCGTATGGTGTAAAAACCCTACTTAGCTACGACAAAGACGGCAACCTGACGGAAGCCTCAGACAGCCGGGGAAACACCTCACACTATCGCTACGACGAACTGGGACGATGCACGCAGGTGACAAATCCGAAAGGTGCCGTACAGACAAGGCACTATGATGCCATAGGACGCGTAACGGAAGTGGAAGACTTCGACGGCAACCACATACACCTGAGATATGACGGCATAGACAACCTGCTGGAATACCGGGACGACCTGCAGAAGGTGGAATACACCTACTCGGGCATGTGGAAGCTGACACACCGCAAGGACAGCCGAGGTGTCGTAGGTTTCCATTATGACAGGGAAGAACGGTTGCGCCACGTGATAAACGAGCGGATGCAATACTATGAGTTCGAACTTAACGACGTGGGCAACGTAATCCGGGAAACAGGGTTTGACCGGGGAACAAGGATATACCAACGTGACATCGCCGGACGTGTAACCAGCGAAAGGCTGCCGAGCGGAATCGTACGGGAATACGAATATGACAACGCATCGAGGGTAACAAAGGTGTCGTATGTGACGACAGACGAACCCGACCAGACCTACCAATATGGAATATCGGGAAGGCTGGTGGAAGCCACACGGGGTAAAAGCCGCGTGGAGTTTGCCTACAACGCACTGGGACTGCCGGTAACGGAAACATCGGACGGTGAAACCATCACACGCACCTACAACAAGACCGGACAGATACTGTCCCTGCAGAGCACACTCGGGGCGAATCTGGAATACAAACGTAACGAATTCGGAGAACTGACGGAGTTCAGAGCCGGAGACGGCTGCGGGAACGGTGAAATGCCGTGGAAGTCACAGCACAGCTACGACACACTGGGCTTTGAAACAGAACGTATGCTGCCCGGAGGCGTAATGCGAAGTTTCGCTTACGACAACATTGGCCGCCTTGTGGATGCACGCACGAGAAAGGATGCGCAGACACGCCACATGCGCCGCTACCGCTGGGGCAAGGCAGACCGGCTGCTCGCAACGGAAGACAGCAGACGGGGAACGACCCGGTACGGGTACACCCCGAACGGGCAGCTGGAGTATGCCGAGTACGGAGACGGAACGGAACAGTGGAGAAAGAGCGACAGCCTGGGAAACCTGTACCCCGACCCCGACTGCACGGTACGCCGCTTCCTGAAGGGCGGAGCCATGGAACAGGACGGAAAGTGGCACTGCGAGTACGACAAGGACGGAAACCTGACAGAACGATACATCGGCACGGGAAGATGGCTGGACGGAAAGAAGGAACACTGGAAATACAGGTGGAACGCGGACGGCTCGCTGGCAAAGGTGGTACGGCCAGACGGTGAGGAAGTGACATTCGAATACGATGCGCTGGGACGAAGGCTCTCCAAGAGTTTCGGAACGACCGTGACGCGCTGGATGTGGAACGGGAACGTGCCATTGCACCAGTGGAAGCAAAGAAGGAGCTACTCAAGGGAAGAGAATGCGTGGCTGACCGAGGAAGAACGCAAGGAACGCACGCTCTGGCTCTTCGAGGAGGAATCCTTCGTGCCTGCCGCCATGATAAAGGGAGGCAGAGCCTATTCCATACTGACAGACCATCTGGGTACGCCTACCGAGGCATACGATGCGGATGGCAACGAGGTGTGGAGCAGGACGCTTGACATGAACGGTGAGGTCATCGAGGAAAGCGGAAACGTAGGAATGATATCGTTCCTCTTCCAGGGGCAGTATTATGACCGGGAAACAGAACTGGCATACAATCGGTTCAGGTACTACTCGCCGCAGATGGGAATGTATGTCTCTCAAGATCCGATTGGACTTGGTGGGGGAATACTTAATCTATATGGGTATGTCGATAACACAAATACGTGGATTGATAGTTGGGGATTGGCAAAACATCACACAACTCCAAGACAAGTTTATAATCCTCGGAAATATAAGAGAGTTGATGGCACAACTGTTTGTCCTGCTCCTATTTTGACAAATACTGTAGCGAATGATAAAAGAATTAGGGGTACAAAAAAAGAGCCGAATATGTGGAATATTCCAGATGATGTCCACGTTGCAATTCATAATCCTAATTCGGATATTTCAAAACGAAATGGTGGGGACTATAATAGTGTGTTTATACAAAGAGTCACCAGCCTTCCTAATCCAACAGTAGAAGCTGTGTTGGCCGTTAGAGATCAGATGGCCAAAGATTATGACATTGAAAAATATAGACCTAAAAAAATATATCAAAAATGAAAATATATCAAATAAGAACAATAAGTGATTCTCGTTATGCTCATATTCATGCACAAATGGGACAAAATGTGTCTATGGGTAAAAGGATAAAGGTTACATGGGATAATTATCTTGCAAAGGGAAATATGATTTCTGATTTTTGCTATAGTTCTTATATTATATGTTTACGCTCTATTGCATTAGATTTGACATCAAAATATAATGGTTTAGCATATATAGAGCTATTATGGGATAAAAATCCATTGGAAATAATTTCAAAAGATAAAAAGCGGCTAAAATGGTTACCTGAAGAAGATGTTGATTATGTACACTTAATATCACCCATTGAGATTCCAGTACTTGATACCAGCACAGTTAAATACGAACCCTCGGTTATTAATGGGAAACCTTGTATCACTGAAATATTAGGCGCTTCTGAATACTCTTTATCTGAACGTAAGACTTCAGAAAGAAAGCCTCATATGGGGCTTTTTATAGAATATGCACGTGTGGAAAATTATGATTTCTTTAGACCCATCAATACTCCAATATTACTCTGTAAAGAATCTGTAAAAAATGATTTGATAAACAAGCAATATACTAATTTAATATTTCTTGAGGTTGGAGAAATAATATAATATTAAAAATTATGGTTGACATAGGATATTTAAAGAGCGTGAGTGCAAACCTTAATACTGACGTAGGCTCGCAGGTCAAAGATTCCTCGGAAATTGTTAAGTCAAACTCCATTGTCGGTGTATCATGATCTGTCAATGCGTTTGACACAGGACTGGGGATGACTACAGCCTAAAAATGAATGGCTGATAAGTGAGTATAATGGTCATATTCCTTTTGTTCGATGCACAGTGAATAACAGGACAGGCCTACCCATCTCCAAACAAATAACCCATGTAATATAAGTGTACATCAACCCAAAAGCTGATACATAAATATAGGTTCATTATTAGGTAAATAAATTTAAAACTAAAAATAAAAAGATCCATCATGAAAAAAGATATAGATTTGGGCTATGAAATACCAGAAAAGCCTTTGACAGGTAGAAAGCATATCTCCATCTTAATTGGAGCTGGATTTTCTGCGCCACAAGGGTACCCGATAGGAAATACTCTGAATGAGAATATATTGAATTTTGAAAAATATAATGCAGATTTTTCACCAAGTGGCGTATTATGCACCTCAACAACTGGAGAAAGACCTATTTTTCAAGGAGAAGGAATACTTAATCTGCATCAAAAACATTTCGTATTTTGCAAGCGTCTAATAAAAAAGTATGCAGAGACACATAAGTTCGACTATGAAGAGTTTTATGACTTTATAAAAAGTGAAGAAGTATATAACTCATGCTACGAAACATTGTGTGATGATCTATTAGACGAATATACGGACTATGGAAGTTTCGTCTTCACCCTCCCCGACATCTATAATCAGATGGTGAGATATTTGCTGAGAGACAAAGATGGTAATTCTTTTTATGAAAACAAGCCATTCCACATAGGCTTTGTGGAACATTACGATGGTTTTCTGAAATACCTAAGTCACTTGAAAGAAGATTACATCATTGATGTGCATACACTGAACCATGATTTACTTTTTGAATCTTTTAATAAGACTGAGTATATCAATGGTAGCATTTCCGATGGCTTTGATGAATATGGTTCTGAGTTTTACGGAATACTGAATAGAGACAATGCTACTTATCATTGTCGGCTAGAAAGATACACAG
>OGGG01002737.1_pt1 | contig 9842 bp, 9 predicted proteins | sample 1571201 | NCBI WGS metagenome assembly OGGG01 (sample SAMEA2581946, study PRJEB24529) | metagenome | biome: Human gut stool | place: China | collected 2011 | reverse complement strand
GCGGCCTGTACCGGATCTACCACCGCGCCTCCTGCTGGTGCTGCCCCTTTCAGCGGATTGGGGAGTTGCGAAATCTACGCCATCATCACCCGGAGCTGTGGGCGCGCCTGCTGGATTTGGATAACCGTGCGCGGACACAGTTCGGCCCCGGCCCGCTGGGACAATTCAAACAAAGCTGGAGTGTGGCGCGTTTGGCGGAACGGTTTGCGCGTGAGGACGGGCAGACCGCCTCCATTCAGCCCAATGCTCCTAACGACGCTACATAGGAAGTGACAAAACATGGCAGTTTTCCGCATAGAACGGACGCTGGACTATACCGTAATGAGCAACCACCACCTGAAGGACACAGCCCTGAGTTTGAAAGCCAAGGGGCTGCTGTCCATGATGCTCTCCCTGCCGGACGAGTGGAATTACACCACACGGGGCCTTGCGGCCATCTGCAAGGAGGGCGTGGACGCCATCGGCGGGGCGCTGCGTGAGCTGGAAAAGGCGGGCTACATCGTCCGCCGCCAGCTTCGCGGTCCTGGAGGACGCATTAGCGACACGGAGTACACCATCTACGAAAAGCCCTGCCCCGGTGCGGAGGAACCGCCAGAGGAACCAGGACCAGATACGACCCCGCCAGATACGGGCGCACCAGATACGGCTTTCCCGTATCTGGTGGAACCGGATATGGTGGAGCCATCTACGGAAAAGCCCGCAGAATTAAATACTAAGAGATCAAATATTCAAAAATCAAATACGCATCTATCAAATACTCATTCATTCGTTCTTTCCACACCTGAGCTGGAAGGAATGAAGGACGTGTATGAGAAGCGAGAGGAAATTCGGGAACAGATCGAGTATGACCTGATTTGCACTCCGGTCAACCGGACCCAGGTGGACGAGTTTGTGGAGCTGATGCTGGAGGTGGCTATGACCCGCAGCCCTACCATCAAGATCGGACGGGACGCGGAATACCCCACCGCCTTTGTGCAGCAGCGGTTTGAGCAGATCACCTCCAGCCATATCGAGAAGGTTCTGGACGGCATCAGCGAGAACAACACCCGCGTCTGGAACGCCAAGGCTTATCTGCTGGCCGCCCTGTTCAATGCCCCCAGTTCCACGGATAACCACTACACCATGCTGGTCAACCACGATTTCCACCACGACTACGGCGGCTGAACAGGCCGCCTTATTTTATGCCCGGAATAGCTGGGAGAAAGGATTTGCCATGAAACGACCTCTGGCCTATATCACCGCCCCCTGGGGCGAGAACGAGTATGAGAACACCGAGAACGCGGCCCGCTGGTGCCGTCAGGTGTACGACGCGGGTTTTTCCCCGGTCTGCCCCCTGCTGTTCCTGCCGCTGTTCCTGGAGGACGGCATCCCCCAGGAGCACAAGGACGGCATCGACATGGCCCGCGACTACCTCCGGCGCGCCCGTGTGCTGGTGGTCTGCGGCGGCAAGGTGGACGAGACAGTGAAAAACGACATCGCCACCGCCGAGCGCCTGCGGATCACCGCCACCACGCTGGACGGGATTCTCACCGTCAAGGGACAGGGGCGGAGCCATTGACCCACTGCCGTTTGTTGCGGCGGCTGCGGGTCCCGCCTTAGCGCCTTGGCTTACTCTACCTAACCCCAAACCCATTCACCCACAAAGGAGGATAATGAACATGCGCATAAGATACCGTTACGCCCGCTCTTTGTTGGCGGGCTTTCTGGCCGTCGTGCTGCTGTTTTCCTTGGTACCTGCGGCATCTGCCGCTCAACAAAACAGCTATCATGACCCTGCTGAGAATTGGAAAGAGGCGTTGGACCGTACCAACGAGTTGGATGCCAATGCTGTTGTGACCCACGAGACCTTCGACTGTGCCTATTGCAATCAGGCGAGAGATTTTATCGTCTATCGTACTCCAGAGTATACCCGTACAGGGGAAACGGCGCTGAATCGAGGCGTTAAGTTTTCAGATGGGACAATGCTGGACGGAAAACAGCATGGCAGCTTGGATGACGGGACCCCTGGAGTGGATGCCTATTTTACAGGTTATCATTGGACAAAGGCAGTTTGCCAATCTTGTGGAACTATCAATGCCAATATGGGAACATACAGTTATTCCTATGACAAAAATGTTTATTGGCTTTTTGACTGTGCCGCCAACTTCTTTGAGGACCTGCCGGAGAGCGTCGAGATTGAGCAGGTAGACCGGGAGTACCACCGTGTTATCACCACGGGCGGCCAGTATTGCGGCTTCTGTTACGGCACCTACCACACAGAGGACGCCACGCTGGAGCGTCACCACATGGAGACCAGCATCCGGCCGGAGCTGGCCCACCAGCGGTTTGTGGAAATGGATACCTGCGCCGACTGCGGCTATGCCAAAACATCCTACACCGCCGCCAAAGCGGTTGTGGCGGACTACTACGGCGTGGCGGACGGCGCGCCCCACACTGTTACCGTCTCCGATCTCTCCGAGGCGGGCGTGACCACCGCCGTCCGCTACGGGCACAGCGCCGACGCCTGCACCCTGACCTCCGCCCCCAACTACACCGAGGCGGGCAACTACACTGTCTACTACGAGATCACCTACACCTATGCGGACACCGATATGGTGGAGGACGGCGTGGCCTATGTCCACCTGACCGCCACGGCGGACGGCTCCTGCGGCTGTGGCTGCGGGGACCCGGACTGCGACTGCCAGGACCCGGATTGTGATGGGGGTTGCTGCAATCAGGACTGTGAGCATCACTTTGTCTGCCATGATACTGTGGCCCCCAGCTGTATGGCCCTGGGCTATGACCGCCTGATGTGTACCGAGTGCGGCAAGATGGTCAAGGCCAACTACAAGGATTCCCTGGGCCACGCCTATCAGAGCGTAGTGGTCCGGGAGGCCACCTGCGAGACGCCGGGCAAGACCATGGACATCTGTGAGCGGTGTGGTAACGTCAAGGAGAGCACCATCCCGCAGACGGAGCATGAGTATGAGACGCAGGTGCTCCCGGCCACCTGCACCAGTCCCGGCTATACCCTGAACGAGTGCGTAGTCTGCGGGGACCGGCACATCACCGACCTTACCCCTGCGCTGTCCCACGACTATGCCGCCAAGACCATCCCGGCAGACTGTGAGACCGGGGGCAAGACCATCCACACCTGCGCTGGCTGCGGTTCCACCTTCGTGACGGACTACACGGAGCCACTGGGCCATAGCTGGGACGAGGGGACGCTTGTTACCGACGCCACCTGCACCGGCGAGGGCATCATGGAATATACCTGTACCCGCTGCGGCGCGACCCGCCTGGAAGGAGACGCGGCTGCGGGCCATATTCCCGGCGACGCTGCCACCTGCACCACCCCCCAGCTCTGTACCAAGTGCGGCGCTGTGATTGAAAACGCCTTGGGCCATGACTATCAGGAGGACGTGACCGCGCCCACCTGCACGGCCATGGGCTTTACCACCTTCACCTGTTCCCGCTGCGGCGATACCTACGACGGGGCCTACACCGACCCCACGGGCCATACGCCAAGTGAGTGGATCGTGGACAAGGAGCCAGACCAGGACAGCGCGGGTAGCCGTCATAAGGAGTGTACGGTCTGCGGCGAGGTGCTGGAGACGGAGGAGCTGGAAAAGCTGTATGTCTCCAGCACCACGGACGAGCACGGCGAGGCTGTGGTGGGCCGCTATCTGGTGATCGTCACCGACACTGACAGCAAGGCCCCGGTCTCCGGTGCGGCGGTGGAGCTGGGCGGCGAGGAGCACCTGTCCATCCGCCTGCCGGACCGCCGTCTGCTGGACTATGCCGACCAGACTACCATCACTGTTCTGCTGGCGGAACCGGAGACCCCCGTAGAGGAGCTGGCGGTCTCCGTCACGGACAAGAACGCCAACTACTGCGGCGGCAAGACGGACAAGGTGGGTCAGTTCACAGCCCCCGGTTCCTCCGGGATTACCAATGAGGACGGCGATGCCACGATAGGCTATGAGGACGCGGACGGCAACCGCTGGACGCTGACCGTCCAGGTGGAGCGCACCGAGACCGGACGGCCCATCGCGGACGCTGCGGTAAGCGTGGGTAGGACCGGAAATATCACCGTTTCTCTGCCCAAGGGTCAGGATATGGACAGCCGCCACCGCGTTACCGTGACCGTCACCGACCAGGAGACCGCCCCGCAGAAGGATGTCACCGTAATTGTCAAGAGCGACCTGGGCGGCACAGCCCAGGGGCAGACCAACAAGGACGGCGAGCTGACCGTCCCCGCCGCCGACAGCGCCTACACCGATGATACCGGCACCGCTGTGGTGGGCCAGTACACTGTAATCGTCACTGATACAGCGGAAAAGCCGGTAAAAGACGCGCTGGTGACGCTGCTGGCTGGTGAGGACGGCGAAAAGGACGCCTTTACTGTGCTGCTGCCGGACGGCCGCCTGCTGGACGGCAACGACCAGACGGTGGTGACGGTCCTCCTGCCCACCGCCAAGCCCGCCACGGGCCTGAATGTGGAGGTCTCCGACGAGCAGCGCAACCATGCGGCCAGAGACACCGACAAGAAGGGTCAGATCACGGTCCCCGACGCCTCCGGCTCTGCCGGTGAGATCATCGGCACGGACACCGGGGACGAGGACAAGTCCAATACCGTCAACGTGGACGTGACCGACCAGGATGGGAAGCCGGTGGACGGCGCTGAGATCGGCGTGGACAAGGACGGCGCGGTTTCCGTCACCCTGCCGGACGATTTTACCTTTGACGAGGACGGCCCTGTAACCGTCACCATCACAGACAACCAGGGCGAGGCGAAGCCCGGCGTCTCTGTCACCGTGGAGGATGGAGACGGCACCACCGCCGCCGGTGAGACCGGCAAGGAGGGCAAGGTAACGCTTCCCGCCGCCTATCACTTTGCCTACCTTGTGGGCTATAGGGACGGCACCATCGGCCCGAACCGCAATATGACGCGGGGCGAGGCGGCCGCCGTATTTGCCCGCGTCCTCTCCGAAGCGCGGGGGGACGAGTTGGAGGGCCTGCGGCGCAGCCGGTTCCCGGACGTGCGCCGGGATGCGTGGTACGCGGACTATGTGGCCTATCTGGAAAAGCTGGGCGTAGTAGTTGGCTACCCAGACGGCCTGTTCCATGCCGAGGCCACCATCACCCGTGAGCAGTTTGTGGCGATGAGCGTCCGGCTGGACGAGTGGATGGAGCTGGAGACCTACGACAGCAGACGAGGCAGCTTCCCCGATATGCCCGTTTCCCACTGGGCGGCAGACTACATTCAGGAGGCCACCCGGAACGGCTGGATCGTGGGTTATACGGACGGCCTGTTCCACGGCGGAGACTGTATTACCCGCGCCGAGGTCGCAACCATCGTCAACCGGATGTTGGGCCGCACGGCGGACGAGCGTTTTATCCGGCACCATGAGGACGAGCTGACCACCTTCCGCGACCTCCAGAACCCCCATTACTGGGCTTACTACGATCTGATGGAGGCCGCTAACGGCCACACCATCGTCACCGGCGCGGAGGATGAGACCTGGCATGAAGTGAGATAAGCGTTCCGCCTGGGGCGGTCCCTCCGGGGCCGCCCCACTCCTGCGAAGGTGAGGTGAGTAGATGCAGGAGGACGTGGAACAGAAAACTTTGATGCTGATTGTCAACGGCAGCAAATTCACCGGGCGTCTGCTGAAAGCGGCGATCACCAAGTATATGGCCTACCGCAAGGAGGTCAAGCTGGAAAAGCAGAGAAAACGGGAGATGCCGGTGGCCCACCGGGGCAAGCAGACGGTGAAGCAGCTCACACAGCAAAATCAAGGGGTCTCCAATATCGACATTCAGGACAAGGAGATCCGGCAATTTGAGCGGATTGCGCGAAAGTACGGCGTGGATTATGCGGTCAAGAAGGATCGGAGCACATCGCCGCCCAAGTACATGATCTTCTTCAAGGGCCGCGACGCCGACGCCATCACCGCCGCCTTTCAGGAGTACATGGGCCGGAAGCTGCGCCGGGAGACCCGGACCTCCGTGCTGGAACGGCTGGAGCAGTACAAGGATATGGCCCGGAACACCGTGGAGAAGGTACGAAAGAAGGTGCTGGAGCGGTGAGACAGGTCAACTTGAAAAAATATGTCCTCCCCAATCTCCCGTACCTGTTCGTGGGCCTCTATGCCACCAAGCTGGGGCAGGCATGGCGGCTTTCGTCCGGGATGGAGTTTGCGGACAAGGTACTGCACCTGATGGACGGCTTTGCCACCGCGTTTCAGTCCGCCGCCCCCAGTTTTCACCCCTCCGATCTGTTGGTGGGCCTGTGCTGTGGGGCGGGCCTGCGGCTGGCAGTCTACATCAAAGGCAAAAACGCCAAGAAATACCGCCACGGCACGGAGTATGGGAGCGCCCGCTGGAGTGCATAATTTTAAGTGTAAATGACACATACATGGACGCACAGGAGGTTATGCACATGACTGATTATAGCAAAATTACAGCCCTTTACTCCCGCCTTTCCGTGGGCGACGAGGACAGGGACGGCGGCGAGAGCAACAGCATACAGAACCATGATGTAATGTATAGAGGGTGGATTACACCAAAAAACATTACATCATGACTGGCGGCTCATTTGTGGCGAATGAAAAGACAGTTATGATAAAGGAGGGATGCCCTCAAGCCTACCGTAACTGTCAACCACATTCCCACGAAAGGAGCCTTGTATGGAACTGACTTACACCAAATGCGGCGACTATCTCATTCCAGACCTTGCGTTAGCGGACACCAAAGAGTACCATATCGGGAGATATGGCCGGTTGCGCCGTGCCTACTTAAAAGAACACCGGCCCATTCTGTATACTGATCTCATTGTCACTGAAAAGCTGTTTCCCCACTTGGAGGAAAGCGACACCGCCTGCCGGGAGCGGCTGGAAATTATTGAAAAAGCCATGATGCAGCAAGAGGGCGTCACAGAAGCCCTAAAAGCTGCCGACCAGATGGCATGGGTGCGCTCCATGAACTCCATCCACAACAGGGCCGAGGAAATTGTCCTGGCTGAGCTGTTCTACTGTAGAGGGAGGGAACGCAATGATTTTGGAAGCCATGTATAACGGGGAGTTTTATCCCTGTGAAACGGTAGTGCCCACGTCCCCGGAATACCGCAAGGCGATCCAAACCTGTGCGGCGTTGATGGAGCAGTTATCCCAGCGGCTCAGCAAAGAGGACTATGCGCTGGTGGAAGAACTCCGCGCACAAAACGCTATCGCTCAATGTGAGGAAAGCGAGAGTCATTTCAAGTATGAATTTTCGGCGGGGCTGATTACCCAACAGGAAGCCTATAATCAGCTGAAAGATAAACAGAAATAATAGCAAAAACCACCTGAGCCTCAAACAGTGAAGTGGCTCAGGTGGTTTTCTTAGTCGGTGCTATCGTTTTGAATATGGCTTTTTCGATGCTTCCTTATTCTGAGCGGCTTATCTTGTGAAGATAGCCAAGCGCCAACGATCATCAGACCGAGCGCCGTGAAATAGGTGATGTCTGGAAACTCTCTGAATACTATAAGCGATAATATTGCTGCTATAAATGGTGCAACCGCATAATATGCACTTGTTTGTGCGGCACCCAATAAACGCTGTGCATAAACGTAGAAATAAATGCTCAGTCCATAGGCGACGAACCCAAGAAGCATGACCAACATAATGCTCCCCCAAGATGTGGTTCGCTCTCCAATCGATAAACCGATAATAACAGATCCAATACCTGAAAAAATACCTTTCAGCAAGACGATTTGCAAAGGATCCCTGGAAGAGATTTTCCGAGTACAGTTATTTTCAAATCCCCAACAGACAGCGGCAAGAAGCACAAATAATGAACCATAAGAGAAGCGCAGACTGGACACATCCTCAAAGGATAATATCCCACAGGATAACGTGACAAATAATATTCCGAGCCACAGTCTTGCGCTGATGTGTTCTTTGAATACCATCAAAGCAATTATAGCTGTTGCCACAATTTCAAAATTATTAAGCAGGGAAACATTGGCCGCAGTTGTAGCGTTCAACCCCAATAATAGAAAGATTGGAGCAGTAATGTCCAAAAGTATCATGGCTATGGTGTATGGTAATTCGGATTTTGTTAATGGCTGTTCTTTTGCTTCCGACTTTCGCACTTTTTTGATAAAAGCAATGACCATCATTCCCACACCCGCACCAATGTAAAGGAATCCGGCCATCAAAGTGGGTGGTACAAATTCAAGCAATAATTTTGAAAACGGAGCATTTATCGCATACAACGCCGCCGCAAGGACTGCAAATGCAATACCTTTCTTCGTATTTTGTTCCATAGTTGCCTCCTTAGGTCAGTTTACAAGGAACTACACGCAGACCACGAAACGGGGGCTGCTGACAACAAATAAAGGCTGAGTATCAAGCACCGAGAAAGTGCGAGATATTCAGCCTGTTTTGTTGTCCGGGGTTTCCAAAGGGGCTTGCCCCTTGGCACACGACTTTGCTTGCAAAGTGTAGTGTGTTATACGCTCTGTCGGCGTTGCTGCGAAAATGAGGTTGCCGCCGGGTCGGGCAAGGGCATTTGAAGCAGCAGGAAAACAGGGCTGTGATTGCGTGTCGTGGAGCCGCAAGCGCAGGGCTGGTTTCGTCAGCAGACAGGGCGTATATGAAAGCCCCCGTTCCTCGTCCCACGCCGGACTTCGGGACAAAATGTCCCGAACTTGTGGACACACTCACAAAAAGCAAACAGATTTTTCTCTCAAAATTGGAATGGGCGGGGAAGCCATTTTAGGGCTTTGCTATCTCCCTGATAAATGAGAAGTTAAGTTTCGTCCATATATATTTTTATCTCGATGTATTCATGATTTCTTGCATAAGCAAACGACGCTGATTTTCTGATATAGTCAAATATATTTTCGTCTAAATCTTCGTCCCATGTTGTTTCGCTGAAAATTTTATTTTCAGCGGTTGGCTTATACAAGATGACTACATGGATTTGATAAAACTCTTCATCATCATTTGAAAACTGTCGAACTAATGAAATTTGAAAAAATGGTTCTTTTGAAAAAGCAGTAAATGTTCCGGTTTCAAATAAAACCATATCTTCTTCAAGCGGTGTGCTGCACATCTGCTCAAAAACATCAACTATTTCTTCCACAGACATTTTATCCGTTATCTTATCTTCTAAAAACTTAATCAAGTTCTCCATTGATTTTCCTCCTGTAAATTCTTATTTATTGTTCTCTACTTCCGTCCCCGCTGTGGATTTGGATTTTTCAGCAAATCTGACTTATCAGTTCTTAGAAATGGGCGGGAAGCCATTTTAGGGCTTTCCCGCCTTGATTGCCCATTAGCAAAGACGGGCGGGGCTGTCAACGGCGGCGCATGAAATGCGCCGTTCATCTTGACCGTTGACTGGCTCGACTGGCTTTGCTATCTCCCCAACAAGTTATTGTTTGTTGTTTTTCCAATTATCTAAACGGGCTTGCATAGTTTCTCGCCATTCTTCACTTGGACAAGCAGTAATCAATTTTCGATACTCTTCACTTGATGGTGCTTCTATCAAATAAGACTCTACCAATTTTAGCAAATCCCACTCTACTCCATACATTCCACCTTCGGGGAAAATGTCAATCAATACGCCTACTTCTTCTCTTGTCAATGGCGTTTTTACATTGGAGAGCAATTCGTCATACATGTTGATGGTTTCTTCTGTAGGGTCATCTTTCACTACGTCTGGCATTTGACCGAGAAGTTTCAATTTTATAATTGCCTCCTGCACCTTTACTCCCTCCAATTTCTCGTTCTCTATTTTCTCCCCCGCTGCGGGTTTGGATTTTTCAGCAAGTCCGACTTCTGTGCAATCTTTTTCAGCCACTTCTTTTCTT
>OGGG01002735.1_pt1 | contig 9851 bp, 8 predicted proteins | sample 1571201 | NCBI WGS metagenome assembly OGGG01 (sample SAMEA2581946, study PRJEB24529) | metagenome | biome: Human gut stool | place: China | collected 2011 | reverse complement strand
AAGAAAAGAAAGATACGAGCGTAACGGACGAAGAGATGCAACGATTACGAGCTAAAGCAAAAGAAGTAGAATCACAATTAAACACGAATAAAGATGTCTGATATAATAGCAAGATTATTGTTAAAAACGAATGACTTCGATGCGAATTTAGAGAAGTCAAGGAATAGTGTTAATTCATTTCAAGGTGGTATTAGCAATATGGCTAAATCGGTCGGTTCTAGTTTCACAAAAGTAGCAGGCGGAATTGGTTTAGTTGTTAGTGCCGGAGAAGGGTTTACTAAATTACTCAATTCTTCGCAAACTTTGGGAGACCAAACTGCCGCTGCCATGATGTCGGCAAAAAATGGCGTAGATGAATTTTTTTATTCGCTTGGTTCTGGAGACTTTACTTCTTTTTTGTCTGGAATGGATGATGTTATAGCAAAATCTAAAGATGCTTATGCGGCGTTAGACCAATTGGGTAATACTGAAATATCGTTCGATTATTTTCAAGGCAAATTTGATGAGGCAATAGCAAAATCAAGATTAAATGCTAAAAATAAACAATTAAGTAATGACGAACGAGATCAAGCATTTAAAGATTGGGATAATGAGTTAAAGAAAAAAGAGGAGGCTGGTAAAACGGTTGCTGCAGACGCTTTAAACGCATTAACAAAAAGTATTGCTGTTGGTACAAAACTGTCCTCAAAAGATATATCACTTAATGACTTTGAGAAGGTTATGAGAATTGATCTCATGCCGTCTGCTTCTCGAGATGAAGCTAAGGATTATTGGGGTGGACAATATAAAGAGTATTTGAAATTATCAAAGAAAATAGAGAGTGATCGAAAAGTAGATGTAGTTAGAACAAATGATTATGGTAAAACAAAATCAATAAATGATGCAGCAAAAATTGCGCAAGAAGGGGCTGCGAAGAAATATAAAGATGCAATAATGTATAATAAGTTGCTGAATAAATTAAATGATGATGATTTGAGAAAATTAACTGATCTGGGGAAAAAATATTATGCAACTTCTCAACAAATTGCTCAGCAACGCCAAGAATTTAATGAATCTACAACGGAGTTTGAAAATTCAAAAATAGCAGTGGAAAAAGCAGCAGCGGCGAAAGTAGTAGCAACACCCAAAAAAGATTCTATGGCATGGTATGATTCCGAAATATCTAAATTGAATAAGAAGATTCTTTCTGAAACGGACGTACAGGTGAAATCGACTATCAGAGCAACTATTAACGAACTCGATGCAAAGAAAATAAAATTGCAAATCGAGACTAGCGGTAACAGCATAGAAGCAATAAATATTCAATTATCCGCATTGAATAAAAGTCTTATCACAGAAACCGATATGCAAGCACGCGCAACGATTCAGGCAACAATTAATGAACTTGAACAGAAGAAGATCAATCTAAAGTTTGTTGTCGATCAAGAAGCGTTCAAAATCAAAAATGGCAAAATGAAAGACGGCGATTTGGCTATGCCGATAAAACCGACATACGATAAAGTTCCCACTCATGGAAAGAATGGTAAAGACTTTAAATTGCCGGAATATGATCCGCTTTTTAAAAAAGAAGATATAGATATGAATGAGCGGTACGGTGAATCACTTTCGGCTGTCGGTAGTATAATGAGTTCTTTGTCTGGAATAACAAACGAAAGCGCCGCCGCATATTTGCAATGGGGTGCAAATGTTATATCAAGCATAGCACAAGCTATTCCGGCTATTCAATCGTTAATAACAGCGAAACAAACCGAAGCTGTCGTTAGCGGTGTGGCTTCTGCTGCAGAAACTCCCGTTGTCGGTTGGTTGTTGGCTGGTGCTGCCGTTGCCGCTGTTATTGCTGCTATGGCTAGTATCCCTAAATTTGCAACGGGCGGAATTGTACCTGGTACATCTTTTACAGGCGACAAAGTCCCAGCTTTGCTTAATTCGGGTGAGATGATTCTAAACAGCTCGCAACAAAGCAACCTTTTTGGTATGCTTAATAGTGGTTTATATGGCTCATTATCGCAGAAGATCTCACCAACGGAAAGAAGCGAACAATCCTCAAAAGTTACATTCCGGATACATGGGAGGGATTTAGAGGGGGTTCTAAGTAATTATTATAATCAAAAAGGTAAAGTAAGATGAAACTAAGATATTATTCGGAATTTCGGAGCGTGAAAGATAAGTTGTATAGACTTGAAATACATACGATATTTGCTGTATATTCTGAGGAACTCACATTAACCGACAATCCATTTGTAGTTGAGTACGAATCGGATATGTTATACAAACCTCTAAAAATGTCTAATGCGGTAGCTGGGGTATTGACGAATAAAATTTTATCTGATCTATATACAGCCGAAGGACAAAATATTGAGATTCGACTTTATAATAAAACAGATGATATATTGGAGTGGTTTGGATATTTGAGTCCAAATTTATATTCGAGTGATTATATAACCCCTCTTAATTTAGTAGAATTGCAGGCTATTGATTCTATCTCTGTTTTGGAGAATAGAAAGTACTCTTATATCAATTCTTCCGAGATTTATTTTAAAAGCTTCAAGGATGTAATTATGCATATTCTTGACATTGCCGATCCCGGAAAGGTTTTGGGTAAATTATACTTTCATAAAGCTAATAGGATCTCCAAAGAAGCCACCGCTTCTTTAATAGAAGATATTTATATTCATGAACGAAATTTCTTTGATGAAGCTAATGAACCGATGAATTGCAGGGATGTTTTGGAGGAAATCTTGAAATATCTAGGAATGACATTAATTCAGTATCAGAATGCGTATTATATGATCGATTACGATTATATAAAGAATGAAAGTCTTTCTTTTTTTGTTTATGATCGAATGAATAATACGTGCGAAAGCATGGAAACTCATTCTGCATTATTAAATGTGTATTCGATTGGTATTGCTGAAAGTGCAGGAAGTATATCTCTTGGGGATGTGTATAACAAAGTATCTGTTGTTGCTAATATGAATCAAATAACCACCTTATGCCCTAAATTGCTGGACGATGAGAATAAAGAGCACGATGAGATTATTTTCCTGAGCAGCAGTAACTATGAGATGATTTGCGATTATGCAGTAGACGGCAAGAACTATACGCTTCTTAATTCATTCTTTAAATCTAAAGAAAATTGGGATTATTTGAGTCCGAGCTTTTCTTTTCTTGATGTTCCGGTAAAAGACGCGGAAATAACTATTGACAACGTTAATGATATATATTCCGGTGTGACGTGGCAGAAGTACAGTGATTACACAACGGAAGATGGGGAGCCATCTTCTTTGAGTTGGAATACTTGCGTTTCATTCCTGCAAGCGTATAATAATATGTTTGGTACTTCTCGAAAGACTCTTTTAACTTTGAAAAACGGAGAGTATTCTTTATTCAAAGGCGGGTATTTCATAATAAATATCGCTTATAGAATGTCCGGCTCTTTTCTTCCAAATGATATTATAAAAACGTCCGATGAAGTATATTCGAATACTAAATACGGCGCAGGATTTGATCATACTATGATACCATGTAAGTTATATATAGATGATTATTATTATGATGGCGAAGTATGGAGAAATAGTAAGTATTATATGGATCGTGTCGCTCGAGACTATTATAAAGTCACATACAACTTAACCTATCGAGGAGCTATATGGTATAGATATAAAGATAATTTTGGAGATTGGAGGTTCGTTAGTAAAGGTGAATATGATTCAGCTAGCGGCGAAAAGGCTTCTGGCGGATACGATGATGCAAATAAAGTTTATGCGTATAGGGAAAATGGTGAGAGTATTTTTGTCGAAAAATGGTATCACGATGAATGCATTCTTAAAGATGGCTTCTATTTGGTTCATATAAACAAAGAAGGTGACAAAGTTTTCGATGAAGAAAAGAGATTGACGAATACCGTTAGTTATCGTTTTAACCTGTATGACTCAACGGATGGAGTAGCGATTAAGCTTCCGGGTGATAAAATACTATGCGGAAAGATACGCTTTGAATTAGGTACTCCTAATCATTTAGGAACTTATCCGATGTATCGGACGGATGGGGGATGTTCTCCTTGTACTGCTTTTCATATTTCCGATTTTACATTTAAGTACACTAATAATAAAATAACTTATGACATATTTAATGATACGGTAGATGATTCCGATGTAGTTTATAGTAACGTAATAAACGACAATAATGTAGCAGAAATGGATGACATAGAATTATTAATCAATTCAAATGCTAAGAATATTTCCTCTTATTCAAATTGCGCTACCAAATCAGGTGATAAATTTGATTATTTAAGAACTATATATAGCCCATTACATGATAAAGACGCATTGCCGGAACAAATATTGATCGATAAGCTATATCAACATTATAGTTCACCTAAATTTAAATATAGTAATATTTTAAATCGCAGTTTTTCGATACTATCTAGAATTTATGAAAATTCACTTAGCAAAGAAATGCTTGTTGATCAGATGAATATTGATTTTGCAAATGAGAGTTGTAACGTATCATTAATAGAACCATGATAGAGGTAGAAAATAAAAAAGTACCGCATTCATTTCGGAATAAGTATCTTCGCAATTCCGGATCTGTAAGTTTTAGTACATCCACTCCAACGCCGACTAATGGCGGAGGTGTGACTTTGGATGTGCTAAAAGTGGATGATGGACGTGTTGTTTCAGATGATAATGTGTTTTCATCTCTTCGCACTTTACTTGAAATAAAATCCCGTATTATAGCATTAGGGAATATTGATACTGCATTATCCAATGATAATACTCTTTCTTCATTACGTATTATGAACGAGATATTGTCGAGAATTATTGCAGAAGATGATACTAAAACAAAATTGTCAGATGAAAATGTATTTTCGTCACTTCGCACAAACAAAGAGCTTGATATTATCAGTAAGAAAATAGACAAAGCTATTGAGTCTTTGAAAGACTTGTATGTATCCAAAGTATATGATGATACTGCAAAAGGACATATAATACTTGACAATGGAGCAACATCCGACTTTATTCAATCGAAAAACTTTGTATCTGGTGCATTAGGAACCGGATATTTGATTAAACGTGATCCAAATACGGGTAAATCTTATGCCGAAGTAGACGAGCTTTATGTTAGATTAAGAGCTATATTTGATTCTATTGAGATCAAGGAGGCAAAGCATGTTTCCGGTGAACTTATCTTATCTTCCGCCAGCATAAAATGCGCTAAAGTGGATAATATAACAGAATTAGCTTTGTGCGATATGAATGGTACGCCTCTATATGATATTAACGACGTACAATTACTATCTTCTGAAAGGCGTTATCGCTGCTATTTCACAGCTGATGATGGAGAAAAAGCCGTGTTAAGTAACTTTGTTATTGGAGATTTTGCGCAATGCAGGCAGTTTAATATAAAAGAAGGAGCTTATGAAGGTGTAACAAATCGTTATTATTGGCGTTATGTTATGGCTATCGGTGATAATTACATCGATCTATCAGTAGATGATTGCGATGTAGGCAGTGATATACCACAAGCGGGGGATACTATTATTCAATTAGGAAACCGAACAGATATAAGTAGGCAGAATGCAATCGTATTATCTGCGTTCGGAGACAATGCACCTTCTAAAGTTTTATATCAAGGGATTAATTCTTATTCTCTTGACGGTAAAGCTGTGATTGAAGAGGGATTCGATCAACAAACGAAACAAGCATATACACGTACATTTGGACGTAGTTATGTTGGCGAACGTGATGAAAGTTCGTATATGAAATATGTTCCCGGTGAAGGATTAACAGCTAGATGTTCCCTACTTGGTATGTCTAACGATGGAAAGTCGGTTTATGAGCTTAAACCAGATGGAACCTGTTTCTTTGGTACAACGGATCCGGATACAGGTAAGAAAACAGGAATTATACAGGGGGTAGATGTGGTTGTAGATGGGGGGAAACGCACAGGTGTATTTGCTGTGGTTGATGACAAAATTGTATTCGAACTCGATCCTGTTCGCAAGCAGTATTCTTTCACAGGCACAATTAGCGCCGAAAATGGAGATTTTGGAACATTCAAAATAGAGGGGGATAAAGGCGTTAATGAAGAGGGGAGATATGACAATCGGAGAATTACTTTTGCAGGTCCGAAAACGGATGGCATTCTCGCAAGTATGGAAAATGTAGATGTTCCGTTAGCGTTTCCCATTCCTTACATTGCAACATCTGGGGGTAAACGTAATGTTGGTATGTATCTTAAATCTGATATATCAGATACAGAAGATATGTGGATGAATAAAACATTAATTGCTTATGGAAATGCCGAGTTTGAAGGGATTCTAATACAATATGGAGGTCGTTTCAAATGTGGGTTGGATTTAGAGACTAGACGTTTTGTGCGCAAATTTACCGCTTCCAATGAAGTACAAGAGTTAATTAATAGTAGGTATATAATGTATATAAATGCTTATTTACATAATACTTATATACTGCATTGTAATGGTTACTCTAATTGCAAGCTTATTCTACCCGAATATAAAAACTTTGATTTAACCGATTATGCGAGAAATGGCGGTAATTTGATGAGTGAGTTTAAGTTTATAGCTCATCCTACTAATAAATATCCCATTACAATACAAAGTAACCCGGATGGATCACTTACTTATACTAACCGTCCGACGATGTATAATCAAGGCACTAATATAGCGAGTATTCAATTATCACCCGGAGGATGTGTTAGCATTGCACTTGCTTTATTTCGGGATAATGAGGGGGATAAAAGCGAATCGCTTTATTATAGAGCTATTGTAACGAACGTATATTAATCATATAAACATAAAGTTATGGCAGGAGAAAAATATAATATTCAGTTGGAGGCGGTCGAAATATTCAATCGGCTTATACAAGTTCCTCAACTAGCGGAAGGACTGAGTAATTTGTTGCAAAATTTTAATTCTCATAATCACGATATACGCAACGATGAGCGTTATCAACCTCTAGGCGATTATCAGCCGTTAGGCAATTATGCCGCTTCGGTTCATGAACATCAAGCGTCTGATATTCAGGAAACAGCAGACAAAAAAGTCATGACTGCGGAGGAAAGAAATATACTAAGTACTCTCGGGACTACGTATGCTAAAGCCGATTTATCTAATGCTGTAACAACATTAACTAGTGGAAGTAACACATATATTAAATTCAATAATGGGATTCTGATACAATATGGACGTATCACCACTACCGGACAGAAGGAGCGTAGAGTATATATGCCGATGTCTTTTAAAAATGACGGATACAAAGTATTTTATGGTATTGAAGCTGGGGCTAATGTTGTTCAAACATTGTATACTTTGAACAAAAGTACATCATCATTTTATGTGAGCGGTACTTTTTATAATCCGTTTACAAGTGAAAGCGGCTTTCCCGGTGAAGCCTTTGATTGGTTTGCCATTGGAATTTGGAAATAATAAAATAGATAAGTATGAAGCAAAAAATGTATTGGAAGAATGGCTTCCACGACACACCGGTAGACGGTGCGGTAGAAATAACCATAGAGAATTACAGGGAACTTCTGGATGGGCAGTCATCCGGAAAGCTCATTGTTACCAATGATGAAGGGTATCCTGTATTGGTAGAAAACGAGTACTCCCTTGAAGATATGCAAAAAATAAAAGTATCTGAGATTCAATCGTTTGATAAATCTAAGGAGGTCAATTCTTTTGAATTACGGGCTAAAAGTATGTGGTTGGATAAGTCTACACGTGTTGGATTATTTAACTCAATTAATATCGAAAAAGAGGCGGGTAAAACGGAGACTGTACTTTGGTATGATGCAGTAAAATATATCATTCCAATATCAGACGCTTTGGCTATGTTAAATGCTCTGGAAATGTATGCACTTGAGTGCTACAATGTGACACAATCACACATTGCAGCAGTCAAGGCATTGGATACAATCGAAGAGATTGAAAGCTACGATTATACTGTTGGTTATCCAAAGAAGCTTAGCTTTCCAGGATAGCCGGTTTTAAAGTTATAGGCTTCGATTTCTTCTTTCGTTTCCAGCTGATTAATGGCATTAATATGCCCTTGTGTTGTATTGTAGCACGCAAGGGCATATAACTCTATCTGTTGTAGCATATCAATAGCTTTCTCGATTGATAAGACCAACTTTGTATTACCTAGCCAGATAGTCGTTTCAGATCGTCCGGATTCCCTTTCAATACTAATTGAATTCATGAGACCTACACGGGTACTCTTATTAAGCCAGCCGGATACATTACCAATACTAAAGCTATTCACCGATTCGGATGCGTCATACGCCTGTAATTCCGCTATTTTTCGGGCTTTCAACTCTAATAAGGTCGGTTCATATTCCTTCAATATGGGATATCCTTTCTCGTTCTCTACGATTATGAGTCCGGCAGATTGACCGTCTAATAATTCTTTCCAATACTTTTCCGTAATCTCTATTGCACCTTTTTGGTAGGCGGCATAGAATCCTTGTTTCCAATACTTCATAACAATTTGTTTTAGTTTCATTTCCAACGTCCAATAGCTATCCAATTAAACTTAGCACTCGAAACTCCAGTGCCAGTAGAAGAGAAATTCCTATCCAACTTAAACGAATTCTTTGTAGGATTGGCAATCGGCAAAGCTGAATATACATTATTATCAGAAGCATCCTTAATGATACTTCCCTGAATGATATAATCTGCATCTAAAAAGGATTCTGTTAAGTAAATCGTTACACTTGGAGAAGTAGAACCGGAATGTTTTCCCCATTGGATTAGCAATCCATTACTACATTTTAGATACCCGTTTTGTCCTAAACTTTGACTTTCAACCAAAATAGACTTAGTTCCGAGAGTACTTAGTAAAAATGGTATTCAAATACTATTTTATAGTGAAAATCATATTTCGTTTTATATCAATGGAAGTAAGAACTACGTAATTTGATTTGTAACTGGCTTCAAGTCGTTTTGCTATTTTTTTATACTAGGAAATACAATTTTATTAGTTAAAAATATCTGAGATTAAGTTCACCATAATGTGGTGAATTACGCTATCAAAATAGCCCCAAAGATTTTAAATGCCATTCTCGTATTTATATTTGTTGTAGCTTTTCTCTAATTATGAACTATTTCGTATCTTTGCATGTATAGTACGAATAATGGAGTGGATATGGCAAAAATAGCAATACCTTATGCCATATTTTTATGAATTAAAGAATATATGTTGAAAATATTAGTGACCTACGCCGTTCAAGGCGAATTTGTAGAGATAAAATGGCCTGATGTCGAACCGTATTATGTGCGCACAGGCATTGGAAAAGTAAAATCGGCTTTTCATTTGGCAGAAGCAATCCGCCAGGTACAGCCGGATTTGGTGTTGAATATGGGAAGTGCCGGAACAGTCAACCATCAGGTAGGAGATATCTTTGTCTGCCGTAAGTTTGTGGATCGTGATATGCAGAAGATGAAAGAGTTCGGATTGGAGTGCGAGATTGATTCATCGGCTCTGCTCGAAGAAAAAGGTTTCTGTAAACATTGGACGGAAAACGGGATTTGTAATACCGGAGACGGGTTCCTGACGGAATTAACCCATGTAAATGGAGACGTTGTAGATATGGAAGCTTATGCACAGGCATTCGTTTGCCGTTCGAAAGAGATTCCTTTTATTTCCGTGAAATACGTGACAGACATCATCGGTCAGAATTCTGTGAAACATTGGGAAGATAAACTTGCAGATGCACGCCAGGGGCTATCTAATTATTTCAATGTCTTGAAAGAAAGAATATGATAAGTGACTCCTGCGGCAATCAGTCCCAAGAGAATTTTTACCCATATCAGGGGAATCAGGAAGAAA
>OGGG01002731.1_pt1 | contig 9857 bp, 9 predicted proteins | sample 1571201 | NCBI WGS metagenome assembly OGGG01 (sample SAMEA2581946, study PRJEB24529) | metagenome | biome: Human gut stool | place: China | collected 2011 | reverse complement strand
TATGTCGCTAAGGAATATCTTGGATTAGAAGCAGAAGAAAGAGAAGTATACTTCGACGAAGTGAAGGATTTCGCAGAGTGCGGTCTTTGCGGTACTGCTGCTGTTATCTCACCAGTAGGTAAAATCAATGATCATGGAAAAGAAATTTGTTTCCCAAGTGGAATGGATGAAATCGGCCCTGTTCTTAAAAAACTTTATGAAACTTTAACAGGTATTCAAATGGGTACAATTGAAGCACCTGAAGGTTGGATCAAAGTTATTGAAGAATAACAATTTTAAAGCTTGTCATTAACTGACAAGCTTTTTCTTTGCTTAAAGGCAAAAAAGCATTGATAATACAATGCTTTTAACGATTTTCCATTTTAATATATTCTTTTTTTTCACCAACGTATTTTCCTGCTGGACGAATAATTTTTCCTGAATAAAGTTTGTTTTCAATATTATGTGCAACCCATCCAACAGAACGTCCAATAACAAACATCAAAGTATAAAGATCTTTAGAAAGCCCTAGCATGTCATAAACGAGACCACTATAAAAATCAATATTGGCACATACGTTTATTCCCTTTCTTGCTTTAATTTCAGCAACCGCAAGTTCTTCAAAACGATGGTATAGTTCATATTCTTTCAAACGATTTTTTTCGATAGCTAATTGTTTACATTGTTTAGAAAGAATTTGACAACGTGGATCGCTCAATGTATAGACTGCATGCCCAATTCCATAAATAAGACCTGATTGATCATTAAACTTCTTATCTAAAATATCCTTAATGACCTGTTTTAATTGTTCATCCGTTGCATTAAGTCCTACTTTATCAATAACAAGTTCCATTTCTCTGGGATGATGAATATGCTGGGCCTTGTGTGCGACCCCGTCGCGGGCCTTGTCGAGGTCCCGTGCGTCAAGCGCAACGTCATCGGCGCGGTGAACGCGATCTCCGCGGCGGATATGGCGCTCGCGGGCATCGAGAGCCGCATCCCCGTCGACGAGGTCATCGACGCGATGGGCGAGGTCGGACGGCGCATGCCGGTCGAGTTCCGCGAGACGGCGCTCGGCGGTCTGGCCGCAACGCCGACCGGTAAGGCGGTCAAAGAACGCATGCCGCACAGCGCGCAATAAGTATCGTTCAATAAAGTGAGAAAAATGACTTCCGTTCAGGGAAAACCTGAACGGAAGTCATTTTTTATAAACCGCACAGAGATACGGGTTGTTCCGGATTTATTGATGGGTATAAATTTGTGAAGCTTATATAGATAATCAATCGATGATTTTGAAGTAATTTGTTGAAAATGCCTTAAAAGATACGGTATAATCGCCGTCAGGATTAGATAGGAGGGCAACCATGAAACCTGACACAGAAAAGATCCTGAGCATTCTTGCCTCGCATGAGAATGACCCATCGAATCTCATCGCGATTTTGCAGGATGTTCAGGCGGAGTACAACTATTTAAGCGAAGCAAACCTGACGCTCATCGCCGATACGCTCGGATTAAGCGTATCGAAGGTGTACAGTGTGGCGACGTTCTACGAGAACTTCTCGCTCGAAGCCAAGGGGAAGCACATTGTCAAGGTCTGCGCGGGCACGGCGTGCCACGTGCGGAAGTCCGGGCCGATTTACGATGCGATCTATGAGTATCTGGGTCTGCATGGAAAGAAAAAGACCTCGGACGACGGCCTCTTCACGCTCGAAACGGTCGCGTGTCTCGGTGCCTGCGGTTTGGCGCCGGTCATGACCGTGGACGGCGAGGTGCATGCCAAGATGGACCCCGAGCGCGCCATAGAGCTGCTTGAGTCCATCCGCAAAGAGGAGGTGCGAGCGTGAGCAAGCTGACAAGAGAAGAATTCCGCGTCCTGCGCACAAGAGCGGAGCACGACCTCGCGCAGAGCTGCGAGGTGCCGTCCATCCTCATCTGCGCGGGCACGGGCTGCATCGCCGGCGGCGCAATGAAAATTTACGACAATTTCAGATCCGAGTGCGAGGCGCGCGGGCTGAAGGTCTACGTCGGCTTAAAGCACGACTCGGACGAGGAAAAGAGCCTGCACGTCAAAATGAGCGGCTGCCACGGCTTTTGCGAGATGGGCCCGCTCGTGCACATCGAGCCGATGGGTGTGATGTACATTCACGTCAAGCCCGAGGACTGCCACGAGATCTTAGAGAAGACCGTACTCGGCGGCGAGGTCATCGACCGTTTGGTCTACCATCTCGACGGCACGGCGTACCCGAAGCAGGAGGATATCCCGTTCTATAAAAAGCAGCACCGTGTGGTGCTGGAAAACTGCGGCACGTCGGACGCCGAGGACATCGAGGAGTATATCGCCAAGGGCGGCTACAGCGCGTTTGAAAAGGCGCTGTTCGAGATGACGGACGAGCAGATCTGCCGCAATATTCTCGATTCCGGCCTGCGCGGCCGCGGCGGCGGCGGATTCCCCGCCGGACGCAAGTGGGATGGCGCGCGCAAACAGAAGAGCGCGAAAAAATACATCGTCTGCAACGGCGACGAGGGTGACCCCGGCGCGTTCATGGACCGCAGCGTGATGGAGGGCAACCCCCACAGCGTGCTCGAGGGCATGATGATCGCGGGTCTCGCCGTCGGCAGCGACGAGGGCTATATCTACGTGCGCGCGGAGTATCCGCTGGCAGTGAACCGCCTGAAAACGGCCATCGCTCGCGCCGAGGAGATGGGCCTTCTCGGAACGAACATCCTTGGCAGCGATTTCAATTTCCGCATCCACGTCAGCAAGGGTGCGGGCGCGTTCGTCTGCGGTGAGGGCAGCGCCCTGACCGCGTCGATCGAGGGTAACCGCGGCATGCCGCGCGTCAAACCTCCGCGCACCATCGAGCATGGCCTGTGGGCAGAGCCCACGGTGCTCAACAACGTGGAGACGTTTGCCAACGTCCCGCTCATCATCAAAAACGGCGTGGAGTGGTACCATAGCATCGGCACGGAGAAGAGCCCCGGCACGAAGGCCTTCGCCCTGACAGGCAACGTGGTCAACACGGGCCTTATCGAGGTGCCGATGGGCACGACCATCCGCGAGGTCGTTTTCGACATCGGCGGCGGCATCCCGAACGGCAAAAAGTTCAAGGCCGTGCAGATCGGCGGCCCCTCCGGCGGTGCGACCACGGCGAGCGACGAGCATCTTGACCTGCCGCTCGACTTCGACTCGCTCAAGAGCATCGGCGCCATGATCGGCTCGGGCGGCCTCGTCGTCATGGATGAGGACACCTGCATGGTCGAGACCGCGCGCTTTTTCATGCGCTTTACGCAGAACGAAAGCTGCGGCAAATGCGTTCCCTGCCGTGAGGGTACGAAGCGCATGCTGGAGATTTTGGACCGCATCATCGCAAACGAAGGAAGCCTTGAGGACCTTGACCTTTTGCAGGAGCTCTCCAAGACCATTTCGGAAACGGCGCTGTGCGGCCTCGGCCAGAGCGCGTGCAAGCCCGTACAGAGCACGCTGCGCCACTTCCGCCAGGACTATCTGCGCCATGTGGTCGACCACCACTGCCCGATCTGCAACGGCCGCAAGCGCCGCCTTGTCATCAAGCCCGAGCTGTGCAAGGGCTGCGGCAAGTGCAAGCGCAACTGCCCGATGGAGGCCATCTCCGGTGAGATCCGCATGCCGCATACGATCGACAACGATAAGTGCATCCACTGCGGCGCATGCTGGGGCGCGTGTCCGTTCGGCGCGATCGACGCCATTGAAGAGGAGGACTGAGACATGGCAAAAGGTATGATGATCGTTGACGGTCAGCGCGTCAACTTCGATGGGGAAAAGAACGTGCTCTCCGTCATCCGTAAGGCCGGTATTGAAATGCCGACGTTCTGCTATTACTCCGACCTCTCCGTTTACGGCGCGTGCCGCATGTGCGTGGTGGAGGATGAAAAGACCGGCAAGATCGACGCGAGCTGCTCAATGGAGCCGCGCGACGGCATGCGCATCAGCACGAACAGCGCGCGGCTTCTCAAGCACCGGCGCGTCATTCTGGAGCTGCTGCTTGCCTCGCACAACTGCAACTGCACCACCTGCGAAAAGAGCGGCCACTGCCGCTTACAGGAGCTAGCCCAGCAGTTCGGTGTGCGCAGAATTCGCTTCCCCGATACGCGCGAGCACTACGAGATCGACAGCTCGTCGCCCGCGGTGCTGCGCGACCCGAACAAGTGCATCCTCTGCGGCGACTGTGTGCGCGTGTGCGAGGAGATGCAGGGTATGGGCATTTTGAACTTTGCCTATCGCGGCAGCAATTTGCAGGTCATGCCCGCCTTTGACCGCAAGCTCGCCGAGACGAAGTGCGTGAGCTGCGGCCAGTGCGCGGCGGTGTGCACCACCGGCGCCATCACGGTGAAAAACCAGATCGGCGAGGCGTGGCGCGCCATCCACGACCCCAGCAAGCGCGTTGTCATCCAGATCGCGCCCGCCGTGCGCGTGGCCGTGGGCGAGGCGTTCGGCTTTCCCGCGGGCGAAAACGTGCTCGACAGGCTCGTCACGGCGCTCAAGCTCATGGGCGTGGACGAGGTGTACGACACGACGTTCGGCGCGGACTTTACGACGATCGCCGAATCCGAAGAATTCCTCGAGCGCCTGAAAAACGGCGGCCCGTTCCCGATGTTCACCTCCTGCTGCCCGGCGTGGGTGAAGTATCTCGAAAACGAGAACCCCAAGTATTTGAAGAACATTTCGACCTGCAAGTCGCCGATGGAGATGGTCGGCGCGATCTTCCGCGACAAGTATGCCGCGAAGGACGCCGCCGACGGCCGCACGACCTATCACATCGCCATCATGCCCTGCACGGCGAAGAAGATGGAGGCCGCGCGCCCCGAGTTCATCCACGACGGTCGACCCGATGTCGACCTTGTGCTCACCACGCGCGAGGTGATCGACATGATGCAGGAGACGGGCATCCAGCTCGGCGAGCTGGAGCTTGAGTCCCCCGACCTGCCGTTCGGCCTCGGCTCCGGTGCGGCGGTCATCTACGGCACGAGCGGCGGCGTGGCTGAAGCGGTCGTGCGCCACTGCCTGCCGGATAAGAGCAAAAACGCCCTGCGCGAGATCAGCGTCCTCGGCCTGCGCGGTGACGCGCCGATCAAGGAGGCGAGCGTGACGATCGGCGACACCGAGCTCAAGCTCGCGGTCGTCAACGGCCTTGCCAACGCAAAAAAGCTCTTAAAGGAAATCGACGAGGGCAAGAAGTTCTATCACCTTATCGAGGTGATGACCTGCCAGGGCGGCTGCGTCGGCGGTGCGGGCCAGCCCTACGGCCTCAAGAAGAGCAAGGAAAAGCGCGGCGACGGCCTGCACCTTTCCGACAACGCGGCAATGTTCAAGCGCGCGGAGCGAAACCCCGTGGTCGCCCAGATGATGGCGGAATACGGGGAAGAGCGGTGCCATGAGCTACTACATGTGACTTACACAAACAAGTGACATAAGTCACTTGTTTGTGTAAAAGATTCACTGCGTTCTGTGCCTCGCCCTTGGCTCGACACTCACTCCGTGCAATGTGTATTTACTGACGCACATGTCGTCAGTAAATACGGATTAGAAAATGTTTTGCGTCTGCGGACGCGAAATGAGGTGCGAATATAAAACAGGAGCTGAATGCCTTGGCATTCAGCTCCTTTTTTGCTTGCGTTCCGTTTGGATCAGTCGAATTCCAGCGCGGTGGCGCGCAGCTCGCTCACTTCGCCGACGATGGCGCTCCAGGGGGCGAAGGTCTGAAGCTCGCGAAGAAGCGGCTCTGCGTCCTCGCGCGGGAGCGCGACGAGAAGGCCGCCCGAGGTCTGCGGGTCGGCGGCGAGGTCGAGGAAGACCTGCTGCGCCGTGGGCAGCACCGTGAGATGCGGCTTCACATAGTCCATGTTGCGGTAAGCGCCCGCGGGGATGATGCCCATCTCAGCCATATCGCGCGCCTCGTCCATCAGGGGGAGCGTTGCGCCGTGCAGGCGGATGGTAACGCCGCTGCCGCTTGCCATCTCATAGCTGTGACCGAGCAGGCCAAAGCCTGTCACGTCGGTGCAGGCGTGGACATTTTTGGCGCTTCGCACGGCATTGCCCGCCTTTTTGTTGAGCGTCGCCATGTGGGCATAAACCGCGTCGCGGGCGGCGGGGGAGATGAGGTCTGCTTTGATGGCGGTCGTGAGCACGCCGCTGCCGAGCGGCTTGGTGAGCACCAGCACATCGCCCGGCTGCGCGCCGACATTTTTGAGGATGCGGTCGGGATGGACGAATCCCGTGACGCACAGGCCGTACTTTGGTTCGTTATCCTGAATGGTGTGGCCGCCCGCGATGACGCATCCGGCCTCGACGGCTTTGGCATGTCCGCCCTCCAGAATGGCGCGGATATCCTCTTTCGGCAGACAGTTCGGCACACACAGGAGGTTCATTGCGAGTTTCGGCTCGCCGCCCATGGCGTACACGTCGCTCAGCGCGTTCGCCGCGGCGATCTGACCGAAGAGATACGGATCGTCCACAATGGGGGTGAAGAAGTCGACCGTCTCAATGACGGCGACCTCGTCGGAGACGCGGTACACGGCGGCGTCGTCGCTGCTGTCGTAGCCGACTAAAAGCGCGGGATTCGACACATTCGGCAAGTCAGCAAGAATTTCTGTCAGGGCACCCGGCCCCAGCTTGGCGGCTCAACCCGCCGCCTTTGTCATCTGCGTGAGACGCAGTTTGTCGTTCATGGCGCGCACCTCCTCCTTGAAAAACTGCTTTTATTGTAGAGAAGCGAAACGCCTTTGTCAACTCCGCCGTGTTTTCGCCGTCAGCGCGGGAAGAGGGTGTGGAGCAGATCGAGAAAGCTCTCCCAAAGGTCTGTCGGGCGTCCGTCGGAGAGAGTCACGTCGCCGGAAAGACCGTCGCAGAGGACAAAATAGCGCTCGGCGGAGGAAAGATTCGTAAATTCGCAGCGCGCGGTGCGTCCGTCGACCTCGTAGAACATGGCCGGGTAGGGATTTGTGACATCGGTGATGTTCCAGAGCGTGATCGTGCCGTTCTGCGGCGTATCCGCGCGGAAGGTGACGGCGATGCGCGTGCTGTTCGTAAAAAGACGGCGGCCGTCGCAGCTGTCGGCAAAGGTTTGTACCTCTCCGGCGGCAAGGTTGCAGACGCTCTCCTCAACCACGGGGATGTAGGGGTGCTGTGCGCGGACAAGGTTCATCCACGCAGCGGCGGTGAGCGAGAGCAATACGATCAGGACGATGACGCCGACGGTCAGGCAGGTGCCGCGCTTCTGGCGACGGTGCTTGACCTTTTGCGCATAGTCGGCGACGGCGGGCGGGTCGATGACTTGCGCAGCGGGGAGAAATTGCTCGCTTTTCATCCGCGCGAGCGTTTCGCGGCAGCGGGGGCAGGTTTTGAGATGATCGTCCACGAGAGCGCGGCTCGCGTCCGAGCAGCTTTCGTCGGCGTAGAGCGGCAGCAGGTCGCCGATGACACGGCAGTCAATGTTCATGGTGTTCCTCCATATCTTCGATCAGCTTGTCCTTGGCGCGGTAAAATGTGACCTTTGCCCAGGACTCGGATTTGCCGAACAGGTCGGCAATGTCGCGAAAGTGCAGCTCGCCGAGCACGCGCAGCGTGAAGACCTCGCGGTACGGCTCTTTGAGCCGGTGCAGGGAGGCGTGGATGCGCATGGCCTGTTCTTTGTCGGCCAGCAGCTCAAAAATGTCGTCCGGCGCGGCGAGCTCGTGCGTTTCCTCGAAGGGGACGGCGCGCCTTTGGCGGCGGAGCTCTTTTGTGAGGGCATTTTTGGCGATCTGGCAGAGCCACGATTCAACGCGGCAGTTGCCGCGAAATGTGTCGATGTGCAGATACGCCTGATAGAACGTCTCCGCCGTTAGCTCGTCGGCGAGGGAAGCGTCCTTGCAGAGCGAGAGCAGGAAGCGGTAGACAACGGGTGTGCAGCGCCGGCAGATCTCGTCAAATTCGTCCATGCAGGGCCTCCTTTCCGCTTCTTTCTGCCTGTTAGAGCGCGGAATGCGCAGAAAGATACAAACTTTTTCTCATTTTATCAATTTGCTGCAAACGGCGCAAGGCGGAGACTGCCATCGAAAAAATCAATGATAACAGCACGGTAAAATGGGAAAAACCATGAAAAAAATTCGCGGTGGGAGAAAAAAGTTGTGTCACTTCGCGCGGAATCTGTTATAGTTAGAAAGAAATAACGGGTGCAAACCCTGTGATAAGGAGCGATAGAAATGACGATCAAAGTCAATGCCATGGGCGACGCCTGCCCCATCCCTGTTGTGAAGACGCAGAAGGCGATGCAGGAGCTCGGCGGCGCCGGAACGGCCGAAACGCTGGTCGACAACGAGACTGCGGTGCAGAACCTCGGCAAGCTGGCCGCAAGCAAGGGCTGCACGTCCAAAACCGAAAAGCTTGGCGAAAACGAGTACCGCGTGACCATCACCGTGGGGGAAAAGGCCAAGGTGGAGGAGCAGAGCGGCGAGTGCTACACCTGCGGCAAGCCGAAGACGGTCGTGGTGCTGTCGTCTGACAAGATGGGCAGCGGCAATGACGAGCTCGGCGGCGCGCTGATGAAGGCGTTCGTCTTCGCCCTGAGCCAGCAGGAGACCCTGCCTGACACCATCCTCTGCTACAACGGCGGCGTGAAGCTGACGTGCGAGGGCTCGGAGTCTCTCGAAGACCTCAAGGGCATGGCCGCGCGCGGCGTGGAGATCATGAGCTGCGGCACGTGCCTCAACTTCTACGACCTCAAGGAAAAGCTCGCCGTCGGCGAGGTGACGAACATGTACGTCATCGTCGAAAAGATGAGCGGCGCGGACCGCGTCGTCCGTCCGTAAGATGATCTATCTTGACAACGCGGCGACCACACTGCGAAAGCCGCCGCAGGTCATCGACGCGGTGGTCGCGGCGATGGGGAGCTTTGGCAACAGCGCGCGCGGCACGCACGAGGAGGCGCTTGCCGCCTCGCGCGTGATCTACGACACGCGCTGCAAGCTCGCCGCGCTCTTTGGCTGCAAGCGGCCTGACCACGTGGCGTTCACCTGTAACTCGACCGAGGCGCTGAACATCGCCATCCATGGCTGCATCCACGCGGGCGAGCATGTGATCTCGACCGACCTTGAGCACAACTCTGTCCTGCGACCGCTTTACCGGCTGGAACGGGAAAACAATGTCAAGCTGAGCTTTGTTCCCGCAGACCGGCAGGGGAACATCGACTACGCCGATTTTGAACGGCTGCTGCGTCCCGATACCCGCGCCGTCGTCTGCACGCATGCCTCGAACCTGACGGGCAACACGCTGGATCTGACGTGCATCGGCGCATTTGCGCACGAACACGACCTTCTGTTCATTGTGGACGCTTCGCAGAGCGCGGGCGTGCTGCCCATCGACATGGAGCAGATGCACATCGACGTGCTGTGCTTCACGGGGCACAAATCGCTGATGGGCCCGCAGGGCACGGGCGGACTGTGCGTGCGCGAGGGTGTGGACATCAACCCCTGGAAGGTCGGCGGCACGGGCGTGCAGACCTATCTCCACGAGCAGCCCGAGCAGATGCCGGCGCGGCTAGAGGCGGGCACGCTCAACGGCCACGGTATCGCGGGGCTGAACGCCGCGCTCGACTTTTTGCAGGAGACCGGCGTTGAGGCCATCCACGCGCATGAAATGGCGCTGCTGCGCCGCTTTGTCGCGGGCGTCAAGAAAATTCCGGGTGTGGCGCTCTACGGCGATTTTGACCATGAGCGCACGGCGGTCGCCGCGCTCAACATCGGCGACATGGACTCGGGCGAGGTATCGGACATCCTGTCCGAGGACTACGGCATCGCGACCCGCCCGGGCTCCTTTCATCGTTCCTGGTCTCTCTGACGCTTTTTCTGCCATGCCTCCAGCA
>OGGG01002718.1_pt1 | contig 9904 bp, 8 predicted proteins | sample 1571201 | NCBI WGS metagenome assembly OGGG01 (sample SAMEA2581946, study PRJEB24529) | metagenome | biome: Human gut stool | place: China | collected 2011 | reverse complement strand
AATTCTCCCCGATTGCTTTTAAATCAATATCACAATAGGTACGCAAGTATTCTTCCATTATGTTTGTCCTCTTTTCCTCTAGCTTACTGTACATATGTATATTATTCACATCTGATATACTTTTCAAGTCGAGCCACCTGAAAGAGGTGGGAGTCTTCTCGACTGAGATAAATGGGCGCAAAACACCCCTTATAAAAAAGTCTGTAAACAAATAAATTCTACCACATTTTCTTCTATTGTGAAGGTTTTTATACGGAAAAAATTCGGGAAATATAGTATCTCCCGAATTTCTTCAATTATTTTACTTTTACTATAATTATTTTCTTTTTTCCATCACTGGTCTTTACAGTAATTTTACATTTACCTTTTTTCAACGCCTTAATAACACCTTTTTTTGTTACTTTGGCAATCTTCTTATTGGAAGAGCGATACATAATCTTAGCAGTAGAAGATGCCGGAATCTTCTTGGCTTCTATTTTATATTTCTTTCCCTTCTTTAAAGTAACTTTTGTCTTCTTCACTTTTAAAGACTTTGTTTTTATTGTTTTCTTAACTGTAGAACCTGAAGCTGGCTTCGTCTCTGACTTCTTTTCTGAAGCTGCCGGCTTCGTGTTTGTTTTATCCTCGGATGTTCCCGGCTTCGTATTTGAATTATTTCCTGAATCACCCGGCTTATTGCTTGGCTTATCTTCAGAACCGCCTGGTTTCGTATTATCCTCTTCATCAGAACCATTTACTTCTATCACATACTTGCTCACATCTGGAACTTTTGTAATACTTGACCAGTACAACTCAGAAATTGTTCCATAGTTATCGTTGATTTCCTTACCATTTAGCAATGTCCGATTGGATGTTTTAGCAAGCGTTACCCCATCTGCGATTGCTTTTCCCGCTGTAGAACCTGTTTTTGGTATACTACTGCAGCCACCTTGTGCATAAACATTTTTTACAGAAACAGTACCCTTACCGCTGATAGCATCCGCGCCATCATCATATGTACCATTACCACCAAATGCAATTAATGTTCCCTCACCGGAAATACTTCCATTGTCTAAAATAATTCCGCTGCCGCCTACGGATGTTGTTGCAATATATCCTCCACCAAATGCCGCTACTACGGAATCCTTTTTAATATCTAAAGAACCATTCTCAATACGGATCGCTGGCTGACCGGAAAGGCTTTTTCCTGTTGTTTCATCCTGTCCGGTTGCTGCTTCATCTCCCTTTACAAATACCTGCCCATCTACGGCAACCTTTCCTTTTACAACAATAACAGGATTCGTATTCTGTCTGATGATATGTCCATTTGATATAAAATTGGTGTTAGAATAAATAGATGAGTTTTCTAAAACTGCTCCATCATTTAAAATCAACTGTCCATTAATTGAAGAACCTGTGAGAAACTGACTGCCATAATCATCATAGTTTGATGAGAACCTACCGCCATTTTTCACTTCAATATTTCCATGAATAGAAGAATCTCGAAGAACAAGCTTTCCACCATTCTCTACAACAATATTTACGCTGCTGAAAACTTTCATATTTACAAGAGTAAGATTACAGCCATCTGGAACAATCAATGTCTGTACTGGACTACCATCTACAGCATAACCAAGTTCTCCATAAGTTCCACTTGTATGAGAACCGTACCATGCTTTAATATCCTTTGGTACCGTAACGGTTTCGTTCTCTCCACCAAAAGAAGCGATTGCCCATGGCTCCATATCATACATATACTTTCCATCCGCTGTCTGCTTACAATTCTCAAGTTTAAGCTGCTTTGCAAGTACTTCTGTACGAGTATAAACTTTAAAATTCAGCTCATTACTTGTCGCAGTACGACCGCTCTCATCCGTTACTGTTACACTAATTGGATAAGAACCGGCTTTTAATGGTTCCCCTGATAAAGAAAGAGAACTGTCGTGGACAGAATAAACACCTTCCATTCCGCAGGCTTCTGTATCAATATTTATCTTTGTTCTGTTCTTATTTACTGTGATTACTTCACTTAACGGCTTCCAGTCGCTGTTCTTCGGCTCCTGTCCATCAGGAAGAACTACTGCTTCAACAATCACATCACTATTTTTATTTGTCGTAACAGAAGTAGAAGCTCCACTGATTGCATCATATTTCTTCTGTCCTTCTAAAGCACTTTCAAAGCTTCCTCGTATTCTTACATGAAGCGTATTAATTCCATCAGAAGGTCCTGAAGGAGTCTCTGCATCTGAATCTGTCTTTTTAACAGTAAATGTATCTGCTGTTGCCTTTATCACACGTAAGTACAGCGTTTCATATCCTTCACTCTCAATCGTGAGAATATTTCCACTCTTTAACATGCCGTCAGACGAACCATCAAAATAAAGTTTATTTTCATCTGTATTTCTGTAGTATGCTTCTCGTCTCATTAAAGATAAACGAGAACTTGCTTCTTCCCACTTTGTTTTATTTACAGAAACACTTTTTATTCCTTTGACATAGTCAGGTGCATCCGTAAAAGAAAGACTCTGAAAATCATAAACTACATTTTCTTTCATTGCTTCTACATTGCCGACACTGGCAGGATTTGCAGAGTTTGCCGCAAATGAAGGAATAAAGGATAATGCAAGTAAACACACTCCAAAAACTACACTGGCTAATAAATTTCTAACCTTCCTATTCATATCCGGTTTCTCCTATTTTACAGTTACTTTAACAACTGCTTTCTTTCCACTTGCTGTCTTAACAGTAATCTTGCATTTACCTTTTTTAACAGCTTTTACAACACCCTTCTTTGTTACTTTGGCAACCTTCTTGTTAGAAGACTTAAATGTAACTTTTTCTGTCGCATTGGCTGGTTTTAATTTTGCTTTAAGTTTAACTTTTTTGCCTTTCTTTAACACAATACGCTTTTTGTTAACAACAACTTTTTTTGCTTTTACAGTTTTCTTATCTGGCTTTTCTGCCGGTTTTGTGTCATCTTTTTTACTTTCTGTTGTTTTGTCTGCTGGCTTAGAATCTTCTTGCTTTAAACCTCCATATTCTGCTCCACATACTTCACAAACTGCTCTCTTTGTTGTTGTAGCTTCGCCACCTTTATGTGCTTCTTTTTCAGTTATAGCGTCACAACCTTCATTCTGACATTTCTTCCAGTGATGAGTTCCGTCGGACTCATACTTATCTCCATAGTTATGAGATGCGCACTCTCCGTATTCTTCTCCACAGAATTCGCAGACTGCTTTCTTCGTACATGTAGCTGTTCCGCCTGTGTGTTTTGTGTGGATGGCAACTGTTTTACCATTTTTATTTACTTCTAATATCAATTTTTTGTATCCCCGTGCAGAAATAACAACCTTATTAACTGCTGATTCATCTTTTTCAAATTTACCCTCTCCAATTAATAGGTATCTTACATCCGTACTATCTGAGGAATCAAGCCTTGCCTTAGCATAATATTTCGCATTGTTCCATATACCATAAGAAGAAGTTGCTTTTTCATACTCTATTCCATTTACTTCAACCTTATCAATTGCTAAAAGCCATTCTTCAGCATCAGCATCATCACCATAATTCAATCGACAATCATATCCGGCAACTGTATTATATGTTGAAGGAGCTTTTGGTGCTTCCTTCAATTCTACCGCTGCTGTCTCCTCAGCCTGTACCGCTACCTGTGGTGCAACTGTTCCCACTACCGTCATTGACAAACACATAGCGCATGCCATAATGAATGAACTAATTTTTCTCATTGTTTCTCTCCCTTTCTCTCTCTCAAATAAACTTAATAAAAAAACAGGTTGCCACTTAAAACTAATTTATGTTACTTAGTTCTAACATTGGTTAGTTTATTTAAAAGACTACCTGTTTTTATACTCCCTGTCAATTCTACAGTTGATAACATTTCTCAACTATAGAATTCTTAAGAATTCATTTATTTAATTTTTAGAAAAGAGGATTACTTTTTTAACAGTTCCTGATAAATATCCCTTTTACTTACTCCGCGGTCTTTTGCTACCTGTTTCATCGCACTCTTTTTATCCATCCCTTTTTCAAGATAATGTTCCATATGTTCTTGCACAGTAAGCTGATTCCACTCCTGTTGTTTTTCCTCTTTCAGTTCCTGTAAACTCTTTCCCTCAAAGATTAAAACATACTCCCCTCTTGGCTCGTTCTTCTCATAATAAGCAATCATTTCATCGAGAGTTGACTTGCGCTTCTGCTCATATCGCTTCGTCAGTTCTTTACATACCGTCATATTTCGGTTACCAAGATATTCCCTGCACTCTTTCAAAGTCTTCTTTAAATGATGCGGCGCTTCGTAAATAATAATCGTTCTTGTCTCATTACGAAGATTCTCTAAAATCTGTGTTCTTTCCTTCTTGTCATACGGTAAAAATGCTTCAAATGCAAATCTTCTTGTTGGCTGCCCAGACATGGTAAGCGCTGTAATACAGGCGCAGGCACCAGGAAGAGAAGTCACTGTAATTCCTGCTTCATAGCACTGTCTTACTAATTCTTCTCCCGGATCTGAGATTCCCGGTGTTCCTGCATCCGTAATTACTGCGATATTTAATCCCTCTTTTAACTTATTTACAAGATAAACTGCTTTATCAACTTTGTTATATTCATGATAGCTGGTCATCTTTGTCTTTATCTCAAAATGATTTAAAAGCTTTATACTGTTTCTTGTATCTTCTGCCGCTATCAGATCCACTTCTTTTAAAATTCGTACCGCCCGAAAGGTCATATCTTCAAGATTACCAATCGGTGTAGCACATAAATATAATGTTCCTGCCATTTTAATTCTTCATCTCTCCATATATCTGATAAATCTCATCGGTATAAGAACCATCTTTATTATATACAATCAATGGTGAATCCACCGTAATTCTCGGATTTCCGCCTTTTGCACAATCAATAAGAACCATATTCGGCTCTTTATCAATGTAAGGATGTACAAGTCTCATTCTTTTAGGTTCTAATTTATATTGCTTTAATGTATAGATGATTTCTGCCAGTCGAAATGGCCTGTGTACCATGTAAAAATGTCCTCCCGGCTTTAATAGCCACTTCGCAGCCTGTACTACATCTTCAAGAGAACAGGTAATCTCATGTCGAGCGATTGCCTTTCCGTAATCGGGATTCTTAAGTCCATGTGCCCCTGTCATATAAGGAGGATTACAGGTTACCCAGTCAAAGCTTTCTCTTTTATACTTTTCTTTTACCTGACGGACATCTCCATGGGCGATGTGTACCCTGTCACTCTGTCCATTCATATGAACAGAACGCTCTGCCATCTCCGCATAGGCTTCCTGATATTCTAAACCCTCTACATGAGCAATCGGGTACTTTGCATCCATGAGTATTGGAACAATCCCCGTACCACTACAAAGATCGATTCCTCGACTATTCTTTTTTACTTTGGCATAATCAGAAAGAAGTACTGCATCAATGCCAAAACAAAAGCCATCGGTCTTCTGGATAATACGATACTCTTTTATTTGAAGGTCATCGATGCGCTCCTTTTCTTTTACTTGTACTAATTCCATATAAATATCCTATTTTATTTTCCTTATAATTTTGACTTTCTTTCCTTCTTCTCCATCGCTTCTAACTTTTTAAGTTCATCATCCATTTTTACTTTTTCTCTGCGCTTGCGAGGACGGAAAACAAGATCATCTACTTTATAATCTATAAGTTCCTTTTCTCCTTTTTCATCTGTTACCAAAAGTTTCACTCTCTGTCGCAATACACTGACTTCCTGAACAATTCCCTTGACACCCGTTGACGTTTTCACTTCATCTCCTACATTCGGAAGCTTGCTGTTAAGATACTCATACGTATCCTGCTCATTTTTCAGGCAGCACATAAGTCTTCCGCAAACTCCGGAAATCTTTGTGGGATTCAGGGAAAGATTCTGCTCTTTTGCCATCTTGATCGATACCGGAACAAACTCAGATAAAAATGTATTACAGCAAAGACTTCTTCCACAAATTCCGATTCCACCTTTAATCTTTGTCTCATCTCTTACACCAATCTGTCTTAACTCGATTCTTGTCTTAAAGACAGAAGCCAGATCTTTAACAAGCTCACGAAAATCAATTCTTCCATCTGCAGTGAAATAAAATAATACTTTATTATTATCAAATGTATACTCACAGTCGATAAGCTTCATTTCCAGCTCATGTTTTTTAATCTTTTCAAGACAAATATCGTATGCTTCTTTACTCTTGATCTTATTATTTGCCTGTACTTTATCATCATCTTCTGTCGCAATTCGAATAACTGGTTTTAGCGTGGAAATAATCTTCTCATCATGAATTTCACGATTTCCAAGTACCACTCTTCCATACTCCACACCACGTGCAGTTTCTACGATAACATTCTGTCCTACTTCCACCTCAAACTGTTCAGAAGAAAAATAATATATCTTACCATTGTCTCTAAAACGAACTCCTATTACTTTGGCCATTATAACCTCCTATTCTGTATCTTATATTTCTCTATCTTATACTTCTTTATTTTATACTTCTCTATTTTAAACTTCTATTTGACCTCTTTGATACAAGAATGCAAAAGCCTTTTTGAATTAAAATTCTCTCCTTGCTTCCACAATAAGCAATTCCAGCGCTGCATCAAAATTTACGTTTGATTTTATCCGGATTCGTGCACGATTTATTCTATTAATAATATAGTCGATCGAATCCATCTTTAATTTGTCTGCCTGCTTTCTCAAAGATATATACTCATTTTTAAAAATAATCTTCCTTCTGGCTATATCTTTATTTGGTGACGTATCCGCTTTTAATAATAAAATGTCTCGAAACCACATAAGAAAGATATCAAAAAAATCATCAATCTGAGCTTTGTATTTTTTATATTCTTTTACTTTATCCGCAATTTCATAACTTTCAATCTCATGAATATATCGTAAAATATCTAATGTCAAATCTTTTAATTCCCGAAATTCTTCAGACAATATGATAGATTCGGCCTTTCCTATATTTCCAAGAGAAAATCCTGATGCAAATTCTGCTTCCTCTTCCGGAATTTTGTATCGCTCTCCTAAATACCTTTCAATCATTTTTCCCGACACCGGCTTCGTTTCAAGAAGGATACATCTTGAAAGTATGGTATCTAAAAAGGCTCCACGATTTGTTGTCAATAAAAAAATAATCGCATATTCCGGTGGTTCCTCAATCGTCTTTAAAATCGCATTCTGCGCTGCCACATTCATCTTCTCCGCTTCATCTATTATATAAATTTTATACGGACCTTTATACGGCATAATATCTACAGTATTTACGACTTGTTCTCTTATCTCTCCAACACTGATTACTCCCGCTTTTTCGTGAGAAACCCATATCACATCCGGATGGTCTTTATTTTCCATCTGTATACATGATTCGCATTGATTACAAGCTCTTTCTTCCTCTGTTTTCTGCCTTGTTTCACATTGCAATATTTTAGAAAAGGCGAATGCAAGCATCTTCTTTCCACTTCCCTTATCCCCTTCAATAATATAGGCATGGGAAATCTTTTTATGATGCACAGCAGCAATAAAATGTTCTTTCACTCTTTCATTTCCTAAAATATCATTTATATCAGCCATGATCTTTCCTCAAAAATCTTTCCTGGTAATCACTTATCTAATAACGACTCTATCGGTTTCTGTTGTTTAACGATTCTTTTTCTTTAATAATTCATCCACGTGATTGCGAATCTTTTTCTGGATAACATCAATGTCTTTTCCACCATCAATTTTAATAACTTCCGGTCGTTCTGCAAGTACTTTACGATATCCTTCTGAAACCAGATGATGAAAATCTATACTCTCCTGCTCCATACGGTCAAGCTTCTTCTGATTCTTCTTGCGGCGAATTCCTTCTGCCTCTGATAAATCAATAAAGAAAATCCCATCTGGACGATAAATACCGATTCCTGGTGCATTTACAGCTGCTACCGTAGAAATCCCAAGATTTCTTGCAATTCCCTGATAAACAATCGATGAATCTACAAAACGATCACTTATAACAATTCTTCCTGCTTCTAAAGCCGGTCCGATTACCTCATGTACAAGCTGTGCCCTGGATGCCGCATAAAGAAGCATCTCTGTAACCGGAGACATCTCCTTATATTCCGGATTAAGAATTAACTCCCTTACCTCTTCTCCTATTACCGTTCCTCCCGGCTCTCTTGTAATCAGACATTCGTATCCTGCTTCTTTTAAATATTGCTCTAACAAATTTATTTGTGTAGTCTTTCCGGAACCATCCGGACCCTCCATCACAATAAATAATCCCTTCATCTAATAAAATCTCCCTTCAGAAGTACCTGCACCTGACCTTCTTTAGATAATCCAAGTACATTATATCCATTATATAAATATTGACTGATATTTTCCACTGTTTCTTTCAGTATTTTTTCTCCCGGAACTAATATTGGCACTCCTGGCGGATAAATCATCACATATTTCCCGGAAATTCTTCCTACTGCATCAGATAACTTTATATTCTCTACCTGCTGTCCCCGACATTGCCATGATTCCATCATTTTCGGCGGATATACGAACTCCAAATTTTTTGTTACAAAATTTTCTTTTATTAAATGTTCTGTCTGAATTTCCTTTTCCAGTTCATTTTGTTTTTCTCTAAAGTCACACATTTTGTCTATTTCAGAAATTGCAACCCACAACTTCTCAAAATTTTCTTTTGTATCACATACAGATGTCATGGCGATTCCATAAGTAAGATTCTCCATCTCCAATTCAATATGATATTTATCATATAATAAATAAAATAATTCTTTTCCATTAATCCCACAATTCTTTACGGAAAATACTAACTTTCCATTATCGTAGGCAAAACATCCTAACTTTTTTTGATCAAGTAATTCTATTTTTTGAAGTTGTTCACATTTCTTTCGGAAAATTTTAAGGTTATCCACATATTGAGCAAGTTGTTCCTTCTCCTCTTTCATATACATAATTCCATGCTCTGCAGATGCCATTAAAAGATACGAAGGACTAGATGTCTCATAAATATCTATCATTTCCTCCACCTGCTCTTTTTTTATCAAATCCGAACAAAGATGCAATACTGCTGTCTGTGTAAACGAAGGCAATGTTTTATGCGTACTTTGAATCACCAGATCAGCCCCCTGTTTTGTTGCGCTGTCAGGAAAATATTTATCAAAAACAAAATGTGCACCATGTGCTTCATCTACAATTAATGGAATCCCATATGGTTGAATAGTCTTTTTAATTCCTTTAATATCGCTCACAACCCCTTCATAAGTAGGTGAAGTAAGTACAACCGCTTTTATTCCCGGATTCTCCTTTAATTTCTTTTCTACCATCTCAGGTTTCATGTCAACACATACATCATATTTTTGTGAAATGTCTGCATAACAATAAACGGCCTCTAACTGTAAAAGTCGAATACAGTTATAAACCGCTTTATGGCAGTTTCTTCCTATTAAAATCTTATCTCCCGGCTTACATACCGAAGAAATAGATACAAGAATCCCGAGAGTACTACCTCCAACAAGATACCAGGATTCTCTACTTTTAAATATATCTTTTACTAAATCCATAGATTCTCTGATGATACCTTCTGGTTCATGAAGATTATCATAATCTGTAATTTCTGTAATATCCATTTTTTCTATACCAAAAAAAGCCCCAAAATCTGTTCTTTTGTGGCCTGGCATATGAAAAGGTATTCTTTTTTCTGAGTCTAGCTCTTTTAATTTATTATATATTGGTGTATTCATATCTCTCTTTACTTCTTAATATTTCTTTTCTATATCCTTATATTCTAATTCTTAAGACAAAAAAAATAGCTCAGTAAATAAAATATTTACTGAGCTTTCATGAGACATCGGGGATTCGAACCCCGGACAACTTGATTAAAAGTCAAGTGCTCTA
>OGGG01002715.1_pt1 | contig 9922 bp, 8 predicted proteins | sample 1571201 | NCBI WGS metagenome assembly OGGG01 (sample SAMEA2581946, study PRJEB24529) | metagenome | biome: Human gut stool | place: China | collected 2011 | reverse complement strand
GTGTTGGTACTGAAACGGGAATGTACCGTTGCCAGAGCAGATTCATAATCTTTATCCTGAAGATCCGGAAAGAACTTCCGAAGCTCTTTTACCAGGAACATGCCTTTATATACAATTGTACGGGAAGAAAGTGAAACTACATAAGTATTTTCATTGGACTGCTCAAAGACACGTCTTGCAATGTATAATTTACGGTCAAAATCCAGTCCCTTTTCGACTTTCTTTGGTTTCTTTACGAAACACTGCATGATATACGGCATACATTCCACGGCACGTTTTCCAAGAATATCCGGTGCAATCGGTACTTCACGCCATGCAAGAAATTCCATTCCCTCTTTGGCAATGATATTTTCAAACATTTTCTTTGCCTGATTTCTTTTTAACTCATCCTGTGGGAAAAAGAACATACCGACACCATATTCACGCTCTCCTCCGATGTCAATACCAAGCTTTTCTGCCACTTTACTGAAAAACTTATGAGAAATCTGTAAGAGAATACCAACACCATCTCCTGTTTTTCCTTCGCCGTCTTTTCCTGCGCGGTGTTCAAGATTGGCAACAATCTCTAACGCATTTTTTACGGTACTATGCGTTTTCTTTCCTTTAATATTGACAATTGCGCCAATACCGCAGTTATCATGTTCAAACCGAGGGTCATACAAGCCAATCGGTTTCCGTTTACATTCTTCTACATATTCACTCATCGAAATTCCTCCTTGTATTTGACGTATGGAATAGTCACTCGTGTTCCCGTCTGTCAAAAATATTTTTTGACTACAAAAGGCGTCAAAAGAGTATAGTTCAATACTCTTTTGACGCCTTTGTCTTTTCACATTATATAACAGGAAAAGTAAAAACGCAAGAAAAATTTTTCAATAAGCAGTAAATAACCGAAAAACGTTTATTCCCCTTGTTCTTCTTCCAGTTCCTGCATCACTTCTTTTTCCGCTTCGTCCTTAAAGGTCTCGATTGTTTCCTGATTTAAAATTGGCAGATCATCCAGTGATTCCAAGCTGAAGTAGCGAAGGAATTCTTCTGTCGTACCAAATAAAATCGGCTTTCCCGGTGCATCCAGTCTTCCGGCTTCTGCAATCAAGCCATATTCTACTAATTTATTTACCGCATGACTGCACGATACCCCGCGAATTTTTTCAATTTCCAAACGGGTAATCGGCTGCTTATAGGCAACAATAGATAACGTTTCCAAAAGCACATCCGTCAAAACATGTTTTTTCGGAATATGAGCCACCTTAATCAGATACTCATACATTTCCGGCTTTGTACACAACTGGAAAGAACCATCTAACTCAATGAGATGAATTCCTCTGTCTTCTTCATCATACCTAGTCATCATACTGCGGATAATTTTGCGCACGGTATCTTCATCATGGTCTACGGCAGCAGCCAGACGTTCAATCTCGACAGCCTCTCCCATGGAAAATAATATTGCCTCCACAACGGCTTCTAACTTTTTTATATTCACTGTTCTTCCTCCTGCTCCTTGCCGGGATTATATGTAATGATAATGTCATCAAATAACTTGTCCTGTTCAATCGTAAACTTCCCGGTTTTCATCATTTCCAATATACCTAGAAATGTGACAATCACATAACTTTTTCCGGAACCGTTTTCCAGCACTTTGCGAAAACTGAATTTTTTATGCAGCATCGCATATTCCTCCAAAAAAATCATGTGGTCTTCTATGTTAATTTCTTCTTTTTCAATCTTGCCAAACTCACTTCGGATTGGATCGATTTTGTCCACCTGCTTCTGCATCACGGAATCAAAAATGTTTTGCAGTTTGCGAAGCGTTACATCAGAAAGCAATTCCTCATAATCGACTTCATCTTTATAGTTTTTTATCTCGTCCGGAATCGAAGGTTCTTTAAAAAAAACTTTTCCGGCATCTACCTGTCTGTCCTTTAATTCAAAGGATGCATATTTGTACATTTTATATTCTAAGAGCCGTTCCACAAGTTCTTGTCTTGGATCTTCTTCCTCTTCCTGTTCCTCTTCTTCTGCAGGTAAAAGCATCTTGGATTTGATTTTTACAAGCGTCGCCGCCATCACAAGGAACTCGCTCATGACGTCCATATCTTTGGTGTCCATTTTTCTAACATAATCAAGATATTGCTCCGTAATGAGAACAATCGGAATGTCGAAAATATCTACTTTATTCTTTTCAATCAAGTGAAGAAGTAAGTCCAACGGACCATCAAACACTTCTAACTTTACTTGCAGTTCCATCAGTTTTGCCCCCTTAGCAAATGTACACTTTTTTTAGCGTTACCTATCTATAATACCCTATTTAGACTTATCTTGGCAAGTGATTTTTATGACGCTTATCTCCGGGCGGTTAAAAAAACGAAGTTTAATATGGTGAAGTCCCATCCCCCGGCTGAGTATCATCTTTTTCCCGTTTTCCTCAAACTCACCCGAATCATACTTTGGAAAAAGTCGAAGGCTCGGCGAAATCACGCCACCAATCCACGGCAGCCTCATAATGCCACCATGGATATGTCCGCTTACCGTAAGGTCAGTTCCCCACGCAGCATAATAAGGAAAATACTCCGGGTTGTGTGCAATCAAAATAGAAAATGTATCCTTTTTCGGACTTCCCAAAAGTTTTTCTACTTCCTCTTTTGAAAAATCCCGCTTCTCCCAAAATTTATGATACCAATATTCCGGCAAATCCAGCCCATAAATATCCATTTCGTCCATTTTTTCTGTTGCATTTGAAAGATAATGAATCCCTAAATTTTGAACCGCCCGGATAAAAGACTCATACTCCGGCATGCGAATCTCATGATTACCGGGCGCATAATAAACCGGCGCAATCGAACGAATCCCTTTTAAAAACTCGATTACACAATCTGTTCGTTTTCCGTTTTTCACCGTCATATCTCCCGCGAGCAAGAGAATGTCAGGATTCTGTTTTTGTATCATTTGCAAATATTTATCCTTTTTGCCTCCCACACAACAAGCGTGTAAATCCGTAAGCAAAACCACTTTTTTCTCTTCTTTTATTTTTGGTGATTGAATCGAATACTCTTTCGTTGTCGGAAAATAATTTTCCAAAACACCGTCGAATAATAAAAGAACTGCTATACCTAGAAAAATCATGATAACTGTTAGCATACAACTGCCCCCGACATCTTTTTTAATGATATTATAACATATCTGGAAGTGATTGGCACTTAGAAAGTAAAAAAAGGAAAAGAAATTCAATTCGCGAGAGACTATAACGCGAAGCGTTATCCCGTCTCGATACGAATGAATTTCTTTTTCTTTTTTCTTACTATTCTAGTTTGCCAATCTCCTGATTTCTTTCGCAGCGGCTACCATGTTCCGCAGGCTGGCATCTGTTTCTTTGACACCTCTGGTTTTCAAACCACAATCCGGATTTACCCAGAGTTTATCCGGCTCAATCTTTTCAAGCATTCCTTTTAATGCTGTCACAATTTCCTCGACTGACGGTACACGTGCCGAATGGATATCGTATACGCCCGGTCCAACCTCTGTTTCAAAATGATTGTCACGGAGAGCATCCAAAATCTGCAAGTCTGACCGGGATGCCTCAAATGTAATCACGTCCGCATCCATATCGTCAATTGCCTTGATAATATCATTAAACTCACTATAGCACATATGTGTATGAATCTGTGTTTCCGGTTTTACCCCGCTGTGCGTGAGACGAAAAGCAGGGATTGCAAAATCCAGATATTCCGAGTACCAATCCGATTTACGAAGCGGCAGTTTTTCGCGAAGAGCTGCCTCATCAATCTGAATCATACGAATACCATTCTTCTCCAAATCAAGCACTTCATCTCGGATTACAAAGGCAATCTGCATCATGGATTCTTCGATGGAAATATCTTCTCTAGGGAAGGACCAATTTAAAATCGTAACCGGTCCGGTCAACATTCCTTTCATAATTTTATCGGTCTGTGACTGTGCAAATACGGACCAGTCCACGGTTATCGGTTTGTCGCGGTACACATCGCCCCAGATAATCGGCGGTTTTACACAGCGTGTGCCGTATGACTGCACCCATCCGAATTTGGTAAACAAAAATCCCCCTAAAGACTCACCAAAGTATTCCACCATGTCATTTCTTTCATATTCACCATGGACAAGTACATCCAATCCAATCTCTTCCTGCCAGCGGATACATTCTGAAATCTTTTCACGGTTAAAAGCTACATATTCTTCTTTCGTTTTCTCGCCTCTACGGTAAGCCGAACGGTTTGCTTTTACATCTTTGGTCTGCGGGAAAGAACCAATTGTTGTCGTTGGGAAAATCGGAAGACCGAGAACCTCTTTCTGTCTCTTCTGACGTTCCTTTCTCGCAGGCGTTCTCACATAATCTTCATCCTTCACTTGTTTTAGGCGATTTTTCACTTCTTCCTTTACGCAGTCTCTTCCTGCCAAAAACAGACTTTCATTTGCCTTTAACAAAACGGAATCTAAAAAGTTCTCATTCTCTGCAAGTACCTTTAAATCACGCAGTTCCGATAATTTTTCTTTTGCAAAAGCAAAGTGCTTTTTATATTCATCGGACAATTCTTTCTCCTGTTCTATTGTGTAAGGAACATGAAGTAAAGAACATGAAGTTGATAACACCGTGTGAATCCCTTTTTCCTTCAACTCTTTCAGTGCCTGAAGTGTTTCTTTATAATGATTTTTCCAAATATTTTTTCCATTTACAAATCCGGCAAATAATATTTTATCCTTTGGAAATCCATACTGTTCAATCAATTTTTTCGTCTGTTTTCCTTCCACAAAGTCCAGACCAACTCCTGCAAATGGCAATTGAATCAAATCCTGATATACATCACGGACATCACCAAAATAGGTCTGTACCAATACCTGACAGGACTGTGCCGATGGCAGAATTTCAGAATAAATCTTACGAAACAGTGCTAAATCCTGTTCTGTCATATCAAAAACCAAGGACGGCTCATCGAACTGAATCCACGAAACCTCATTTTTATCGCAAAGTTTCAGCAATTCCTTATATGCCAAAATGACATCATCGACAAAATCCTCTGCCGTTTTTGTACCGGTATAACGGCATAATTTCAACAAGGTATATGCTCCCGGCACAACCGGTTTTACTAAAATTCCGAGTTCTTTTGCTTCCTCAAACTCACTTAGAAGTTTTTTTCCGGAAAAAGAAATGACCGTATCATCCTCAACCTCCGGAACAATATAATGGTAATTTGTATTAAACCATTTTTTCATTGCCAGTGCCTTTACATCTCCCGCTTCCCCCTGATAGCCACGTGCCATAGCAAAATATGTGTCAAGCTCTGACAAATTCAACTCCTGATAACGCTTTGGGATAATTCCGCACATAACAGCGGCATCCAAGATACCATCATAATAGGAAAAATCATTGCAGGAAATATAATCAATTCCTGCCTCTTTTTGTATTTTCCAGTGTGTTTTTCGCAAGGTTCTCCCTGTTTCTAACAATTCTTCTTCTGTTATTTCATTTCGGAAATATTTTTCCGATGAAAATTTTAATTCGCGCAATGCCCCAATCCTTGGAAATCCAATAACGGCTGTTTTCATAATATCCTCCTTCAAATCATTTTTTCAATCCTAGAATTTAAATTCATTATAACCTCTCATGTTTTGTTTGTATAATACCGAAAACCAGCGCTTTTATATAGTTTCAAACTATAGTCATATTTTTTCCTTCCACGCCATAGGATGTAACAGATTCTTTGAAGACAGGATGAAAAACCAACATGAAACAACTTTTGGGAATTTTTATATTGGCAGTTTTATCATTATTTTTTGCGGCTCCATTTTCCTATGCCCAGTCTAAAGCTCCTGCCGGGAGCACCGAATCTTCCAGTGGTCAAGCTGTAAATCTTACTGCAAAAGCAGCTGTTTTGATTGAAGGAAATTCCGGAGAAATCATTCTGGAAAAAAATAAGGATACCGAGCTTGTACCAGCCAGCATCACAAAGATTATGACGTTGACCTTGATTATGGAAGCTTTGGAAGAAGGAAAAATTCAACTCACCGATTCTGTCAGTGTAAGCGAATATGCTGCCAGCATGGGTGGCTCACAAGTATTTTTAGAACCAAATGAAACCCAGACAGTAGACACCATGATTAAATGCATCAGCATCGCCAGCGCAAATGATGCCGCTGTTGCCATGGCAGAAAAAATTGCCGGTTCAGAGCCAAATTTTGTAAAGAAAATGAACGAAAAAGCAAAAGAACTTGGCATGAAACACACACAATTCAAAAACTGTACCGGTCTGGATGACGATATCAAATCCGGGCATTTTTCCAGTGCCTATGACGTAGGTCTTATGTCCCGCGAGTTAATTATGAAACATCCCGGCATTTCCAAATATTCAACCGTATGGATGGACACAATTATCCACAAAACCAAAAAGGGTGAATCGCAGTTTGGTTTAACAAATACGAACAAACTTGTACGTTTTTATGATGGAATAACAGGATTAAAAACCGGATCAACCAGCAAAGCAAAATACTGTCTCAGTGCAACAGCAAAGCGAAATGGATTAAATCTGATTGCTGTTATAATGGCTGCACCGGACCATAAAGTCCGTTTTTCAGAAGCCCAGGCATTATTAGATTATGGATTTGCCAACTGTTCTCTCTATCAGGACGATTATTCCGTCATGAAGTTTAACTCTCCTTCTGTCCGTGGTGGAATCCCTGAAAAATTAACGGTGTATCCAAAAAAATCATTTTCACACACTTTTACTGCTGCTTATGACAAAAATAAAATCAAAAAGAAGATAACATATCAGGAATTAAAGGCTCCAATCAAAAAAGGAACTGCCGTAGGATTTATCACTTATTCCTATCAGGGAAAAACGCTTGGCAAAGTTCCCCTCCTTGCTATGCAGAACATAAAAAAAGCCGGCTACACCGACTACTTACTGATGGCACTTGACCGGCTGCTGATGGCGGGGTGATGGAAAAAAAATCAATTTGTGAGAGACAGGATAACGCTTCGCGTTATAGTCTCCTACAAATTGATTTCTTTATTTTTCTTTATAATTTGACAAATTAATCATTTGATTTAAATTATTTGGCATCTTTATTTTATTAAGGGGAACTCCTTTGGCAACATAACGTATCTCGGAATAAACTTGCTCTGAAGCATTATTGTTCTTCGATAATACTGCTAAAATCTGTGAAGGATGATCTCCCAAATTACGAATATCTTCCAACAAACATGAACTAGGCATATAATACTTTCCTTCTTTTGAAAATCCCAAACAATAATTTGTTGTACCATCTTCTCTCAATTTAATTTCTTTATGTGATAATTCATTATTTAATGCTCTATTGTAAAAATCTGTTGAATTATGTATCACTTTTCCATTATCCGAGTTAATATAATCAACGCCACATAAATGTTGGAAATGACGAGGTAAGAAAACAGTTTCAAAATATTCAATTTGATTATTCAGACGATTTCTGTATATAAATATAAAATTTTTATTTTCAAGTAATCTATTATAATCCTTTGCTGTTGCTATAATAATTTTAACCGCTTCTTTTGCTGTATGCTTTTTCAATACTCTACATTCCTCGCTTTGTTATTTACTAATTCAAAAGGAGAGTTATAATACCGCAGCATTACCAACTCTCCTTTAACGACTAATTTTTTTGTTGTCCGCCAACCACTGGCACATTCGTCCAGTAAGTCTTTCAGGTTTTTTCGTTGCCTGCCAACCGCTGGCACATTCGTCCAACAAGTCTTTCGGATTTAAGTGTTAGCCCACTTGAGATAGCACGCTATCTCTTCTACTATTATTATACGAATCATTAACATTTATGTCAATCAAAATTTTCCTACATCTGCTCAATATATTTGTCATAGCCAAGTTTATCCAGTTTCTCTGCCTTTGCCATAACGCCATCTTTCATTTCTTTCTTATAATCTTTTAACTTACCCCGCAAGTCTTTATCCGAAATCGAAAGCATTTTAGCTGCTAAAATAGCGGCATTTGCTGCTCCATCGATAGCGACAGTAGCAACCGGAATACCGGATGGCATCTGTACAATCGAATACAAACTGTCGACACCGCCAAGGCTCTTTGTATGAATCGGGATACCAATAACCGGAAGATCAAATAACGCCGCACACATACCCGGAAGATGAGCAGCACCACCGGCTCCTGCGATAATCACTTTATAACCTTTTTCTTCTGCACCTTTTGCGTAAGCGAAAAATTCTTCCGGCTCTCTGTGTGCAGAGATAATCGTCATATCAAAGTCAATTCCAAGTTTCTTGAGTACATCTGCAGCTTTTGCCATGATTGGCATATCTGAATCGCTGCCCATTACAATACCTACTTTAGCCATTGTCTGCTCCTTTTTCATTACATATACTCTAAAATTCCAAGAGTATATTTTTATGGTGAAATGTTTATAACTAACTTATAAAATTATAACAAAATGCTTTATTTTACAAAAGCGTTCTTTAAATCTTCCTTCATATCAAGGACTGCCTGGCGGCTGGCATCCGCATAGTCTACAGAACTAAACTTCTCTTTATACGGGTCTTTCTGATAAGCACAGATAATTCCACGACTGGAGTTTACGATAGCACCAAGTCCATCCTCGTTAAAGAACGGTGCTAAATCTTTACCTGTTCCACCCTGTGCACCATATCCCGGTACAAGAATATAGTTTTTAGGCATGATCTTTCGAAGTGCTGCTCCCATCTCCGGATAAGTAGCTCCTACAACGGCTCCAACATAGCTGTAGTCTTCGCCCATAACATCTTCGCCCCATTCAGCTACCTTTTCAGCAACGATCTCATAAAGTGGCTTTCCATCAACCTGACGATCCTGGAATTCTCCACTGGATGGATTGGATGTTTTTACAAGAATAAATACACCCTTATCTGTGTCTTTGCACACTTTTAAGAAGGGCTTTACACCATCAGAACCAAGATATGGATTCACCGTTACAAAGTCTTCTGTAAATGGAGAATATACATGTTCACCAATCTTTACTGTTCCAAGGTGTCCGATCGCATATGCTTCGGATGTAGAGCCAATATCGCCTCTCTTGATATCTCCGATGATAACAAGTCCTTTGCTCTTTGCGTAATCGCATGTCTTTTTGAAAGCTTTCAATCCCTCAACACCAAATTGCTCATACATGGCAACCTGTGGCTTTACTGCCGGAATAAGATCATAAGTTGCATCGATAATGCCCTTATTAAACTGCCAGATTGCTTCACATGCACCTTCTAATGTCTCTCCGTATGCAGCAAAAGCATCTTTTACAAGATGTTTTGGTACATAAGAAAGCATCGGGTCAAGACCAACAACGATAGGCGCATCTTTTTCTTTGATTCCTTTTACTAACTGATTAATCATAACTTCCTCCAGAATTCTACTGATATCCTTTTCATTCTAGCATAAATTTTTTCAGATGTACACTCACGATATGCCAAAAAACGACATGATTATTCTTAGCCGCGATATACAACTTTACCATCACAAATCGTATATTTTACTTTTCCATATAACTGTGCACCAAGAAACGGAGAATTTTCCGCTTTTGACTCGAAAGATTCTACTGTTCGGACTTCATCCGGTGCAAAAATAACGATATCGGCAGCCGCTCCTTCTTTTAATGTTCCACAGTCAAAATTATAAAGCTTTGCCGGATTAACCGTCATTTTTTCAAGAAGCTGCATCATCGTAAGATAGCCTCTTTTTACAAGACTTGTAATACCAAGAGATAATGATGTTTCAAGTCCAATGATCCCACTTGGCGCTTTTGTAAATTCTCTCTCTTTTTCTTCTATAGAATGAGGGGCATGATCGGTCGCGATCATATCAATCGTTCCATCTGCTAAGCCTTCGATAATCTTTGTTCGATCCCATTCTGTACGGAGTGGCGG
>OGGG01002712.1_pt1 | contig 9933 bp, 10 predicted proteins | sample 1571201 | NCBI WGS metagenome assembly OGGG01 (sample SAMEA2581946, study PRJEB24529) | metagenome | biome: Human gut stool | place: China | collected 2011 | reverse complement strand
ATTTGAAATAAAGCAAAAGAGGCCATCCCAACTCTATTTTGAGACAGCCTCTTTCTTGTGTTTGTATATCCCCTTTGAAAGAAAAGACAAATCCCCCGCTTGCTCTGAAAAGTGTAAGCGGGGGATTTCCAAAATGTATACGGAAAAGTGTATTATTTCTCGATATCTACCAGTTCTACTTCAAAAATCAAAGTAGAGAAAGGTTTGATTTTACCAGCTTCCTGTGCACCGTATCCCAGTTCCTGAGGAATATACAATTCCCATTTAGAACCTACCGGCATCATCTTCAGTGCTTCAGTCCATCCCGGAATTACACGGTTAACGGCCAATGTGATAGGCTCTTTAGAAGAGTCGAATTCTGTACCGTCAATCATTGTACCTTTGTAGTTTACTTTTACACGTGAAGTATCAGCAGGCAAAGCTCCTGTACCCTTAGTGATGATTTTGTACTGCAAACCGCTGGCAGTTGTCTGAATACCTTCCTTGCTCTTGTTGTTAGCCAGGAATTCTTCATTCTGTTTCTTGTAGTCTGCATATTTAGCTTCCAATGCTTTTGACTTGATCAATTCTGCTTTCAGACGTACATAAGCACTTGCAGAGTCAGTTGTTACGATGCTCTGTTTCTTTACAGCAGCGATGAATCCAGCCAGGAAGTTATCTTTGTTCAAAGCTTGAGTAGAATCCTGTCCAAAAATCTGACGGTTGTTGTAGTCGAACATGTCACCGCTTACTTGCTGGCCAATCTGCATACCTGCCAAATAAGCTTTCTGCTTAGCGTCAGTTTCTTTGCAACCTTGTTCCAGACCTTTGATGAAGTCTGCTACGTATGCTGAATCTACTCCCAGACGACCCTGTACATATTCCATCAATCCCTGAGTGTTTGTAACACCCATCATATAAGACAAAGAGTCTACATCGCTTTTCAGGTTTGCTTTCGGTCCCTGTGCTGTACATGATGCTAGGCTGGCTGCAGCGGCAAGCATCATAAAGAATGTACCTTTTTTCATTTGCTTTATGTTTTATAATACTTCAATTAATTCTACTTCGAAAATCAGTGTGCTGTGAGGCGGAATCATTTCGCCTGCACCTTGTGCGCCGTATGCCAGGTCTGACGGAATGTAGAGTTTCCATTTGGCACCTTCTGACATCAGTTGCAGTGCTTCCACCCATCCTTTGATTACCTGGTTCACACCGAACACAGCAGGCTCACCACGTTTGATAGAGCTGTCGAACAATGTTCCGTTAATCAATGTACCTTCATAGTGGCAACGTACGCGGTCGGTTGCTTTCGGTTTTTTACCGTTTCCTTCAGTGATTACTTCGTATTGCAATCCGCTTGGCAAGGTTACGATGTTCGGGTTTTTCTTGTTTTCTTCCAGGAAAGCCTTTCCCTTTTCTATGTTTTCTGCGTTCATTTTCTCTTCTAATTCAGTGAAATATTTGTTGACGATTTCACGTGCTTCATTGTGAGAAATTGCAGTTTGGTTTCCTTCCAATATGTCTTTGATAGCCTGTGCAAAGTCATTTACATCAATTGAACGAGCACCCATGCTCAATAGATTTTGGCCAATCCCCAGACCAATGGCGTAGCTAAATTTATCCATAAACAGATTTTGTATTAATAAATGATTAACGGGGAGCAAAGGTATCTTTTTTCTGTGAATGTGAGGAATTTTGATTGATAAAATTTCTTATTTTTGGACGATGAAACTTTTTAATGATAATGTATCTAAAATCAGGAGGATAAGAAGATGAAAAATCTGGTAGTATTGACAGGAGCCGGCATGAGTGCGGAAAGTGGAATCAGTACGTTTCGCGATGCAGGAGGGCTTTGGGACCAGTATCCGGTGGAGCAGGTGGCTACCCCTGAAGGATATGCTGCCAATCCGAAGTTAGTGATTAATTTTTACAATGAACGCAGAAAGCAACTGCTTGAGGTGAAGCCGAACAGGGGGCATGAACTTTTAGCAGAGCTGGAGAAATATTTTCATGTGACTGTGATTACCCAGAATGTGGATAATCTGCACGAACGTGCAGGGAGTACAGAGGTAATTCATCTTCATGGAGAACTTACGAAGGTGACTTCCAGCTTTCAGCCCAATAATCCGCGTTTTATAAAAGAGCTTAAGCCGGAGGAGTATGAGGTGCGGATGGGAGACAAGGCGCCCGACGGTTCGCAGTTCCGTCCTTTTATTGTCTGGTTCGGAGAAGCGGTACCCATGATTGAAACCGCTATTGATTATGTGGATAAAGCGGATATATTTGTAATAATCGGTACTTCGCTGAATGTATATCCTGCTGCCGGCTTGCTGAACTACGTACATTCCGGGGTACCAGTCTATCTGATAGACCCTAAGGAAGTGCGCATTGCTTCCGGACGCGCGGTACATGTGATTCAGAAAGGAGCTTCCGAAGGAATGGAAGAATTAAAAAAAATGTTATTGGAAATACGAGATTAAACAAATTCTTTCTATATTTGTTATCATTTTAAACTGAGAATAGATACTAATTATTGTTTTAATAAACTGACTGATTATGAAAAAGTACATTTGCACAGTATGTGATTGGGTTTACGATCCGGAAGTAGGGGATCCAGAAGGTGGAATTGCTCCGGGTACAGCTTTTGAAGATATTCCTGAAGACTGGGTTTGCCCGGTTTGCGGAGTTGGAAAAGAAGATTTCCAGGTAGTAGAAGATTAATAAACTTTTCTTGATAAGGACGGCCTTCTAAAAAGTATGCCATATACTTTTAGAAGGCCGTTTTCATATCTTTATTCTTGTAGAATAATTCCCATTTTTTTCATCAGGAAACAGGCGTTCATGTTTTGAGCCACTCCTTCGCGCAGTTTATAGGAGAAAGTCAGTTCATTCTCCTTTATATCAGCTTCGAAACAGTAATTCCGTATTTCTTCAGGGAACTGTTTGATGAGGCTTCCTAGCAGAAGGTCGTGTGTAGCTATAATACCGTTGGCCTTCAGCTGTATAAACTGACGAATCAAGTCAAAAGAGCCTTTCTGTTTGTCCATGGAGTTGGTCCCTTTCAATATCTCATCCAGAATAATAAATAATTGTTGTCCTTGATTCAGCAGGTCGATAATGCGTTTCAGCCGTTTCAGTTCGGCAAAGAAGTATGATTCATTATCGGAGAGTGAGTCGGAGGTACGCAGGCTGGTAATGAGCTGATTGGGATGAAGTTTGAGCTTTTCGCAGCATACGGGGGCTCCGATGCAGGCCAGCAGGTAATTCACGCCGATAGTTCTCAGGTAAGTGCTTTTTCCGGCCATATTGGCTCCGGTAATAATCAGGAAAAACGGACGCGACGGAATGGTGGCATCGTTTTTCACGCATTGTGAAGCTGGCATAAGGGGATGCCCCATGTGTGTGGCCAGAAAGCAGAAAGGCTTTTCTGTCAGTTCTGGGTAGGTGTATTGCGGATGATTGTAGGCAAAGGTACCCAGTGAACATAGGGCATCCAGTTCGCCCACAGTTTCCAGCCATTTGCTGATATGCTGTCCGTAGCGTACTTTCCATCGTTCTATGCGGACGATTTCCTGAAGCTGGAAAAAGATGCTTCCTTCCAATAACACATAAAGAAACTGGTTGTTGCGTAAATCCAGTCGGTCAAGTTCTTGGGATAATTGTTGTAAAGCCTGTACAGGTGACTGGCCGTTCAGGTTGAACCGTTCCATCAGTTCCTGCATGCCAGCTGACTTCCACTCTTCTGCTTTTGCCAGGGCGATGAGCCGGGCATATCCGTTCAGGCTTTTCAACTGCTTTCCGTAGGTCTCCTGTATGTAGGTGGCCCGTTTGATAATTCCAAAACTGAGAACCAGGAAGATACCGAATGAGAGCCCCAACCAGGAAAATGAAGTCCATCCTGCCAGTGAAGTTATCAACAGGAGGCTGTTAATAACCGGTACTCCCCAGATAAAGGCTTTCACCCATCCGGCGTGCAGGTATTGTGCGGGACTCTGACTCCATGCCTGTATTTTTTCGCCATCGGATGACTGACCGTGGTGTACCAGTCCTGCCACGCGGAACTGTTCGCGGAACAAGGTGTGTTCACTGATTTCCCGTACCATTTCCTGCCGTTTTTCGATGGAAGTTTTTTCGTGCAGATGGTTTTGCAGCCATTTTGCCAGACGGTTTTTTCCGAAAAAAGTACAAGTACGGTTGATTGATTGGAACAGGGAGCGTCGTCCGAATATATCCAGGTCGAATGAATAAGGATGCTCCGGATTGACGTATTCTTTCCCGTCCTCAAAAGAACTGTAATCACCGGAAAGGGCTTGCAGCTCTTCTTGTATAATACGTGCCTGTGTTTCTAGCCATTCTTTGCGGATAAAAAAACGGTTGTGTATTTTTACCAAAATAAAGAGCGGAAGGAAGGTAAGACAGATACAGACAATTAGCAGAGTAGTTTGATTAAAGAAAAAGTAAAGTCCTGCTATTCCTGCTATGAACAAAGCAAGGCGTAGCATGCTGATGCGGAAGATTTGCTTCTTTACCTGTTGCAATTGTCCTTCGGTGAGGGACAGTCTTTCTGTGTAGTGATTTTCTGGGTTCATGTTATTGTGTTTGTGTTAGTTGCACAAAGGAACGAAAAACTCCAGATACATGACCGAAAAAACTGTTAAAAGAAGAAATCTATTTGTATAATTCATGAATAAATCCCTTCTTTGCAATGAAATCAAGAATATTTCTTATTGAAGTGTGCGCGGTAACGCGTTTTCTTTTTCAATAAATGCGTGTCCGCACACACATGTTCTTTCGAAGTGGTATGCAGAAAAATAAAAACATACGTCTTACCGATATTGCCCGCTTGGCGAATGTGTCGGTTGGTACAGTGGACAGAGTGATCCATAACCGTGGACGCGTGTCGGAAGAGAACATCCGGCGAGTGAAGGAAATCATGGAGCAGGTGGGGTATAAGCCTAACCTGATAGCGCGTTCGTTAGCGGTGAAGAAGCCGTGTTATCTGGTGGCACTGATTCCGGATTTCCGTCCGGGGGATTACTGGAGTGCGATGGAATATGGCATTCGTCGGGCAGAAGAGGAGTGGGAAAGCTATGGAGTGAAGGTTTCCGTACTGACTTTTGACCAGTACAGCAAGGTCAGCTTTGAGCAGGCTGTTTCCCGTTTACAGGAGATGCCTGAAACGGTGGATGGAGTCATTGTCGGTACGCTTTTCAAGGAGGCTGTTATCCAGCTTTCCGAACATCTGGATGCGCGTGAGATTCCTTATGTGTATGTCGACTCGGATATAGAAGAGCAGGGCCGTCTGGCTTATTATGGCACGGATTCTGTGGCCGGGGGAGAGATTGGAGCCCGTATGCTATTGGCTTCCATGGCCTTTCAGGGAGATATTTTAGTGGCTCATATTCAGCATGACAAAGGCAGTATGTCCACGCAAGGACAGAAACGCTATTCCGGCTTCCTGCAATACCTGAAACAACAGGGCTATGAGGTGAATCTGGTGGAGGTAGATTTATGGATAGGCGATGAGGCTCACAACGAGCAGGTGCTGGATGAGGCTTTCCGAAATCATCCGGGCATTCGTGGAGCGGTTACGTTCAACTCTTCCTGCTACATTTTGGGTGATTACCTGGAAAAGCGGCAGAAGCACGAGATTCGGCTGGTAGGCTATGATTTGATTGACCCGAATGTGAGGTTACTGAACGAGGGGTATGTGCAGGCACTGATTGCACAGCGTCCGGAACTCCAGGGCTATAACGGAGTGAAGGCTTTGAGCCGGCTGTTGCTGTTCGATGAAAAGCCGCAGGTGGTGAATCTGCTGCCGATAGACATTCTGTTGAAAGAGAATTATCAATTTTATAATAAAGTATCCAATTTATTGCTAATCTGATTATTATGGCAAACGAATTATTTAATGTGGCCGGCAAGGTAGTTGTAATGACTGGGGGAGCCGGTGTGTTGGGAAAAGGTATTTCCAAGTATTTGGCTGCACAAGGTGCAAAAATGGTCGTACTCGATCGTAGTGAAGAAGCTGGTAAAGCACTGGTAGATGAGATTGTAGCTCAGGGACATGAAGCTACCTTCCTCTATACAGACGTAATGAACAAGGAAGTGCTGGAACAGAACAAGAAAGACATTCTGGAAAAGTACGGACGCATTGACGTCTTGTTGAATGCTGCTGGTGGAAATATGGCTGGTGCAACCATTGCACCGGACAAGACTTTCTTTGACTTGCAGGTAGATGCTTTCAAGAAAGTAGTCGATTTGAACCTTTTCGGAACTGTATTGCCTACGATGGTCTTTGCCGATGTAATGGTGAAACAGAAAAAAGGTTCTATCGTAAACTTCTGTTCTGAATCTGCTTTACGTCCGTTGACACGTGTAGTAGGTTACGGTGCAGCAAAAGCAGCCATTGCCAACTTTACAAAATACATGGCAGGCGAATTGGCTATCAAGTTTGGTGATGGCTTGCGTGTGAATGCCATTGCTCCGGGTTTCTTCTTGACCGAGCAGAACCGTACGTTGCTGACTAATCCAGACGGCTCACTGACCGACCGTTCCAGAACGATTCTGGCTCATACTCCGTTCGGCCGTTTCGGCGAACCGGAAGATTTGTATGGCACCATTCACTACCTGATCAGTGACGCTTCTAACTTTGTGACAGGTACGGTGGCTGTCATCGACGGCGGATTTGATGCCTTCTCTATTTAATTGAAGTATGAACCTTTAAAAAGAAACGTTATGTATTTATGTGAACAAACCTGGCGCTGGTACGGCCCGAACGATCCGGTGTCTTTGTGGGACATCAAGCAGGCAGGTGCTACGGGTATCGTCAATGCGCTGCACCATATTCCGAACGGTGAAGTCTGGACGGTAGAAGAAATCATGAAACGCAAGCAGATGATTGAAGAAGTGGGCTTGACATGGAGCGTGGTAGAGAGTGTGCCGGTGCATGAACATATCAAGACGCAGACCGGCGATTTCATGAAGTATATCGAGAATTATAAGGAAAGTCTGCGCAACCTGGCCAAATGTGGCATTTACATTGTGACTTACAACTTTATGCCGGTACTCGACTGGACGCGTACGGACTTGGCTTATACCATGCCCGACGGTTCCAAAGCTCTGCGCTTTGAACGTGCGGCGTTTGTGGCTTTTGACTTGTTTATCCTGAAACGTCCGGGAGCTGAAAAGGACTATTCGGAAGAAGAAAAGGCCAAGGCAAAAGCACGTTACGAGCAGATGGACGAAGAAGAAATTCATCGCCTGACCCGTAACATGATTGCCGGACTGCCGGGTTCGGAAGAAAGCTTTACGTTGGAGCAGTTCCAGCATGAACTGGACCGTTACAAGGATATTGACGCAGAGCAGTTGCGTGCCAACCTGATTTTCTTCCTGAAAGAAATCTGCCCGGTGGCCGATGAAGTGGGTGTCAAGCTGGTGATTCATCCGGACGATCCGCCTCAGTCTATTTTGGGCTTGCCGCGTATCATGAGTACGGAAGAAGATTTCCGCAAGCTGGTGGAAGCCGTGCCTAATGAATCCAACGGTTTGTGTCTTTGCACTGGTTCACTGGGTGTCAGTGCCAAGAATGACCTGGCTGGTATGATGGAACGCTGGGGCGACCGTATCAACTTCGTACACCTGCGCAGCACACAGCGCGATGCAGAAGGCAACTTCCATGAAGCGAATCACCTGGAGGGTGACGTAGACATGTATCATGTGATGAAGAACTTCCTGCTCATGCAGCAGCGCCGCAAGGTGTCTATTCCGATGCGTCCGGACCACGGCCATCAGATGATTGACGACCTGAAGAAGAAGACCAATCCAGGCTATTCTTGTCTGGGCCGTCTGAGAGGGCTGGCTGAGCTGAGAGGACTGGAAATGGGTATTGCCAAGTCCATGGAAGAACAAAATTAAGGAAGTGTATAGCGCATATTCGATAAACTGAAATTGTCGCAGCAAAGAAATGGTTCATGAAGGAAGTTTTTTTCTGTTCATGGACCATTTTATTTTGTGTCTTTTATTCGTATTTTTATCGCCGGAAATAACAATTTATGGCATCATGAAAAGATTTTGTTTATTCTGTCTGTGCCTGCTTGGCTTCTCTGTGTGGGGAGCATCGGCTCAGGTAGTGGAAAAGGTACTTGATATTTTCGGAGCAGACAGTCTGCCTGGTTCAAACGTGGCGGTAACGGCGGACTCAGATTCGGTTCACTTGTCGACTGTGAAAAAGGAACTGGCGGCTGCCCGGTTGAATGAAGCCAATCTCCGGATGGAGATTGAGCAGATGAAGTTGGCTGCATATACTGCCGATTCGGTGAAACTGGCCAGTCAGAGACGGCGTATTGACTCCTTGCGTCATGAAACACGGGGTGTTCCGGTTGTGGTAGATGGGGATACGCTGTTTTATTTTTATGCCAAGCGAGGAGGACATACTCCCCAGCAGCGTGCAGAAAACGTGGCGAATGACATTACAGCTTTGGGCAAACGCTTTAACCTGAAGCCTGATTCGGTGTACATTGAGACCAGTGACATCGTAACGGATGTGATGTATGACAATAAAGTCTTGTTTCCTTTACAGACCAGGACGGCTTGTGGGAAAGCTGTACACGCGACCAGCTGGCTGCGAAGAATCGGTTGGTCATTATCGAAAAATTGAAAGTGATGAAGGAGGAACATGGACTGATGCAGTTATTCAAGCGGATTGGTTATTTCGTGCTGGTGATTGTGGGGCAGTTCCTTCTGTTCTGGGGAACCAACTGGCTGTTCCGTAAGTTGAAGCTGCGTATTATGCGACTGGAAAAGACGCGGCTGAAACCCTTCTCCATTCAGGGGTATGAGTTGCTGGACACCAGGAAGCAGGTGAAACTGCTGATATTCCTGGCCAATCTGGTACGTTATGCGTTTATGTTCCTGCAGCTGCTGCTTACGGTTCCGCTGCTGTTCTCCATTTTCCCGCAGACTAAGAACCTGGCCTACCGGCTGCTTTCCTACATCTGGAATCCGGTGAAGAGTATTCTTACCGGAATACTCGACTATCTTCCGAATCTGTTCACTATCTTCGTGATTTACATGGCCATCAAGTATCTGGTTCGTTTCTTCCGTTACCTGGCCGAAGAAGTACAGTCCGAACGGTTGAAATTGAGCGGATTCTATCCCGACTGGGCGATGCCTACCTATCATATTGTCCGTTTCTTGCTCTATGCGTTTATGATAGCCATGATTTATCCGTATCTGCCGGGTTCCAATTCCGGTGTGTTCCAGGGAATATCCGTATTTGTCGGTTTGATTGTATCGCTTGGTTCAAGTACGGTGATTGGCAATATCATTGCCGGACTGGTGATTACTTACATGCGTCCTTTCAAGATTGGCGACCGTATTAAGCTGAATGATACGATGGGAAATGTGGTGGAGAAAACTCCGCTGGTCACACGTATCCGTACCCCGAAAAATGAGGTGGTGACCATTCCTATTCCTTTGTCATGTCTTCGCATACGGTGAACTTCAGCCAGTCGGCCCGGGAATATGGGCTGATTATCCATTCGGAGGTAAGCATCGGTTATGACGTGCCGTGGCGAGTGGTCAACAAACTTCTGATTGAAGCTGCCTTGAATACTCCCGGAGTGGTGGACGATCCGCGTCCGTTTGTACTTTCCACCTCGCTCAGCGACTGGTATCCGGTGTATCAGGTGAATGCGTATATCAAGGATGCAGACCGGCTGGCTGATATTTATTCGGCATTGCATCAGAACATTCAAGATCGCTTCAACGAAGAGGGCGTGGAAATTATGTCGCCGCATTACATGGCTGTACGCGATGGAAATGCGTCTACCATACCTCCAAAGGAAGGAGCGGACAAGGAAGGATAATTATTCTGCATACATTTTCTATTTTATGATAAGAGGCTGTCTCAAAATAGAGTTGGGATGGCCTCTTTTGCTTTATTTCAAATTG
>OGGG01002693.1_pt1 | contig 10018 bp, 8 predicted proteins | sample 1571201 | NCBI WGS metagenome assembly OGGG01 (sample SAMEA2581946, study PRJEB24529) | metagenome | biome: Human gut stool | place: China | collected 2011 | reverse complement strand
GAAGAACCTGCGCCGGGGCAAGAAGCGCACGGCTTCCCCGGAGCCGCCGCAGCCGGTGCAGGAGCCGCCCCGTGAGGCGGCGAAGGAAAAGCCCCGGCGTCCGGCCCGTCCGGGCCGCAGGCGCCCCGCTGCTCCGCAGCAGCGGTTTGCCGGTTCCCGGCCGGTGAAAAAGGGCAAGGGCTCCGGCAGGGATCGGAAAAAATCGTAAGTTTTGTGCTCCGGCACATTTCGTAATCACAAAGATGGAGGTGGCTTTATTTGGGTAGCGTAGGAAACAAATATAGAGTGCATGAGGTGGCGAAGGACTTCGGAGTCCCCACCAAGCAGATCACGGAGATCTTGACCAAGTACGCCGAAACGCCCAAGAACCATATGCAGGTCTTGGAGGATCGGGAGCTGTCTCTGATCTTTGAGTATCTGACCCAGCACAATCAGGTATCCGGGATTCAGGTGATCTTCGCCGAGGGGGCCAAGCCTGCCGAGAAGAAGCAGCAGCCTGCCGCCAAGCCCGCCGAGAAGAAGCCGGAGGGCAAGGGGGAGGGCCGTTCTGCCAAGCAGGAGACCAAGCCCGTCTCCCGTGTGCCTCAGACCAAGGTGGTGGACACCCGCAAGGCCACGGCGGTGAATCTGGATAAGTACGACGAGAAGCTGCAGGACATGGCGGAGGGCCGCACCGGCGGCGGCCGTCGGGCCCAGCAGCAGACCCAGGGCAAGGAGAAGTTCCGCAACGGCGGCAAGCGCCGGGACAACGGTTTTTCCAATAAACGCAAGCAGGAGGAGGCGGATCGTCTGCGCCGCCTGCGGCTGGAGGTCATCAAAAAGACCCCCGTTACCGTGCAGATCCCCGATGAGATCAGCGTGGGCGAGCTGGCCAGCCGCATGAAAAAGACCGGCGCAGAGGTGGTCAAGTGCCTGATGAAAAACGGCGTCATGGCCTCCCTGAGCCAGCTCATTGACTTCGATACCGCCGCCATCATCGCAGAGGAGATGGGCTGCAAGGTGGAGAAGGAGGTAGTGGTCACCATCGAGGAGAAGCTCATCGACGACCACAAGGACAACGAGAAGGATCTGGTACCCCGTGCCCCCGTGGTGGTGGTCATGGGCCATGTGGACCACGGCAAGACCAGTCTGCTGGACTATATCCGCAACGCCCATGTGGCCAGCGGCGAGGCCGGCGGTATCACCCAGCACATCGGCGCCTATCAGGTGCAGATCAACGGCAAGCCCATCACCTTCCTGGATACCCCCGGCCACGAGGCATTTACCTCCATGCGAGCCAGAGGAGCCATGGTGACGGATATCGCCATTCTGGTGGTGGCCGCCGAGGACGGTATCATGCCCCAGACGGTGGAGTCCATCAACCATGCCAAGGCTGCCGGGATCCCCATTATCGTGGCCATCAACAAGATGGATAAGCCGGAGGCCAATCCCGAGCGCATCAAGCAGCAGCTCACCGAGTACGGGCTGGTGTGTGAGGAGTGGGGCGGCGACACCATTGTCTGCCCCATCTCCGCCAAGACCGGTATGGGCGTGGACAATCTGCTGGAGATGCTGACGCTGACCGCCGAGGTGGGTGAGCTGAAGGCCAACCCCAACCGTGCCGCTCAGGGTACGGTCATCGAGGCCCGTCTGGACAAGGGCCGTGGCCCCGTGGCCACGCTGCTGGTGCAGAACGGCACGCTGAAGCAGGGCGATATCATCATCGCCGGTACCTCCGTGGGCCGTGTCCGGGCCATGGTCAGCGACAAGGGCCAAAAGATCACCTCCGCCGGGCCCTCCGTGCCTGTGGAGATCACCGGTCTCAGCGAGGCACCTACCGCCGGCGCCACCTTCAACGCCGTGGCCGATGAGAAGCTGGCCCGTGAGCTGGTGGAGCAGCGCAAGGCCGAGGAGAAGGCCAAGGCCAACGCCCCTGTCACCAAGGTCTCGCTGGAGGATCTGTTCAGCCAGATCCAGGCCGGTGAGATGAAGAACCTGAACCTGATCGTCAAGGCCGACGTGCAGGGCTCCGTAGAGGCGGTGAAGGCTTCGCTGGAGAAGCTCAGCAACGACGAGGTGCGTGTCCGTGTCATCCACGGCGGTGTGGGCGCCATCAACGAGTCCGATGTGATGCTGGCCTCTACGTCGCAGGCCATCATCGTGGGCTTTAACGTCCGCCCCGACAACGCCGCCCGTGACTCCGCCGCCCGTGCCAACGTGGATATGCGGATGTACCGTGTCATCTACGACGCCATCAACGAGATCGAGGCCGCTATGAAGGGTATGCTGGCGCCCAAGTTCCGTGAGGTGCTGCTGGGCCATGCCGAGGTGCGCCAGACCTACAAGGTCTCCGGCGTTGGCACCGTGGCAGGCTGCTACGTGCAGGACGGTAAGCTCCAGCGCAAGGACTGTCAGGTCCGGCTGGTCCGGGACGGCATCGTTATCCACGAGGGTGTGCTGGCCTCCCTGCAGCGCTTCAAGGATCAGGCCAAGGAGGTTCTGGCCGGGTACGAGTGCGGCCTGACCATCGAGAAGTTCAACGACATCAAGGAAGGCGATATTGTGGAAGCCTTCACCATGGAGGAAATTCCCCAGTAAACGGGGGAGTGGCCCGTGGAGAGAGGTGTTCGGCAAGCACCGGCCTTTCTACGGACAGTTCGCAGGTGGCCGTGGGAAGCCGTGATACCACACAGGAATCGCCGCCGGATGCACTCTTTGTCTCAGATTTTCCCCCGCAACAGATAAACACAAGACCCAGAGGGCGGGCGCTTCGCCCGCCCTCTTTTCCACATCCAACGAAAGGAGAACCGTCTATGTCATCCAATCGCATCGGCCGCATCAACGACGAGATCCAAAAGGAGCTTTCTGCCCTGCTGCGGACCGTCAAGGACCCCCGTGTGACGGATTGTATGCTGACCATCACCCATGTGGACACCACCAGCGATCTGCGCTATGCCCGCATCTATGTCAGCGCCCTGAACTGCCCGGACGCGAAGGGGCTTTTGAAGGGCCTGAAGTCCGCCGCAGGCTATCTGCGCCACGAACTGGGCAGCCGCATCGATCTGCGCTATACCCCGGAGCTGCAATTCTTTGTGGACGACTCCATCGCCTATGGCGCACACATCCTGGATATGCTGAACCATGTCAAGCCCGCCGATCCCCGGAACGCCGATATCGTGCTGCCGGAGGATCGGGAGGACTGAGGAGGTGCCTGTTATGACCACTGCGGAAGCCGCCGCCCGTCTGGCGGCTATGGATCAGGTGCTGATCCTCACCCATGTCCGCCCCGACGGCGACACCATCGGCTCCGCTGCCGCCCTGTGCTGCGGCTTGCGGGCGCTGGGCAAAACGGCGTATCTGCTGCCCAACCCGGAGCTGACGGCCACCTACGCCCCCTATGCCGCCCCCTATCTGGCGGAGGCGGATTTTGCACCGGCGTATGTGGTCTCCGTGGACATTGCGGCGCTGTCACTGCTGCCGGAGAACGCCCGGCCCTATCAGGACCGCATTGCTCTGGCCATCGACCACCACCCCTCTCAGGAGTTTTTCGCCCGTGAGACGTGTCTGGAGGCGGACAGCGCCGCCTGCGGCGAGATCGTGTACGATATCCTCCGGCAGCTGACGCCCCTGACGCCGGAGATGGCTCTGCCGCTGTATGTGGCCATCTCCACGGACACCGGCTGCTTCGTCTACTCCAACACCACCCCCCGCAGCCACCGCATCGCAGCCCAGCTGATGGACTGCGGCATCGACGTGGCCCCCGTCAACAAGGCACTGTTCCGCACCAAGAGCGCCGTGCGTCTGGCCATGGAGGCCCGGATGGTGGCAGATATGGAGCGCTTCGACGCCGGGCGGGTGGTGGTGATGCAGATCCCCCTGTCCCTGCGGCAGGAGATGCACGCCACCGACGCCGATATTGAGGAGCTTAGCGCTCTGGCGGCGCAGGTGGAGGGTACCGACTGCGGCGTGACCCTGCGGGAGCTGCGCCCCGGCACGGTGAAGCTGTCCCTGCGGACCGGCCCCCGTGTCAACGCCACGGAGGTCTGCCGCCTGTTGGGCGGCGGAGGTCATGCCGCAGCGGCGGGAGCCACTGTCAGCGGCACCATGGCGCAGGCGAAGTCCGCCGTGCTGGCGGCCATCGCTCAGGTCATCGGCCCGCTGGCCCCCTGAAAAGGAGCGACTATGGCCAACGGGATCATCATCATCGACAAGCCCGCCGATTGGACCAGCATGGACGTCTGCGCCAAGCTGCGGGGAATACTGAAAACCAAAAAGGTGGGCCACGCCGGGACACTGGATCCCATGGCCACCGGCGTGCTGCCGGTGTTTGTGGGACAGGCCACCCGTGGCGTCAGCTTCGCTGAATCCGGGGACAAGGAGTATCTGGCCGTCCTGCGGCTGGGCCTTGTCACCGATACGCAGGACACCTCCGGGCAGGTGCTGCACCGGACGGAGGCGCTGCCGGACCGGGCGGCGCTGGAGGCGGCGCTGCCACGGTTCACCGGAGAAATTTCCCAGCTGCCGCCTATGTACTCCGCCATCAAGATCGGCGGTAAGAAGCTCTATGAGCTGGCCCGGCAGGGGAAGGAGGTGGAGCGCCGTCCCCGGCCCGTTACCATCCACGCCCTGGAGCTGGTGGAGCAGACGGCCTCCGGCGACTACGTCCTGCGGGTGCGGTGCTCCAAGGGCACCTATGTCCGTACCCTGTGCCACGACATTGGGCAGGCACTGGGCTGCGGCGGCTGCATGGCCGCCCTGCGGCGCACCATGGCGGCGGGCTTCACCCTGTCCGACGCCGTGACGCTGGAGCAGGTGCAGGCGGAGGGCGAGGCCCTGCTGCGGCCGGTGGACTCCCTGTTCCGGGATCGTCCGGCCTATGTGCTGCCTACCCCACGGGCTGTGGCCCGCTGCCGCAACGGCAATCCCGTCTCCGTGACGGAGCCGCTGCCGGAGGGGGAGTACCGGGTCTACGACCCGGAGGGCGATTTTCTGTGCCTGAGCCGTCTGGAGGGCGGCGTGCTGACCTCCATCAAAAACTTTTTCGGAGCGTGAATGAATTTGGAACGTACTGTCATCGCCCTGGGCTTTTTCGACGGTGTCCACCGGGGCCACGGCGCCCTGCTGCAAAAAACGGTGCAGCGGGCCGGGGAGCTGGGGGCGATCCCCGCCGTCTTTACCTTTGACCGTCCCCCGAAGGAGGTGGTCACCGGCCGCCCCATGCCCCTCATCAACTCCCCGGAGGACCGGGCCGATCTGGCCCGGCGCATCTATGGCATTCAGCAGGTGATCCTGGCCCCCTTTGACGAGGCCATGATGACCATGCCGTGGCAGGATTTTATCACGGAGCTGCTGGTAAAGCGCCACGGGGCCGTGCATCTGGTGGCGGGCCACGACTACCACTTCGGCTACAAGAATCAGGGCGATCCCCGGCTTTTGCAGGAGAAGTGCCGGGAACTGGGGATAGGCTGCGACATCATCCCCAAGGTGGAGCTGGAGGGCGTTACCGTCAGCTCTACCTACATCCGCACGCTGGTGGAGGCCGGGGACGTGGAGCGGGCGGCGCTGTTCCTGGGCCATCGCCACTGCCTGACCCAGACCGTGGTCCATGGCCACCGGCTGGGCCGCACACTGGGCATCCCCACGGTGAACCTCACCTTTCCGCCCCATGTGCTGGCGCCCCGCCGGGGCGTATACATCACACGGGTCTATCTGCCGGACGGCACGTCGCTGGCGGGGGTCACCAACGTAGGCACCCGCCCCACCGTCTCTGAAGGCACTGCTGTGTCCGTGGAGACCTTCCTGCTGGATTTTGACGGCGATCTCTACGGGAAGCGCATCCGGGTGGAGTTCTGCCAACGCCTGCGGGACGAGCAGAAATTTGATTCGCTGGAGGCGCTGAAGGCGCAGATCCGGGAGAATATCCGCCAGACCCGTGACTATTTTGCCGCCGAGAGTACCCGTGGGTGAGGAGAAGGGCTTACATATTTGCAAACGAGAAGGGAAGTCCTGCGGGGCTTCCCTTCTTTTTGGCGGTGGGGGTGTTTTTTCAAATGTTTGATTGCCTCCGGCGGGTAACTTTTCCCATGAGTTGGAAAAGCGGGCAAAAGAGCCTGCAAGAAAACCATAGCGTACAGCACCGGGGTGTGCTATAATGGCCCAAACGGATCAAAAGGAGGACACCGCCATGCAGCATGAGATCACCACCAGCGCAGCGCTTCTGGACGAAAAGGGCAATCTCCGGGAGCCGGGCTACGCCAAGCGCCTGCTGCCCATCTACCGCCGGGCGGACATCAAGGCTCCGGCCGCCCGCATCAAGGAGTGGGACTACTACCTTGTGGCCAACGACCATTTTGCCGTGGCGCTGACCATTGCCGACAACGGCTACATGGGGCTGGACTCCGTCTCCTTTCTGCAATTTGATGAGGGGTGGCAGATGACCCGCAGCCCCATGCGGGCCTTTCCCATGGGCCGGACGGGCCTGCCGGAGACCTCCGCCGCCGGAGATACCGCCAGCAGCGGCAAGCGCCATGCGCTGGTGTTCCGCCACGTTCCCGGCGGTCGGGAGCTGACCTTCCGCATGGAGGACTTCCTGAACCGGGACACCATCGAGGGCCACCTGCTGCTGACGCAGGAGCCGGAGGAGTCCATGGTCATCTGCACGCCCTTTGACAAGCCCGGCCACTTCTACTACAACCAGAAGATCAACTGTATGCGGGCTGCCGGGACGGTGCGCATCGGGGCGCAGACATACAACTTTGACCCCGCCGACTCCTTCGGTGTACTGGACTGGGGACGGGGCGTGTGGACATATCACAACACATGGTACTGGGGCAGCGCCTCCGGGCAGGTGGATGGCGTTCCCTTCGGCTGGAACATCGGCTATGGCTTCGGGGATACCTCCGCCGCCAGCGAGAATATGCTGTTTTACGGCGGCAGGGCCCACAAGCTGGGGCAGGTGACTTTCCACATTCCCATGGCGGGGAAGCGGGAGGACTATCTGGCCCCGTGGCGCTTTACCTCCGACGACGGGCGGTTCGAGATGGACTTTGCACCCATTCTGGATCGGGCTGCCTGCACGGATGTGAAGCTCATCAAATCCGACCAGCATCAGGTGTTCGGCCGCTTCACCGGCACGGCCCTGCTGGACGACGGCACGCCTGTCCGGGTGAAGGACTTTCTGGGCTTTGCCGAAAAGGTGGAGAACAAGTGGTAAACGCCAGAAAGGAGCGCCCCGGCCAATGGCCGGGGCGCTTCCGATTTTTGCGATATAAGCTTTTTCGGCGGTTACAGGCTCTCTGCGATGTGCCGGGCCACATACACGCCACTGGCGCTGGCGTGGGAGAGAGAGTGGGTGACACCGCTGCCGTCACCGATGACGAACAGGCCCTTGTGGGGTGTCTCCAGATTTTCGTCCAGCTGGACCTCCATATTGTAGAACTTTACCTCCACACCGTAGAGCAGGGTGTCGTCATTGGCGGTGCCGGGGGCGATCTTATCCAGCGCATAGATCATCTCGATGATACCGTCCAGAATACGCTTGGGCATCACCAGACTCAGGTCGCCGGGAGTGGCGGCCAGCGTGGGGGTGACGAAGCTCTCCTCCACCCGCTTGGGCGTGGAGCGCTGGCCACGGATCAGGTCGCCGAACCGCTGGACGATGACGCCGCCGCCCAGCATATTGGACAGCCGTGCGATGCTCTCGCCGTAGCCGTTGGAGTCCTTGAAGGGTTCGGAGAAATGCTTGGCCACCAGCAGGGCGAAGTTGGTGTTCTCCGTATGGAGGGCGGGGTCCTCGTAGCTGTGGCCGTTGACGGTGACGATACCGTTGGTGTTCTCATTGACCACCACACCCTTGGGATTCATGCAGAAGGTGCGTACCCGATCCTGAAACTTCTCTGTCCGATAGACGATCTTGCTCTCGTACAGCTCGTCGGTGAGGTGGGCGAACACCTCATAGGGCAGCTCCACCCGCACGCCGATATCCACACGGTTGGAGCTGGTGGGGATCTTCAGCGCCGTGCAGACCTCCTCCATCCACTTGCTGCCGCTGCGGCCCACGGAGATGACACAGGTGCGGCCCTCATAGCGTTCCTTGTCGGTGGTGACGGCGTAGCCGTCCGCCAGCTTCTCCACGGAGCGGACGGGGGTATCGAAGAAGATATCCATCCGGTCCTTCAGACCGGCATAGAGGTGCTCCAGCACCACATAGTTGATGTCCGTTCCCAGATGCCGCACGGAGGCGTCCAGCAGGTGCAGGTCGTTCTCCAGACACAGCTTCTTGATGCGGGTGTTGCCGGTGGAGTAGAGCTTGGTGCCCTCCCCGCCGTTTTCCATGTTGATCTGATCCACATACTCCATCAGCTCCAGCGCCTTCTTTTTGCCGATGTGCTCGTGGAGGGTGCCGCCGAACTGATTGGTGATGTTATACTTTCCGTCGGAGAAGGCGCCGGCACCGCCGAAGCCGTTCATAATGGCGCAGGTGGGGCAGTGAACGCAGCTTTTGACCTTCACGCCGTCAATGGGACAGCGGCGGCGCTCCAGCGTGTGGCCGGATTCAAACAGCGCCAGCTTCAGATCCGGGCGCTTGTTCAGCAGCTCCCAGGCGGTATAGATGCCGCCGGGGCCGCCGCCGATGATAAGAACGTCATATGTCATAAGAGATTCCTCCTGTTCTGAAAATCAACACAAGTACTTTTATTATGCCACAAATTCCGCCGGAGAGCAAATAAGAATCCCTTCTGCCAGCTGCCGCTGCTGCTCATGACGGCAAGCGGTTCTTTTCAGCTGGGATGGAAATTTTCCTTTTCAACGTCGCCGGCCTGTGGTAAGATGAAGAAAACAACAGCAGCAACAGGAGGACAAGTCTAATGAGCTACGCAGACGAACGCTTTATCCAGAACTGCCGGGATATTTTGACCAACGGCGTATGGGACACGGAGTTGGAGGTGCGCCCCCATTGGGAGGACGGCACCCCGGCGCATACGGTGAAAAAATTCGGCATCATCAACCGCTACGACCTGCGGGAGGAGTTCCCCATTCTCACCTTGCGCCGCACCTATTTCAAGACCTGCATCGACGAGCTGCTGTGGATCTGGCAGCAGAAGTCCAACAACATCCACGATCTCCGGGGCCACATCTGGGACAGCTGGGCCGACGGTACCGGCTCCATCGGCAAGGCCTACGGCTACCAGCTGGCGGTGAAGCACCAGTATCCGGAGGGGGAGTTCGATCAGGTGGATCGGGTACTGTACGACCTGAAGCACAACCCCGCCAGCCGCCGCATTATGACCAATATCTATAACTTTCAGGATCTGCATGAGATGGCCCTGTACCCCTGCGCCTACTCCATGACCTTCAACGTGTCCGGGCATACCCTGAACGCTATACTGAACCAGCGCAGCCAGGATATGCTGGCCGCCAACAACTGGAACGTGGTGCAGTACGCCGTGCTGGTATACATGATGGCTCAGGTCAGCGGCCTTGTGCCCGGCGAGCTGGTCCACGTCATCGCCGACGCCCATATTTACGACCGCCATGTGCCCATCATTGAAAAGATGCTGGCCCAGACGCCGTCCCCGGCGCCGGTGTTCCGGATGGACCCGTCCGTGACGGACTTCTACGCCTTTACCCGGGACAGCTTCTCCCTGGAGGACTACATCCCCGCCCCCTTCGAGGACCAGATCCCCATCGCTATTTGAGGAGGCCTGCGCTGTGAATGCCATCGTCGTCGTCGATCAAAACTGGGCCATCGGCCGGGACAATGATCTGCTCTTCTCCCTGCCTACGGACATGAAGCGCTTTCGCTCCCTCACCCTGGGGGGCACGGTCATCCTGGGCCGCCGGACGCTGGACTCCTTTCCCGGCGGGCGGCCCCTGCCCAAGCGGCGGAACATCGTCATCACCCACTGCCCGGACTTTTCCCGGGAGGGGGCGGAGACCGTCTCCAGTCTGGCGGCCATGCGGGAGGCCACAGCCGGTACCCCGCCGGACCAGCTGTGGGTCATCGGCGGCGGCAGCATCTACGCCGCTCTGCTCTCCC
>OGGG01002686.1_pt1 | contig 10043 bp, 6 predicted proteins | sample 1571201 | NCBI WGS metagenome assembly OGGG01 (sample SAMEA2581946, study PRJEB24529) | metagenome | biome: Human gut stool | place: China | collected 2011 | reverse complement strand
GGTCATACGTGTCGGAAGTGCAGGTTGAGGTAACGACCTACCGTTCCGACACGTATGACCCCGACTCGCGCAAGCCGGAAGTCAATTATGGCGACACGCTGGAAGGCGATCTTTCCCGCCGTGATTTCACGGTGAATGCCATGGCGTTGCGTGTGCCGGAATTGCAATTCGTCGATCCGTTCGGCGGCGCGAACGATTTGGCCAAGGGCGTGTTGCGCACGCCGGTCGATCCTCGCCAGTCGTTTGACGACGATCCGCTGCGCATGATGCGCGCCGTACGTTTCGTGGCGCAACTGGGCTTCCGTATCGAACCGGAAACCGCTGAAGCGCTGACCGACATGGTCGATCGCATTGAAATCGTTTCCGCTGAGCGCGTACGCGACGAACTGGTCAAAATGCTGCTGTCCGATCGCCCGCGCGCAGGTATCGAAGCGCTGGTCGATTCCGGTCTTGCCGATATCGTCTTCCCGGAAATTCCGGCATTGCAGCTCGAAATCGACGAACATCATCGTCATAAGGACGTGTTCGAGCACACCATGATCGTCATTGATCGTGCGGTTGCCCTCGAAACCGGCCCGGACGGCCCTGTGCCGGCACCGGATCTGACGTTGCGTTTGGCCGCGCTGATGCACGATATCGGCAAGCCGAAGACGCGTCGTTTCGAATCGGGTGGCAAGGTGAGCTTCCATCATCATGATGCGGTCGGCGCGAAAATGACCCGCAAGCGCCTTAAGGCATTGCATTTCGACCATCATATGGTCGAGGACGTCAGCGAGCTGGTCAATCTGCACTTGCGCTTCCACGGCTACGTGGAGGAGCCGTGGACGGATTCCGCGGTCCGCCGTTACGTCAAGGATGCGGGTCCGCTGTATGAGCGCCTGAACCGCCTTACGCGTGCCGACGCGACCACGCAGAACAAGCGCAAGGCCATGGTGTTCTCGTCGGCGATGGACGAGATGGAACAGCGCGTGCGCGATCTGAAGGAGAAGGAGGATTTCGACGCGATCCGCCCTGATCTGAACGGTGACGAAATCATGCAGCTGCTCGGCATTGACCCGGGGCCGCTGGTTGGCAAGGCGTACAAGCACATGCTGGAATATCGCCTCGATAACGGCCCGGTCGAGCGTGATGTCGCTGTTGCCGAGTTGAACCGTTGGTATGAGGAACAGCAGGCCGAGTAGTCTGCTTGCTGACCTCACGATTTGGATTCTATGACCGCACGATTCGATTTTTCGGGCAAAAATAGAATCGTGAGGTCAGTCGGTTCCGAAAAGTGCGGTTTCGGGGGTATTCTCTGGAGGATTTCGCCCGCGATTTAACCCACGAATATAAGAATTGACCTCACGATCTTGATTTTCAGTGAAAAATCGAAATCGTGAGGTCAATCCGAAAATCTGCAAATCAAAAAATCTGCAAATCACACGGCGTCGTGTTCGGGGGCCTTCTGTACGTCGGTCATCTTGTCGACGGTAACGCATCCCTCGAAGCTGTCGATCTCCTTGCCGGCGGTCGGCACCTTCTTCTGATTCTGCAGATTGTCGAAAGTCGCGCCAACCACAACGTCGATCAGCATATCCTCACGATCGTCCATCACCATCGTCGCGTCGGTGAAGTTGCTGTTCACCGTGTACGCCTGATTGATGGCGTTCTTGCCGAAGATGATCATCGTGCGTTCCACTTTGGAGCTGGTGTAGTTGCCGGCTGCCTGGGTGTTGAACTCGCGGTTCTGCAACGCGCTGCTGACGGCTTGCGCGAAGCCGGCGAATTCAGTGCCGTTGAGCACGCGCACGGTGATGTTGCGGTTTTCCACGTACTTGCCTTTGCTGCCGTCCTGTTCCTGTGCTGCGCAAGGGGCCTGCTGGCCGTAATTCGGCTGTACCGCGGCCGACTTGACATTGCCCAATCCTCCAACATGGAAGAAGAACAGCAGGGAAATCACCAATGCGATCGTCAAAATGGTGCCGGTGATGGTGAACACCACCTTTTGACGGCGGCGAATGTACTGTTTGCGCGCGGCGCGCTCGTCGTTAGCCTGAGTCATGTACGAGTCCTTCTCCAAAAATCGGTTGACTTCAACCTTACTGTTACGCGATGATATGCACAATCGGATGGGCCGGTGCCTTGGTGGCGATGATGCGGTCGACGCAACGGCTTTGTTGCCATGCCGACTGCACGGCGCGTGCCGCATCGTCGGTTGGCACGAATGCGATTACGGAAGGGCCGGATCCGGAGACGAACGCCTGCTTGGCGCCTGCCTGCAACGCTTCGTCGATCGCCTGTCCGCTGCGTGGATGCAGTGAGATCGACGCCTGTTGCAGATGATTGTTGTCGGTTGCGCCGGCGCCGATTTGGTCGAACATGGCATACACTTCCGGCGTGCGCAGTTCCGCCTGATACGCGCCGACCAGCAGACGGCCTGCAAAGCCCTGATCCGTCAGTTCCAGCACGGCGTCGCTGTTTTCGCTGAGTTGTTCGATCTGCTCGCCGAAGCCGGTGCCTCGCGCATAGCCTCCGGTCAGGCAGAACGGCATATCCGCGCCCAATGTGGCGGCAACCTGTTGCAACCGTTCAATGGACCAATCAAGATTCCATAGCGTGTTCAATGCCAGAATCGTGGCGGCCGCATCCGCGGAACCTCCTGCCATGCCCGCGCCAACGGGAATGCGTTTTTCGATGTTCAACGCCACATCCGGTTCATGGCCGCTCGCTTCGGCCATGGCGAACAGGGCGAGCACGGCATGGTTGCGTCGCATGTCGCTGCCGGAGGAGGCCAGATCGCCAAGATAGGCACCTTCAAGATTCAGGGAGAAACCGGATCCGGGCTTTTTGCGACTGGTGGTGACGGTGTCGTACACGCCGACGGCGCAGTAGATGGTGTCGAGCTCGTGTCGGCCACCCCATTCGCTGCGTGGCCTGCCTACGTGCAGGGTCAGATTCGTTTTCGCCGGGCAGTCCACGCTGACCGTGTTGATTGCGGTGTTGGTGTCGCTCATGCTTGCGACACCTCGCCCACGGCTCGTGCCAATGCCACGAATTCGTCGATGGCAAGCGTTTCGCCACGGCGCGTCGGATCGATGCCCGCCTGCTCGAACGCTTCGGAGGGCACGATCTTCTTCAACGCGGCATGCAGGGTTTTGCGCCTCTGGCCGAATGCGGCGTCGATAAGACGGAACACGTTTTCGCGGTCCACTACGGAACCGTCGGGATTGTTGGCCGAAGGCGTGTGCCCGCCCTCATATCGTTTGAACAGCACCAGCGCGGAATCCACATTCGGTGCCGGCCAGAACACATTGCGCCCGATAATGCCCACACGTTCCGCGGTACCATACCAAGCGAGCTTCACGCTTGGAGTGCCGTAGATCTTTGAACCGGGCTTTTCGCTCAGTCGGTCCGCGACTTCCTTCTGCACCATCACGAGGAACGTGCCGAGATTGTCGAAACGTTCCAGCAAGGTCAGCAGAATCGGCGTGGCCACGTTGTATGGCAAATTGGCGACCAGTGTAAACGAATCATCATTTTGGAAATCAGGCAGATTTTCCGGCGTTACGGTCAACGCATCGCGATTGACCACGCGGAAACGATCCACCGCATCCGGCATGAATTCGGCGATGGTGCCGGGCAGTCGCTCCGCAACGGGCGGGTCGATCTCCACGGCGGTCATCGTGGCGCCGGTTTCCAAAATCGCCAATGTCAGTGAACCGAGTCCAGGTCCGACTTCCAGCACATGATCGTCGGAGGTCACACCTGCCTCGCGCACGATACGACGAACCGTGCCCGGGTCGATTACGAAATTCTGCCCGAATTTTTTCGTCGGGCTGATACCGGCCTCGGCCGCGATACGCCGAATGTCGGCAGCCCCCAACAGGCGGCCTTGCGCGGTTTCGTCGGTTGCGTTGGTTTCGTTCGCGTGTTCTGTCATTACCTCATTATCCGTTCAACTGGTATGAAAAGTGTGCGCTGTTGCGTTTGCGTATTGTTGCGATCGGCGTTGTTTAATACCATCCGACCTGCTCGGAATGCTCCCATGCCTTCGACGGGCTGCCGTAGCGTTGCGCGATGTAGCTCAGGCCCCAGTCGATCTGCACGGCCGCATCGTCACGCCAGTTTGCGCCGAATGCCGCCATTTTGCTGCCAGGAAGCGACTGCGGGATGCCGTAGGCTCCGGAAGATGCGTTTTCCGCATACCACAGCCAGCTCGATTCACGCGTCCACAGTTTCACCAGATCGGTCCAGTTTTGCCCGGTCCAGCCATATTGCGCCGCGGCTCCGGCCGAGTAGGCCTGTGCCTGCGCGGGGGAGGGGTGATAGAGGCGGCATCCTGCCGAAGGATCGGAAGGTTGCGGTGTCGGGGTGGGCGTCGGATCCGGCGTGGGGGTCGGGTCAGGAGTTGGCGTCGGATCCGGGTCCGTTTTCGATCCGGAATCGTCCTTCTTGTTGTCGTCTGAATTATCCGTATTGCCGGAATTACTGTTCGAATCGTCTTTCTTGTCGGAATTATCGGAATTGTTGTTCTTGTTCGAATTGTCGTTCTTTCCGGAATTATCGGAATTGCCGGTATCTCCGGAATTGCCGGATCCGTCATCCGATCCCGAATCGTCGGAAGATGCTGCCGGTCCTACTGCGATAATCTGATCGAGGGCGATTTTCGTGGTCGTTTCGTTGGTCAGCGTCTCGCTTTCCTTCTCGCCGTCCACATACGTGACGTCGTACGTTTGCTGGATTTCGCCGTCCTCGCCTTCCTGCCTGACTACGACTTCGCCGGGCTGCAGGCTGGGATCGACGATGGTTTGCGTGCCGAAAGGCACCGCTTTCGTGCGTGTTTCCTCGCCGTGCGTCACGCGGCGGACGCGCAGGATCGTTTCGCCGTTGTCTTTTTCGACGCTGACGCGATCCTCCTTGTTCAGCGTGATGCCTTTGGAGTCAAGAATGGAGGCCGCCGGCAGTTTGCCATTCGGCGATTCGGAGCTTTGCCCGTCTGCGATGACGGTGACCGGCCCGTTTTGGTTGATGATCAGTCCGCCGGTGAGTTTGTTGTACACGTTGTCGATATTGACGGTGACTTTTGCCGCGTCTGCTTCGTTTTGTTCGAAGAATCCGATCAGCTGTTCGGCGCTGGTCGCCACTGTCCAGAAGGGCACTTCCTGCCCGTTGATGGTGATGGTGGTCTGGTAGGCGCTTCGTACCGTCACCACGTCATGGTTGCTCAGCATGCTGGTGGGGCTGGTGGATTCCACGAGATCATGCGTTTTGACCTTCACGCCGCGTTCCTGCAGCAGACGGTCGACGCTCATCGCGTATGTGGTTACGGTGGTGGTTTCGCCATCGATGGTCAGAGCCACGGTTTTGCGCGCGCCTACGCCGAATGCGAGCGTCGAGGCGAGCGTCAACGAGACCACGCATGCCGTCACTCGAACACGCCGAAGCGTCACGAATCTCCGGGGGGTCCACCTTCTTGTCATACGTCCTCTTTCCAGCGACTGCCTACATCGCCGTCATTGTAACGGTCAGATCGGGACGAATGGCATGGTTTCCGCTGGCTTTATCTATACCGCCACATTTTCGAGGAAAAGGAGCAAAGAAAAAAGGGGGCAGGAGAGAAGGGGATGTCCTGCCCCCTGCCCGGACGAGGCAGGTTGGGGGAAGCCTCGTCCGGTCGCCAGAAGCCATAAGTTGGGGGAAGGCTTCTGGATCACTTACCCATGGTAAGAGGTCAAAGCCCGTCAAAACGGGTTTCGAGCCTCCTGTCGGGATCGAACCGACGACCTGCCGCTTACAAGGCGGCCGCTCTGGCCATCTGAGCTAAGGAGGCTTGTGCCGCTTTCTAGCATAATGCATAAAAACGGCAACGATTGAATAGCATAACCAGCGTGCCCGATACCGTCAACTTGGAACTGCGCTTTGGCTGGCACGCTGGCGAGTAGGGGGGTATGATTTTTCGATTATGAGGATTGCGTAGGGCTGATCACTCGCCAGTGGTGTTGGAGATCGGATCCTTGTCGGAGCCGATGGAGGGCATCACGCCTTCCTTGCCGATGTCGTCGGACTTGATTCCGATGGCCTCCAGCAGGCCTTCCTCAATGGTCTCCTGCGCAGTGCTCAACTGGTTCATATCCCAGAACTTGCCGTTGATGGTCACCGTTGGGGTGGTCATGCTGTCTTTGTAGGTTCCGGACGTGTTCCACAGTTCGGAGCGCTTCGGCGTATAGGTGTCGATGGCGTCAAGCCAATCCTGGTAGTCGCGGCCGAACGCCTTGTCCGCCACATCCTCGGAAACTCCCGAGGCGATCATCTGTTCCTTGATCTGATCGTCGCTGACGGACTTGTAATTCGAGCTTTCCTCAGGCTGGAAATCCTCGGCGTACATTTTTTCGAGGAAGGTGATCAGATGGCTCGGATCGCTGTCATGCTCGGCCAGATAGATCGCGGCATTCGCTGCGCGGCTTGAATAATCGTCGGTGGACCACTTGTCCATAAACGCCATGAAATGCAAATCAAGATTGATCTGACCCGCGTCGACCATCTTCTGCAGATCCTCATCAAGCTGACGATGCAGATTGCCGCAGCCTGGGCACAGGAAATCCATGTAGATCGCAACAGTCGGTGCGCCTTCGACGGACTTGCCGTAGCCATCCTTCGAAATCAGCAATCCGCCCTTCTTATCGACGAGCTTAGGGGTGTTTTCGACTTGCTGCAGCTTGTCGTACGCTTCTTCCACGGTCTGGGTGGAAGCCTGCGTTTCGGTGTTCTTGTGCATGTTGTGATACACGGTGAACGCGCCGATCGCCACCACGATGGCGCCGATGAGGGTCTGCTGCTTGCGCTCCTTCTCCATCTGTTCGGCGCGAGCCTTCATCTCCGCGGCCTCAGCGGCCCTACGCTCGGCGCGGCTGGCGCGCTTCTGCGCATCCTTACTGTTCTGGGCCATCCACATTCCTTTCGATGTTCACATCACGATGCTGTGCACCATAGTAGTGTGGGCACGCTATTGCTGAATGAAGTATTTCGTAAAAGCTCACGTTGCCATACTACGTGCGATTATCTGATGTTTTTCTGATGATTGCAAACGTTTGCCGATTTTTGATTTTCGCTGCGTATTTCGTGAGATGGCGTCACTACATATCGTACGATTCGGCAGTGGTGCCGGATTTCGGGCGGCCGCGCAATGCGCCGGCACCCAATCGCAGCACCAATGCTCCCGGAGCGAGGGCGCATACCAGCCAGCCGATGGCGCAGCAACCGGCCTGGGCGACGCCGCTTTGCGAAACCGGCCCTTCAATCCAGGTCGGCAGCGGAATCGTGAATCCGAATATCGACGTATCAACCATGGCAAACGGCAGTTGCAGCGTGACTGTGGCAATCGTCAATCCTAATGCGGCGATGACCGCCATGATCAGTGCGCGTGGCACCGCATAACCCAGCCCCTTGAGCACATGCCAAGGCAGCGTGGCGGCGCGGGCGAACCAGTCGGAAGCCCTGCGGCTGCCCCCACGGCGGCCTTCGCGTTCCAGCTGCGCCTCCATATTGAATCCAATGGTGGCGAGCAACCAGGCCAGCAGCGCGCCCGCGATCAGGGCGATCCATGGCGAGAACAGGCCGCATGCGGCCACAGGAATCGCCATCAGCACGCAGAGGGGCACGCCTCTGCCTAGCAGTTCGCCGCGTTGCACGTCGGCCGGATTCGGCGGCTGCGGTACACTCTGCGGCACGTTCGGGTTGAGCGGCGCGGCCGGAGTGACCGGTGCGGTTGGCACGGCAGATGTTTGCATGTCTTGTGGCTGCGCACTTTGCGCCATTTCAACCGATGCGTTCGGTATTACGGCAGGAGGCCGCTGGTTGGCGATGCGCTGCAATGCAGGTTTGATGGCCGGGTCGATCTGTGCGGCCTCTTGAGCGGGATTCCAAGCGTCCTGGACCGGCATCACCCGCGTGGATTGCGGTGTATCTTGCGGCAGCACACTGGTATCCCCACTATTGACAGGCAGCACGCGCGTGCCGGTGCCAAGAGGAATGGTTGCGGTATGCGCGTTGATATCCATGACCGAGGTGCCGACATCGGGCGCATCGGCAATAACGGTATCGGTTATGTCAGCAATAACGGTTGCGCCGATTGCCTGCGTGGCCTCAACGAATTGCGGCAAGGTGCGCGTGCCGATGGCGTCTTCTCCCGTCACATGGTCTAACGCCCGCCAAAGCATTCGTGGATTGTCGGGCGATCCATCAAAAGGGAGCATCGCCTCCGACCCGGCACTATCGGCGGCATCCGAAGTATTCCCCGAAATCCAAGCTTGCGGATTCAACGCATCCAACGCAATCGCCTGCAACAACTCGTCTGGAGTGCAACGTTTCGTACGATCCGGATCCAACGCCGAACGGAACGCGGCCATGGTCCCAGCCGGCAATCCCGCCAAATTCGCGCTTCCCGCGGCAGCACGCTCCAATACCGCCATCATCGGTTTCGTGCCGAACACCGGCTCGCCAGTGGCGGCAAATGCCAGCACGCTCGCCACCGACCACCAATCGCTCATCTCATCGGATTCGGCACCGTCGATGATTTCCGGCGCGATGAATCCAGGCGTGCCCATCACCAATCCGGTACGAGTCACATGACTTTCGCCCTCGCCCATGGCAATGCCGAAATCCACCAATACCGGTCCGGTATTCGACACCATCACATTCGTCGGTTTGATATCGCGGTGCACAATACCGGCCGCATGCACAGCCTTCACCGCCTCGATCAGCTTGCGTCCCAACCGCTCCAGATCATCGCCCACATACCGGCCGTTGGCGCGCACATCTTCACGTAGATTCTTGCCTTCGATCAGCTCGGTTACGATAAAAGCCAGCGCATCATCCAATTCCATATCCACAATGCCGCACACGCCGGGATGACGCACTTTCTGCAGTGCCATCGCCTCCCTGCGCAGGCGCTCGCGTGCAGTCAGCTGGTCGCGGGAGCGTTCGCTGGACGCATCGTCCTCGGCAAGGGAATCACGCAATATCTTCATCGCATACTGATGGCCGCCGTCATCTCGCACCCGCCATACCGATCCCATGGCACCCGAACCAAGCCGGGAAATCAACGTGTATCCGCCAACGAGGCTGCCTGCCTCCAGATTCAATGCGCTTAAGTCGCTCATGGCACCCATGGTACTTGCCTTACGTAAGTTGCCGCTGGAACAGCTCGCTGTAGTGTGCCGAAAATATCGCAGGAATTGCGATTATGGAGTTGGAAGCGCAATGAAGATCGATGATTTCCGCAATCAAGGCAAGGATGTCGCAACAATCTGCGGATGAGCGCACATTGTGCCAGATGCATGCGCGCAACGGGGTTATATGTGCACGAATGGTAGTTTTACGTGCGCAGGTGGTATGCAGATTATGCACGCGAAACGACAGGCTGGGAAAAATCAGGGTGCTTTTTTCGCGGATTTTGGTGAAATCGAAACATCGACATGAAGAAGTGTCTTCACTTCTGGAAATTGCGTGACGCGGGGCAGCGTTGCATGATTTCTGGTTTCGATGAGGAAATCGGAGCCTGCATGTCGTTTGGTTATGAGAATCAAGGAGGAGGCAGACCATGCTGCAAATCAACATGGCTGACGTCATGAACGTTATCGGTTCGTTGACGCCGTACCTGATTGCGATTGGCGTGCTATTTGTGCTCGCGCTGATCATTACTTTTGCCGTCAACAAGAAGACGGTGAAGGAAGTGGCGACCCGTAAGATCATCCACTCCGAGTCTTGGCTTGTGGCTTTGGTCGGCATTGTCGTCGCGGTTTCCATGATGCTGTCCGGTCCGCTGTCGACGCTGCTCAACAACGCGACCATCACCAAGTACATGCTGTCTGACACCACTGTTTCCAAGGCCAACGAGCTGGCCAAGGAAGTGCAGTCGGAAGCCATCACCATGCTGAAGAACGATGATTCCAACCTGCCGCTGGCTAACAAGAAGGTCAACGTGTTCGGTTGGGGCTCCACCAACCCGGTATACGGCGGCACCGGCTCCGGCTCTGTCGATACCAGCAAGGCTCCCAACCTCAAGC
>OGGG01002685.1_pt1 | contig 10044 bp, 6 predicted proteins | sample 1571201 | NCBI WGS metagenome assembly OGGG01 (sample SAMEA2581946, study PRJEB24529) | metagenome | biome: Human gut stool | place: China | collected 2011 | reverse complement strand
CACATGTTTAGCACGGACCGAAGCGGAGCGGAGAAGTGAGAGTGCGTAGCACGGAGCAATCCGTAGGCATCAAAGTTGGGGGCTTTTGACCCTGACATCATTTACATTAGGGTGCATACAGAGGCTGTGGGCATACAGAAGAAAGTGCCGGGAGGAGACATGAGTATTAATAAATATGACGAACAGAAATTCTGGGAGGAAGTGGATATCCTGTTCCCGGATATTGTAAAAGCCATTACTTCTCTGGCGAAAAAATCCTACATATCCATAACCAACCTGCGGAACGGCGTGACATGGTGGTCCGAGAAGGCGATGGAATATTTTGGTATGCAGGAGAACTATACCATCCGCGGACAAGAAAAATCAAAAAGATCGATTCATCCGGATGATCTGGAGGATTTCCGGAGGGGATTCCAGGAGAGAGTTGCGGGAAAAAATATGGACGAGCCCTGGGAATACCGGGTGCGGGACGGAAGTACCTACAACCGGATCAGTGCCAGGGCGAGAATGCTGAATGATAAGGATGGAAAGCCTTTTGTGATCGTAATACGATATAACAACTACGGTATTTCCGACGAGGTGGATGCAACCACCGGATTGCATACGGAACCGGCGCTGGATCGGGAGATCAGGGAATTCCTGGAGGAAAGCGGACAGGGGACTCTGCTGAAGATCGGACTGGATCAGTTCAGTCATATCAATGTTATGTACGGTGCAGCTTTTTCGGATAAGATTCTGAACTGTGCGGCACAGGAGCTGTTGCGCCTGTTAAAGGGAAAAGGATATGTATACCGGCTCTCCGGTGCGAAATTTGTGATCAGCTTTAAAAAGGTATCCAAAGAGGAGCTGCAGCAGATATATGATGAGATTGTAGAAGTTTTCGAAAATACAGAGGTGGAGGGGAAAAAGATCCCTCTGAAGGTATCTGCCGGTGCAATATTTATGGAACCTTATATGAAGGAGACAAATGCGGTCCGCAGCCGTCTGACCTACGCGTTGAACCATTCCCGGCTTGAGCATCATGGAGAGCTGGTGATTTTTAATGATGAGATCTGTGGCAGTGACGAGAACCAGTTTGAACTGATCGGTGTGATCCATCAGTGTGCTACTCATAACTTTGAAGGCTTCCGGATGTTCTATCAGCCGATTGCTGATACGAAGACCGGCAAGATCCGGGGAATGGAAGCGCTACTCCGTTGGGAACTGGAGCCTTACGGAATGGTGTCCCCCGGTGTGTTCATGGAATGGCTGGAACAGGACCCCTGTATTTTTGATCTGGGGAACTGGATCCTGCGGACAGCACTTACGGATGTACAGAAGCTGCGCAAGGAGACGGAAGGCTTTTTCGTCAATGTCAATGTGGCGGCGGCACAGTTGGAGCGCAGAGAGTTCCGCAGTGCTGTCATGAATATTTTAAAAGAGACCGGTGCGAAGCCGGAGGAGCTTTGCCTCGAATTGACAGAACGATGCAGAGATCTGGATATTCATTTCCTGCGCAGGGAGGTAGAATTTTTCCATTCCCAGGGGATCAAGATCGCACTGGATGACTTCGGAACAGGCAACAGTTCCTTAAGTCTGGCGCTGGAGCTTCCCTTTGACGAACTGAAGGTAGATATGAGCTTCATCCGTGATATTAAGCAAAAACCTCAGAATCAGGCCATGGTGCAGTCTATCGTGGATTATGCCAGGAGGACAAACACCGAAACCTGTATTGAGGGTATTGAGGATAAGGAAGTCAGCGACTATATCGAGAAATTTGGATCTACCTGGCAGCAGGGATATTACTATTCCAAACCGGTACCCATCGATCGGTTTGAAGAAGTGCTGCGCGAGAAAGCAACCGAAAAAGAATAAGAAAATCTTAAGAAATTTGAATGGACAAACATAAGGCTTTCGAGATACAATGTATTTTAGAGTGCCGGTCGGATGACCGGTTAGAACAAACAGATGAAAGGAAGCATTCATGAAAAAGAAAGTACTTGCAGCAATTTTGATTGCAGTAGGTGTTCTGACAGGATGTGGAAACACAGAACCTATCTCTTCCCCTATCCAGACTGTGGAAGCAGAGCCTATTGCTACTGATATCCAGGAGGTTGAACAGCCCGGTGCAACAGAGGAAGCCAATGAGAATCATGACGGTATGTACCGCAGTGAGCTTACCAATGAATGGATCGATGAGAGCCTGAAGGATCAGCGCCCTATCGCCGTAATGGTAGATAACGAGAAGACCGCACTTCCTCATTTCGGTGTGGCAGATGCCGATGTAGTATATGAGATCATGAACAGTACCCTGAACGACAGAATTACCCGTTTCATGGTAGTGGTAAAGGACTGGGATAAGATCGAGCAGCTGGGCAGTATTCGTAGTGCCCGCCCTACCAATTTTATGCTGGCAGCAGAGTGGAATGCAGTTCTGTGTCATGATGGTGGTCCCTTCTTCATCAATGACTGGGTGGCAAAGGATTATTCCGCGAACTTCAGCGGCGGCTTTGCCCGTTACAGCAACGGTAAGGCAGCAGAGTTCACCGAGTATATCACTTATGATAAGTACACCAACACCCAGAAGGGCAAGACCTATGATGGTCTGAAGCAGCGTTTTGCAAATTCCAAGTATACCACTACTTACAATGATTACTATCAGGGACCTCACTTCAAATTTGCAGACGGAGAAGTTACCTTTGATGATAGAAGTGATGCTATCAGCGCTACTACCATTGAGCTTCCTTTCAAGCACAACGGTTCTACTCTGAAGTACAACGAAGAGACCGGAACCTATGATTACTATGAGTATGGTTCTGCACACAAGGATGCTGACAGCAATGCACAGCTCACTTTCGAGAACGTTATTCTGCAGGATACCACTTTTGCAGAACTGGGTGAAGGCTACCTGATCTACAATGCCATCGACTCCGGACGCTCCGGTTACTACATTACTCAGGGTAAGGCTATCGAAGTTACCTGGACCAAGTCTTCCGAGAATGCTATCACACATTACTATGATGCGAAGACCGGTGAGGAGATCCAGATCAATACCGGTAAGACCTATATCTCTCTGATCCCCAGCGATGGTTGGAGCAGCCTTGTAATCAAATAAGTCTGATCATGACCGCAGAATTAAGAATAAGATCCCTTCCGCAGGCAGATGCCGTGGGAGGGATTTTTTGTATATAGGAGTGATGGATATAAAAGATAATAAATAAGTATTTTGATGCGGGAAACCCTAAAAATGCCGTGGAAACCACTGAAAAATTAACGTATAATACAATTTAGATTAAGAAAGATATATCTAAGAACAACTTAGGAGTGATGGCAATGAAAACGGCTAAAAAATATAATCCGGATCTGATATTGCACGGAAATCTGATCAGAGCGATCCTGTCTCTGGCAATTCCCGTAGTGATCAACAGCTTTTTGCAGACAATGTATAACCTGACGGATACTTATTGGCTGGGGAAGATCGGCACGGAGCAACTGGCGGCGATCAATCTGGTGACACCGATGCAGAATATCATTACGAATTTCGGCAGCGGTATCACCGTGGCCGGTGCAGTTCTCATTGCGCAGTATATCGGTGCCGGGGAAAAAGAGGATGCCAGATCCATGGCAAATCAGATATTTGCCTGTGCCATGGGATTTGCCGTGGTCTGTGCCACACTGTGTTTTCTGGGAACACCCGCTATCATCAACTGGCTGGGAGCTGACGGAGGAACTGCATATTATGCAAGAGTTTATCTGCGGGTGGTCATCTGGGATATGCCCTTTTTATATATGGTCAACATTTTTTCCGCAGTACATCAGGCACAGGGAGATACGGTGCGCCCCATGTTCCTTAATCTGGGAGGTATTACGCTGAATCTGTTCCTGGATCCGTTTTTCATGATCATCCTGGATCTGGGAACTGCCGGTGCAGCACTGGCTACGCTATTGGCGAAAGCAATTCCGGCCATGGTGGCTTTCGGACTTCTGTGCAGACAGGAAAATGATATCTGCCTGAACCGTGCGTACATGCGATTACAGAAGGAAAAACTGGGAATGATCCTTAAGATCGGTCTGCCTACCGCTATCGGCGGAAGTACCATGCAGCTGGGATTTCTGCTGATGAGTAAAAACGTGTTTGTCTACGGGACGGAAGCCATGGCGGCTTATGGCATCGGCAACAAAGTGAATGGACTGATCACGCTGCCCTCCAATGCCATCGGCTCGGCAACGGCCACCATCGTGGGGCAGAACATGGGAGCGAAGCAGTCGGACCGTGCAGAGAAGGGGTATCGTTTTTCCATGTGGATATCGGTTGTATTTTTGTTCATAGGTGGTATGATCTTATCAAGAGATATGATCTCCACGGCTATTGTCAGGATCTTCTCTAAGGATGCGGAAGTCGTGGGCATGGCAGCGGACTTTTTAAGTGTTATGGCATTCTGGTGCTTTACCAATGGCGTATACAATACGACCTCCGGTTTGTTCCAGGGAACCGGCCATACGGAGGTGACCATGGCCATCGATGTGACCAGATTGTGGGTATTCCGTTTCCTGACACTGTGGTTCTGCGAGAGCGTCCTGCATATGGGCGTGCGCAGTGTCTGGTATTCCGTGGTGATCAGTAATGGCATTTCTGCGTTGATCCTGTATGTTTTGTACCGCTGTGGCATCTGGAAGAAGACCAGGATCAAGGTGGGAAAAGAGGAAGCCACTTAAGGAGTACTATGGAGAATAAGAAATCCCATAAGAAAAGTTTTCGAATTTATTTAAGCATCGTTGCAGTTCTTTTACTGCTTCAGGTCGTTGCCTGGAGCAGCAGAAGCCTCAGCGATGCTTATATTGATTATATTTTCCCAATCTGGGTCAATACCTACGGAAGGATTACAGGGTTGTTTCCCTTTTCCGTGGGCGAATGGTTGATTGTGGCAGGGATTCTGGTGGTGCTTGCTGCGGTTGTGCTGGGATGCAGTTTGCTGATTCCGGCGTGCAGACATTCGGAAAAGTACTGCCGGGGAGTGAAGGGATATTTTGGTTTTTTTGCATGGACGTTGCTTGCCGTATTTGCCATTATGACGCTGAATTGTACCATGATCTATCATGGGTCTACATTTTCGGAGAAATATTTCGGTGAAGAGGAAGCGCAGGAGCAGACAACACAGGAACGAACGGAGGAACTGCTTCGGATCTACAATGATATCGTCCGGCACTGTAATGAGCTCAGTGAGGTCATGGAACGGGATGACAGTGGTGCCGTGGTGTACTGGGGTGGTGTGGACAGCCGGGGTAATGCGGTGGATATGGAGGATAAAGCCATCGATGTGATGCAGAGCCTGGGGAAAAGGTATGACCAGCTGGATGGTTATTATCCCCGGCCGAAGGCTATGTTTTTCTCGGATTTTATGTGTCAGATGTATATGTGTGGCTATTATTTCCCGTTTTCCATGGAGGCAAATTACAATGATGTCATGTACATCATGGAAAAACCGGCAACCATGTGTCATGAGCTGGCTCACATCCGGGGGTATATCTATGAGGATGAGGCGAATTTTATTGCATTTCTGGCCTGCGTAGAGTCGGATGACAGTACTTTTCAATATGCGGGTTACTTAAGTGTGCTGAATTATGTGGCAAACGATCTGTATAAGACTAGACTGGCGGATCCGGACAGCTATGCGGCGGCCAGAGAGGCGGTACATCCGTTACAGGTATTACAGCAGGTGCAGGAGGACAATATCTTTGTCACAGAAGAGCAATGGGAGAGAATCAACGGAAAAGCTGTGGTGAATACGGAGACGGTGGACAGTGTTTCAGATACCCTGACCAATGCTTCACTGAAATTGAATGGTGTTTCGGATGGCATGATCAGCTACAACCGGGTGGTGGAGCTTTTACTGCAATGGTACGGGGAAAAAGAGGAGTTTTAACCGTATCATTTGTAGGAGATAGAGGAATAATTGCAAAAATTTAAAATTTTTTTGATAAGGTACTTGACATTTGGACGAAATTTGTGTAGAATACGATTGTTGTGACGCAGAGCAGTCATGAAACGAGATTGCAAGTAGGATTAAGTTGCGGGCCCAGATAGCTCAGTTGGTAGAGCAGAGGACTGAAAATCCTCGTGTCACTGGTTCGATTCCGGTTCTGGGCATTTGTAATATGCAAAAATAAATATTTATGGGATACTAGCTCAGTCGGTAGAGCACTTGACTTTTAATCAAGTTGTCGGGGGTTCGAATCCCCCATGCCTCACTAGGTGTTGTGATATCCTGATTTGGGGATTCGAACCCCCTGGTCGAGATCCCCCATGCCTCACTTGTTTCTTTTATACAGCATCCTCACATTTTGAAAACCCCTTTCGGGGCTTTTTTTATTTCATTTTTATAAAGGAAAGGAAATACTATGCAGACTAAAGAAAACAAGATGGGCGTCATGCCCATAGACAAATTACTGATCTCCATGTCACTGCCCATGATGATCTCCATGCTGGTACAGGCACTGTACAATATTGTGGACAGTATCTTTGTGTCCAGGATCAACGAATATGCCCTGCGTGCTGTATCTCTGGCATTCCCCATTCAGAGTCTGATGATCGCTGTGGCGGTGGGAACTGCGGTAGGTATCAATGCCTTTTTGTCCAGAACCCTGGGAGAAAAGGATTTTGAGAAAGCCAATATCATTGCCAGAAACGGTATTTTTATTGCAATTGCCAGCTATATTGGATTTGCGGTGGTCGGTGCACTGATCAGCAGACCGTTTTTTGCCAGCCAGACGGAAGTACTGGAGGTGCGGGAATACGGTGTGACCTATCTGACTATCTGTTGTGTGGCGGGAATGGGTATTTTTCTGCAGACGACTTTTGAGAGGCTGTTACAGGCTACCGGTAAGACCATGTATACAATGATCACACAGTCAACCGGTGCAATCATCAACATTATTCTGGATCCGATCCTGATTTTCGGGTATTTTGGCATGCCCCGCATGGGGATCGCCGGTGCAGCAGTGGCTACCGTGATCGGACAGATCGTTGCCGCATCCATGGCATTATGGTTTAACCTGAAATTCAATAAGGAACTGGATATTTCCATGAAAGGATTCCGACCCAACGGACATCTGATCGGACAGATCTATAAGGTAGGAGCCCCTTCCATCGTGGTACAGGCTATCGGTTCCCTGATGACCTACGGAATGAATCTGATCCTGGCATCTTTCGGTTCCGCCCAGACGGTGTTCGGTATTTACTTTAAGCTGCAGAGCTTTGTGTTTATGCCTGTTTTTGGACTGAATAACGGCATGGTGCCTATCATTGCTTACAATTATGGCGCAGGACATAAGGACCGCGTTATTAAGACCATTAAACACAGTGTGGCTTACGGTGTGGGTATCATGTGTGTGGGACTCATTGTAATGCACATCTTTCCGGCACAGCTCATGCGTATGTTTGATGCGGAGGAAAGCCTGATCGCCATCGGTGTTCCGGCGCTGGAGACCATTTCCCTAAGCTTTGTGTTTGCTGGCTTCTGTATCGTGGTGGGAAGCGTATTCCAGGCACTGGGTAACGGCGTCTACAGTATGATCGTGTCCGTGGCCAGACAGATGTGCGTGCTGCTTCCGGTGGCAAAGCTTTTGTCCTTAAGCGGTGAAGTGACATTGATCTGGTGGGCCTTTCCCATCGCGGAACTGGCCAGCCTGCTCTTAAGTACCTATTTCCTCGTAAGGATCTATAAAAAGATCATATGCCACATTGGAGAACCGGTAACGACAAGAGAGATTACAGAATAAAATAGAAACAGATGCGGCGGGGATGCTTGACAAGCAAAAGGAAGGAAGAGTATAATTATTCAAGGTCCTTTGGCAGAGAGCATTCCCGTTTGTCAAGGTTTTAAGCTAATCGTCGGATATGGCAGTTAGTAAGCGGATATGGCGGAAGTGGCAGACGCGATAGATTTAGGTTCTATTGTCAACAGACGTGCAGGTTCAAGTCCTGTTATCCGCATTGCGTAATTATGGAAGCATAGCTCAGCCGGGATGAGCGTTCGCCTCACACGCGAAAGGTCAGGGGTTCGAGCCCCCTTGCTTCCACTCGAAATAACTATTCAGAGCTCATGACAAGGACTGAATAGTTATTTTTTTAATCAGAGAGCATCGGATAAGTAATGTACGAAAGCACAGAAATATAAAGGAATACAAAAGCTATGAAGAAAAATGTAAGAAAACAGGGAATTCTGCTGCCGATATCCAGTATTCCCTCGACATATGGTATCGGAACTTTCGGTAAGGAAAGTTACCGTTTTGTGGACTTCCTGGAAAAATCAGGCAACCATCTCTGGCAGATCCTGCCGTTAGGCCCTACCGGCTACGGCGATTCTCCGTACCAGTCCTTTTCCACCTTTGCGGGGAACCCCTACTATATTGACCTGGAGCTTCTGATCGAAGACGGCTATCTGACAAAAGAGATCTGTGACAGCTATGATTTCGGAGACAATGAGCATTATGTGGACTATGAGAAGATTTATCTGTCCCGTTTTAAAGTCCTGAAAATTGCGTTTGACAATGCCAGGGAACAGGGCCTTACAGAGACCGGAGACTATCAGAAATTCCTTACGGAAAATGCGTACTGGCTGGATGACTACGCTCTGTATATGGCGGTGAAAAATGCTTTTGGCGGTGTCTGCTTTATGGAATGGGACGAGGACATCCGTCTCAGAAAAGCAGCGGCACTTCGCAAATACCGTAAGAAGCTGGCGGAAGAAATCGCATTTTATTGCTTCCAACAGTACCTGTTTGCAAAACAGTGGAAAGAACTGAAAGCCTATGCCAATAAGAAAGGCATTGAGATCGTAGGGGATATTCCCATCTATGTGGCTTTGGACAGCGCGGATACGTGGTACCATCCGGAGCTGTTTCAGTTCGATGAGAACAGGGAGCCGGTGGCGGTAGCGGGATGCCCTCCTGATGGATTTTCAGCCACAGGACAACTCTGGGGGAATCCGCTGTACCAGTGGGAGTACCATGGTAAAACCGGATATCAGTGGTGGATGAGGCGTATGGAATACAGCTTCCGCATGTATGACGTGGTGCGTGTGGATCATTTCCGGGGCTTCGATGAATACTATTCCATACCGGCCGGGAGTGAAACGGCTATCCATGGAACCTGGGAAAAGGGACCCGGAATTGAGGTTTTCCAGAAGATGCAGGAAAAGTTTGGTAAACTCGATATTATTGCGGAAGATCTTGGATTTTTAACGCCATCTGTGTTAAAATTAGTAAAAGATACGGGATTTCCAGGAATGAAGGTTCTGGAATTCGCATTTGATTCCAGAGAAAAATCGGACTATCTTCCATATACTTATGAGAAAAATTCTGTTGTTTATACAGGAACCCATGACAATGAAACGATTGCCGGATGGTATGCGGGACTGGATAAGAGCGATTTAAAGATGTGCACCGATTATATGAACATTGACCGGATTCCAGGAAAGGAATATCATTGGGATTTTATCCGTCTGGCGATGCTGTCTGTATCGGATCTGTGTGTGATTCCGATCCAGGATTACCTGGGATTGGATAACTGTGCCAGGATCAATCATCCATCGACCCTTGGAACCAACTGGAGATGGAGACTGGCAAAGGGTCAGTTAAGCGCTTCATTGCTGAAGGAGATCCGGGAAATGACCAGGATCAGCGGGAGACTGCAGAATGGTGAATAAAATGAGGTGGTGAGATGGAGTCAATTACGATTAAAGATGTGGCAAGATTATGTGGAGTTGGTGTGAGTACTGTATCACGTGCGATCAATAATCATCCGGACATTAACCCGGAGACAAAAGAAAAGATCATGCAGGTGATCTCAGAGCATCATTATATTCCTAATAACAGTGCCCGTAATTTAAAGCGGCAGGACTCCAAAACGGTGGCGATCCTGATGAAAGGAATCGCGAACCCGTTCTTCCATGAGATGATCAAGATTCTGGAATATGAAGTAGAAAAAAAGAAGTACAGCTTTCTTCTGCACCATGTGGAGGAGGACGAAGATGAGATCGATGTGGCTATGGAGCTGGAAAAGGA
>OGGG01002684.1_pt1 | contig 10049 bp, 10 predicted proteins | sample 1571201 | NCBI WGS metagenome assembly OGGG01 (sample SAMEA2581946, study PRJEB24529) | metagenome | biome: Human gut stool | place: China | collected 2011 | reverse complement strand
ATGGCGCCGGAGAGTGGACGGTAAAAGAAAATAAGTATGAGGATCTGGATGCAGGAGAAGGAGTATACAAAGATCCGACCGTACACATGGCAGATGATTCACAGGACGCATGGGTATTTGCCAAAATCGTGAATGACAACCCGGAACTTACGATCGCATATGCTTCTGACTGGGTAGACGTGACAGACGCTTATAAAACAGCACAGAACTTAAACAACATTGACTACAAAGTATATGCGAAAAAAGATGTGATTTCCAAATCCGCTCATTCTACCATCTTTGAAGAAGTAACGGTTGGAAACAATGTGACAGAGGATACCACATTTACCGATATTAAAGTTTCTGCATGTGCAGTTCAGGCGGCCGGCTTTGAAAATTACACAGACGCACTTGCACAGGTTTCTTTCAACTAAATAAAAGGTAAAACATCTGAGCAGACTTTTCATAGGGACTATGAGGTCTGCTCATTTTGTGGTACAATCTAAAGCAGTGCAGACATTTTTTCGTGCACAGCAGAGTAAAGTGGGAGAGAAACGGGCATGAAACAAAATAAAAGCAGCCGGTCAACAGTTCTTCTTTTTTTTCTTGGCGCAGCGATGATCGTGGCAGCACTCATTATGCTGGTGCCGGATCTTTTGAATTACAAACAGTCCAACGACACCTATGAGGCATTAAAGGACACCTATGTTTCAGAGAAACCGGAGAATACGGAAGTGGAAGAGGAGACAGGCGGGGATGATTCGTGGTGGTACACAGATGTGGATGTGAATCTGGAAGAACTTCAGCAGGTCAATGCGGATATTATCGGCTGGATACGGTTTGATAATCTGGAGCAGCTCAGTTATCCGGTTTTATATTCCGGGGATGATGAGAAGTATCTTCGCACGGATATTTACGGAAATCAGACGATTGCCGGATGTATTTTTATGGAGGGGATGAACACACCGGATTTTCAGGATTACCATACGATTTTATATGGGCACAACATGAAAAACTTAAGCATGTTTGGCAGCCTGAAAAAATATAAAACAGAGTATTTTTATAAAGATCATCAGTTTTTTACAATCTATACATCAGAGTGTGCGTACCGTTATCAGATTTTTGCCTACTATGATGTACCGGAAACCGACGAAGTTTACACGGTTGGCTTTGCACCGAATGAGACTTTTCAAAAATTTATTGATAAGATGAAGCAAAAGTCCTATGATGATACAGGAGTGAACGTGACGAAAGACGATCATATTATGACACTGTCGACCTGTTCCACCACGGGAAAACGTTTTGTAGTGCATGCAGTGCGCATCGGGGAACATGCGTTGGAGAAATAGAAAAGAACAACATAAGGAGAAAAACAATGAAAAGACCAGAAGAATTGAGTCATATGCTGACAGAGATGTACAATGATACGAAGGATGGAAAAATCCGCTGGAACCTCAGTGTGCAGACAACGGAAAATAATGAAGTATCCGAGAAACCGGTCGAAGTGGAGGATGGTGTTTCCTGGACGATCGATGAATGTTATGTTTCCTATTATTGCAAATATAAGGGACAGGATTTTCTGATGATCACCTATGAGATGATCAAAACCGCCGGAGATAAGGTGCATACGACCAACATGATCTTCCTCCCACCGCTTGGAATCCGCGTGTTCCAACTTCCAATGCTGTTGCCATATGCGGTTCAGGCGTCCGGTGTGCTGGCAAATCAGATCCACAATCTGTGGGAATTACTGCTTGCGATGAAAAAGGCAGATCCGGAGAGTGTATTTATGGAAGTGTCAGCAGGAAAACTTGTGATTGAGGATGAAAAATAACCCTTGAGAGATTGATATCTATAAGCTTGTACAAATGGATAATATAAGGAAAAAGATGTTCGTGGCTCTGGTTGTACCACAGAACATCTTTTTTGATGCAAAAACAGGTAAAATAAGAATATCCTTGAGAACATTTTTGAAGAGTTTTTCCGGAAATCCCATAAAAAAGGGAAATAATCAATTGGAAATGATATACAATTTTGTCAAAAAGTATATGAAAATGTAAATAATGTTGAAACTTTATAAAATAAGTGTTAAAATAATAACAATCACTGGTATGACCAGGAAAGAAAAAATTTATAAGGGAGGAAACAATATGTTAAATCATGGACTGTTGTTTCAGGTTTACGGCGAGGGAGCTGCATGGCAGTTTCTTGGTTGGATTTTAGTTTTTGCTTGTCTCGTACTTGCAAATGAAATTGCCAGACGTACAAAAGTCGGCGGAATGTTATGTTTCGTTGTTCTTCCAATCATTCTGACAGTTTACTTTATTGCAATTTACGTTTCAGCAGCAGCGGGAGCTGAATGGGCACTTAATAACAATACATATGTACATATGACAAGCTGGTTCCACTATGCGAAGTTATATGCAGCTACAGCTGGATGTATTGGTTTTATGATGCTCAAATACAAATGGGGTGTTGGTAAAACACAGTGGTTTAAGGCTTTCCCATTTGTTATCGTAGCAATCAACATTTTGATCGCAGTATGCAGCGATTTCGAATCTGCAATCAGAGGTGCACATGCACTTGCAGAGACAGGAACAAGCTGGTGGTTATCATCTGAAGGCGTATGGTTATACGGTGGATGGTGGAACGTTCTCAACGGTCTTGCAGGTATTATCAATATCTTATGTATGACAGGCTGGTGGGGAATCTACTCATCTAAGAAAAAAGATGATATGTTATGGCCGGATATGACATGGATGTTCATCTTAGCTTATGATGTATGGAACTTCCAGTATACTTACTTAAACCTTCCGACTCATTCCTGGTATTGTGGTGTTGCATTATTACTTGCACCTACATTTGCTGCAGCATTCTGGAACAAAGGTGGCTGGATTCAGAACCGTGCTAACACATTAGCATTATGGTGTATGTTTGCCCAGGTATTCCCATTATTCCAGGATCAGGGTAAATTCGCAGTTATCCCAAGGCTCTACGCAGATGGATTCATGGATGCAGCTACACATCCAACAGCAGCAGATCCTACAGCACAGGGTGTGATCTCTGTTCTTTCAATTGTGGTCAACGTTGTTGTATTCGCTGCGATCATCAAACGTTCTATGAAGTTAAAGAAGAATCCTTACAAAGATGAGATCTGGAAAGGCACAAAAGATTACGAAGAAGCTATGTCTCGTGCGGAATAATCTTCATCTGATCTGTAATGAAAAATGAGCACTGTATGGTGCATGAAAAAAGTCTGCTGGCAGGTAGTACCTGTCGGCAGACTTTTTTGTAGAGGAAAATAAAAAATCTGTTTTATTTACACATCTCCGCAATATCATAAATCAATTTTCTGGAATCTTCCCATCCAAGGCAGGGATCTGTGATAGATTTTCCATAAATATGGTCGTGGATCTTCTGAGAACCCTCTTCGATATAACTCTCGATCATCACACCTTTTACCATGTTATGGATGTCTTGCGATAACTGACGGTTATGCATGACTTCCTTGACAATACGGATCTGTTCTTTGAACTGTTTGCCGGAATTGGAGTGGTTTGCATCAATAATGGCAGCCGGGTTCACAAGATCCATTTTGGCATACATATCGCAGAGACGGATCAGATCCTCATAGTGATAGTTCTGCGTGCTGTTACCGTGTTTGCTGACGGCACCGCGGAGTACAACGTGGGTTAATGGATTTCCGGTTGTCTCCACTTCATAGCCACGGTAAACAAAATGGTGTGGATGCTGGGCAGCATAAACGGAGTTGAGCATAACGGCAAAGTCACCGCTGGTTGGATTTTTCATCCCGGATGCAACATCAAAACCGCTGACGGTAAGACGGTGCTGCTGGTCTTCAACCGAACGTGCACCGATCGCAACGTAGGAGAGCAGGTCTTCTACATATCCCCAGTTTTCCGGGTAAAGCATTTCGTCTGCACAGGTGAGACCGCTTTCTTCAATTGCACGGATGTGCATTTTGCGCATGGCGATCAGACCTTCCACCATATCCGGTGCTTTTTCAGGGTCAGGCTGGGAAGCGATTCCTTTGTAGCCTTCGCCGGTGGTACGTGGTTTATTTGTATACACACGCGGGATGATGATCAGCTTGTCTTTGACATCTTCCTGGATGGAAGTGAGACGGCTGACATAATCGCATACAGAATCTTCGTTGTCTGCAGAACACGGTCCGATGATGACAAGAAAACGGTTGTCAAGACCTTTGATCACATTGCTGATCTCTGCATCACGCTGTTTTTTTAACTCCTGCAATTTCTCTGACAGAGGATATCTTTCTTGGATCTGGGCAGGAGAAGGTAATTCGTTTAAAAATGTGAAACTCATTTAAAACTCTCCTTTAGTAGATTATACTAACAGTCATTCTAATAGATTGTGAATAAATTGTCAAATTCACAGATGTTCCAATTTTTTATAGTCTCCATGAATACTATTTATATTGCATGCATTGAATATTAGAGTCTGGTGTTTTAAAATAGAAATGATCGTGGAACATAAATCAGGCAGAGTTTCGCAAATCCGGTTTAGGATGGATAGAAAAGGAGCAGGACAGGCATATGGAGATTAAAGGAAAAACAATTGGAACAGGAAAACCACTTTTATGCGTTCCGGTTATGGAAAGCAATAAAGAAGAGATCATAGACGAATTACGGACACTTGCAAAAAGTGAAGCAGATATAGTGGAATGGCGTATAGATACTTTCGTGGATTATAAGAATTACAACGCAGTGCGCGAAGTGTTTGCGGCTGCGGCAGAGTGCATGAAAGAGAAGATCTTCTTATATACATTCCGAACCAAAAAACAGGGCGGCATGGGAGAACTCGCACCGGATGAACTGAATGACCTTCATGATCTTGCGGCAGAGTCAGGATGCGTGGATCTGCTTGATCTGGAATTTTTTGAGGAGGAGCATCCGGCAAGAAAAATCAGAAAGCTTCATAAGCAGGGCTTGAAAGTCATTGCCTCCCACCATGATTTTTATGAGACGCCGGACAGAGAAGTTATGAAGATGCTGTTAGAACAGATGTGTGCAGGAGGTGCAGATATTGTAAAACTTGCAGTTATGCCACAGAATATGGAGGATGTTTTAAAACTTTTATCTGTGACGAATGAGTTTAAGGAAGAGAATCCGGACACGCCGGTCATCACAATGTCCATGGGAAAGATGGGAATGATCAGCAGGCTGTGCGGCGAGAGCTTTGGCGCAGCGGTCACTTTTGCGGCACACAAAAAAGCGAGTGCACCCGGTCAGATGGAGATGCACGAAGTGGCGGATATTTTGGAGAAAATGCATAAAATCATGTAAAATGCGCTCATTCGCGCCAACAGGTTTTACAAATTTATGGAATTGCCTTGGCGCTTCATAATTACCAAATTATAAAATTATTATAAACACCGACAGATATCTTGACACAGATATTTGCCGGTGTTATTATTTAACACGTTTAATACATAACAATGTTAACTAATAACGGGCGGTGAGTGAATTATGGATAAATTATATGAAGAACTTTTTCGGTCGATGAATCAATTCCGAAAGCTGAAGTTTTCCGAGATGTTTCCAGAAGTGTGTAAGACAGACTATTTTGTGCTGTGTACGATCATGGATAAAGGAGAGAACGGTCAGATTACGATTTCGGAACTGGCTGCGCGGGCGAAGATGCTGCCTCCGGCAATTTCCAGAACGTTAAAAGGGTTAGAGGAGCGTGGATACGTGGAGCGGAATGTCAACAAAAATGACAGGCGCAACACCTATGTGGAACTGACGGAAGCAGGAAGACAACTGACAGAGGAAGCCAGGCAGACAATGTCAGATTTTGGAAAGTCAGTGATGTCACAGGTGGATGAGGCAGATATGAAACGCCTGATTTCTTATTTGGATAACATTTATCATATTGCGGAAAAAGAGATTGAAGCTAGAAAAGGGCAAGGCAGAAGAAAGGAAAGGGAACATGAGTAAGATTTTTAAAAATATGATTCCATATTGGAAATCAATTGTGATTATCATTGCGTTACTCTTTGTGCAGGCATGGTGTGATCTGGCATTACCGTCTTACACCTCGGATATCATCGATGTCGGTATCCAGAACAATGGAGTGGAGCATATAGTGCCTGAGGCATTGACAGCGGAAGCATTTGAGACGGCAGAGTTGTTCATGACGGATGAGGAGGCAGATCTCTGGGAGAGTATCTATGAGCAAGACGGTGATATTTACCGGCTGCAGATGACATCTGAGTCAGAATTAAACGAGATTGATGATACACTGGCAGTTCCGCTCATTATGAATTATCAGATGAGTGTGATGGAAGACTCTGAAGTAAAAGAGCATGTTGCAAAACCGACCGGAGCAGATGCCGGTACTCTGGAAAAAGACACCTTACTTTCCATGAGAGACAGCATGGAAGAGACCATTGATACAATGGGAAGTTCCCTTGTGAAATCCATGGGCGCAGCCTATGCGGTATCCTGCGATAAAGCGGCAGGAATTGACGTGGAAAAGATTCAGAAAAGTTATCTTGTCACAGCCGGACTAAAAATGGTCGGCATGGCGCTGATGATCGGAATCGTGACAGTTTTAGTGGGCTTCTTTGCCTCCCGTGTCGGTGCAGGCATCGGAAGAACGTTAAGAGAGAAAGTATTTAAACAGGTAGTTGGATTTTCCAATGCGGAGATGGATAAATTTTCCACAGCTTCCCTGATCACAAGAAGCACGAATGATATCCAGCAGATCCAGATGGTTTCGGTTATGCTGCTCCGTATGGTAGCGTATGCACCGATCTTAGGCATTGGCGGTGTGTTAAAAGTCGTGCAGACCGGAGCTGGAATGGGATGGATCATTGTCCTTGCAATCCTTGTGATCCTTGGTTATGTGATGGTGCTGATGGCAGTTACCATGCCAAAGTTCCAGTTGATGCAGAAGCTGGTGGATAATATTAATCTGGTATCCAGAGAGATTCTGACCGGTCTTTCGGTCATCCGTGCTTTCGGCAGGGAGAAAAAAGAGGAAGAACGTTTTGATATGGCGAACAAAGACCTGACAAAAACAATGTTATTTACCAACCGTGTCATGACTTTTATGATGCCGGGAATGATGATGATCATGAATGTTCTTTCCGTTGGTATCGTTTGGGTGGGTGCCCACAAAATTGATGCAGGAACGATGCAGGTCGGCGCAATGACAGCGTTTATCACTTATGCGATGATGATCGTCATGTCATTCTTAATGCTTACGATGATGTCGATCATGCTTCCTCGTGCAGCCGTTGCAGCAGACCGTATTGATGAGGTCGTTCAGACAGAATCCTCGATCCATGACGCAAAAGAGCCGGAAAAAGTGACAACACACAATGGAGTTGTGAAATTCTCCCATGTGAATTTCAAATATCCGGGTGCGGAGGAAGATGTGCTTCATGACATTGATTTTACAGCAGAACCTGGACAGACCACTGCGATCATTGGAAGCACCGGCTGTGGCAAATCCACACTGGTCAATCTGATCCCGCGTTTATATGATGTGACAGACGGAAGTATCACACTCGACGGAAAAGATATCCGAAACATTACGATGTCTGATCTTCGTGACGAGATCGGTTTCGTTCCACAGAAAGGTGTATTATTTTCCGGAACGATCGCTTCGAATCTTCGTTTTGGAAAAGATGATGCGACAGACGAGGAGATTAAGAAAGCAGCAGAGATTGCACAGGCAACAGAGTTTATTGAGGCGAAGGATGACAAGTATGAGAGTGCGATCGCACAGGGCGGAAGCAATGTTTCCGGTGGACAAAAACAGCGTCTTGCGATTGCAAGGGCGATTGCAAAAGATCCGAAAATCTTTATTTTCGATGACAGTTTCTCTGCGCTCGATCTAAAGACTGATGCGGCGCTGCGGAAAGCGCTTGCTGAAAATGTAAAAGACAGAACGGTGATCATCGTGGCACAGCGTATCAGCACCATTTTACATGCAGAGCAGATTCTGGTACTCGATGATGGAAAAATTGTCGGAAAAGGCACACATGAAGAACTGTTAAAATCATGCGAAGTTTACTGGCAGATCGCAAAATCACAGTTATCTGCGAAAGAACTTGGACTTGAGGAAAGTGAGGTGGCTTTGAATGAGTAGGGAACAGGAAGTTAAGACACATCAGCCACGGAGAAGAGGTCCGATGGGACATGGCATGCAGCCGGGCGAGAAACCGAAGGACTTCAAAAAATCCATCAAAAAGCTGATGAGCTATATTGGAAAATACAAAGCTGCAATTTTTGTTGTCATATTTTTTGCAGCGTGTTCTACCATATTTAATGTTGCAGGACCGAAAATTTTAGGAAAAGCGACCACTGCATTATCGGAAGGTCTGATGGCGAAAATTCAGGGAACCGGAAGCATTGATTTTGGAAAGATCGGAAGCATTCTTTTGTTTGTGCTTGGTCTGTATCTGTGCAGTGCGGTTTTCAACTTTATCCAGGGATGGATCATGACCGGGATCACACAGAAAGTGTGCTACCAGCTCAGAAAAGAAATCTCGGAAAAAATCAACCGCATGCCGATGAAATATTTCGAGAGCCGCACTTACGGCGAAGTATTGTCCCGCATTACGAATGATGTAGATACGTTGGGACAGGGATTAAATCAGAGTATTACCACAATCATTACATCCGTTGCAACACTGATCGGCGTGCTTGTGATGATGCTCAGTATTTCACCGCTTATGACACTTATTGCACTTGTGATCTTACCGATCTCCATGGGTCTGATCGGATTTGTGACAAAAAAATCACAGAAATATTTCCGTGCGCAGCAGGAGTATTTAGGACACATCAATGGACAGGTGGAAGAGGTATACGGTGGTCATCTCGTCATCAAGGCATTTAACCGCGAGAAAGATACGATTGAAGAGTTCGAGAAAACGAATGATATTCTCTATGATTCCGCATGGAAATCACAGTTTTTGTCCGGTATGATGCAGCCAATCATGATGTTTGTGGGAAACTTAGGTTATGCCTGTGTTGCCCTGACTGGTGGACTGCTTGCAATCCGTGGCACGATCACGATCGGTGATATCCAGGCGTTCATCCAGTATGTGAAAAATTTCACACAGCCGATCCAGCAGATCGCACAGGTTATCAATCAGGTACAGTCTATGTCTGCAGCATCCGAGCGTGTGTTTGAGTTTTTGGAGGAAGAGGAAGAAGAACAGATCGTAGAACATCCGGCGGACGTTTCAAAAATTACAGGTGCGGTGACATTCAATCATGTTCATTTTGGATACGATCCAGAACAGATCATCATCAATGATTTCAGTGCCAGCGTAAAACCGGGACAGAAAATTGCGATCGTAGGACCAACCGGAGCCGGAAAGACGACAATGGTAAAACTGCTTATGCGTTTCTACGACGTAAACAGTGGTGCAATCTGCCTCGACGGACAGAATATCAAGGATTTCAACCGCAGGGAACTGCGTGATGCATTCGGAATGGTATTGCAGGATACCTGGCTGTTCTAGGGAACGATCATGGAAAATATCCGGTACGGACGGCTTGATGCCACCGACGAGGAGGTCGTGCAGGCGGCGAAGATGGCATCTGCCCATTCCTTTATCATGCGTTTTCCAAAGGGCTATGACACGGTTCTTGAGAGCGATGGCGCGAACTTAAGCCAGGGCCAGAGACAGCTTCTTAATATCGCAAGAGCGGCGGTATCCAAGGCGCCTATCCTGATCCTCGATGAAGCGACGAGCTCCGTCGATACGAGAACGGAAAAGCATATCGAGCAGGGCATGGACCGTCTGATGGCAGAACGGACCACTTTCGTGATCGCCCACCGTCTTTCCACAGTGCGGAACGCCAACGCCATCATGGTTCTGGAGAACGGAGAGATCATTGAGCGCGGTGATCATGAAGACCTCCTGAAAGAAAAAGGACGTTATTATCGGTTATATACGGGAATGGCGGAGCTGAGTTAGGACGATCACAGAAGAAAAAACGGGCAGATGAAGAAATCTGCCCGTTTTTTATGTAACAGGAAATTCCGGGGAATTTCCTGTTACATAA
>OGGG01002671.1_pt1 | contig 10091 bp, 7 predicted proteins | sample 1571201 | NCBI WGS metagenome assembly OGGG01 (sample SAMEA2581946, study PRJEB24529) | metagenome | biome: Human gut stool | place: China | collected 2011 | reverse complement strand
ATTTCAGCTCCAAGAGCTTCAAAACCTTTGAGGTGTAAATCGATAGGTCTAGTACCAATAGCACAGCCACCAGGCATGGAAATTTTAGCTTTTCCATAACGTGCTAATAGAGGTCCCATAATAACAAAGGAAGCTCTCATTTTACGTACTAAATCATATGGTGCATCAACTGTTTTTAAAACAGTACTATCAACAAACAATGTATGTTGTTGACGATTGAAATCAACTTTAGCACCAAGCTGACGCAGAACTTCAGCGATTGTGCAGACGTCGTTTAAATAAGGTACTTCGTCTAAAACACATGGCTTATCCTGGGCCAGAAGAGTTGCTGCAATAATAGGCAGTACAGCGTTTTTTGCACCGCTAATTTTTACACGACCATGCAATTCATGACCGCCATGTATAATCAACTTTTCCAATTTTCATCCTCCACAAGACTTATATCTTTATTATTTTATCATTTACCTTTATGTATAGCAATAAGAAATTATATATATTATCTATAGACAAAGTGATTTAGAGTAAAAATAAAAAAGCTCTATTAATTTTTTGATAACTAATAGAGCTTTTAGATATATTTTATTTTTTAGCTACTTTTTGGCTATAAACGATAATTGCTCCGATAAAGAGAACAGGTAGAATATAATTCATATATTCAGTTAAAGATAACAAGAAATTACCAATGATTTTATCATGAAGTATCATACTAGCAGAAGTATAAGCTAAGATAGCAGAGCCAAGAGTGATGAGGATAGGTAATCTATCCATTAAGTTGGAAATGATTTGGCTACCCCATACAACGATAGGAATACTAATAGCTAAACCTAATAATACAAGCACCATATCACCATGAGCAACACCAGCGATAGCCAATACATTATCTATGCCCATAGCAGCATCAGCAATGATAATTGTTTTGATAGCAGTGGCAAAACCAGTAGAAGCACTAAGCGAATTTGTATCTTCAAGATTGTGTTTTTCTGGTTTTAACAATTTAAAAGCTATTGGCAATAAGATAAGACCGCCGATTGCTTGTAGAAAAGGAATGGTTAATAAATATGTTGCAATTAAAGTCATGATAGCGCGAATTACTACAGCACCGGCAGTACCAATATAAATGGCACGTTTACGCATATTTTCTGGTAATTTACGAGAAGCCATAGCAATGACTACAGCGTTATCACCAGCTAATACTAAATCAAGTAAAATAATAGAACCTAAAGCTAATAAAAATTGAGTAGATAAGATTTCCATAAATTGCTCCTTCCATTAAAAGTCTTTTGAACACAAAAAAAGACTTTTAATACACACATGAATTATATGCGTATTAAAAGTCTCACTTATCGAAAATAATCGACGTTATTGCCAGAAGCGATTGCTACAGTGATTGTTGACAATAACACAAGGAAGTTACTCCCTTTTAATATCGTTATTATTATAATAGATAAATATAAAATCTGTCAATGATAATAGAAATAATTTATTTTAAAAAGTAATGATTATTTATTTGATGATAATTGTAAACATTCATCAATTACTTCTTGCATTTCTGGTGGTATGAATTTGTTTTTATGATAAACAATATTAAATTGACGTTTAAATACAAGTTCAGGCATAGTAAAAGTTTTTAATTTGCCTTCTTTTAATTCATCTTTGATAGCTTCAGTGGAGATTACAGAAACACCTAAACCGCTGATGACAGCTTTTTTTATAGCTTCCATGCTATTGTAAATACCAGCAGTTTGATAATAAATATTATGTCTGTGCATTACTTGTTCAAATAATTCACGAGTTCCACTGCCTGTTTCACGAACAAAAAATCTTAGTTTTGTTAAATCTTCAAGAGTGATTTCTTTATCAGCTAATGGATGATTTTGTCCAATGATGAAGACTAATTCATCATTCATAAAAGGTTTAGTAATCAAGTATTCAGAATGGATTTCACCTTCAACTAAAGCTAAATCTAAGCTATCATTTAAAAGCATTTCTTCAAGCTCAGAGGTGTTATGAATTTCTGAAAAGATTTCTTTGCCAGAACCATTATGGGAAATATGCTGAATTAAATCAATGAGAAAATTACTGCCGATGGTGATACTAGCACCAATGCGAAGATGATATACTTCATTGAATGCACGCATAGCTTGTTCTGTTTGAGCGTTCAGATTGATCAAATTGCGAGAATAACGTAATAATCTACGACCTGCCTCTGTAATAAAAATGCGACGACCTAAACGTTCAAATAGAAGTGTTTGATAATGTGCTTCTAATTCTTGAATAACTTGACTAACAGATGGTTGAGTCATATGAAGTTTTTTGGCAGCAGCAGTAATACCATTTTCTTCACAAACTTTAATAAATATAGCTAAATGTCTAAGTGTCATTATTACTCCTCTTTGTATTTATAAAATCTAAAATTAAAAATGTTTCACGTGAAACATTTTATTTATCTACTTGAATACCAGCTCCAGGTCCATCAGTAGCTATGGCAACGCCTGCTTCAGCAAATGTCTTCATATCTTTCATCATTTGAAGAGATGCGTCAATTAATTTCATGCCCAAGCTACAGATACAACCACCGCCTGTAGTTATATTTAAGTCTAAATAATCAGGACATACAAACATTAGATAAGGATTGATAGCAGGAGCTAAAACTAAAGCGTATTTTAAAGCGATAGTGGATACTAAATCATCAGATAATGTCAATATGCCATTGCTAGCAGCACCTATGGCGATACCTGCCATAAAAGCGATTTGTTGTAAATCTTCTGTAGGTGTTAAGGAAAGGAAACCGCGTTTACCGTAACGTAAATCACCATTAGGTAGACATAATTGTTGTTGAATATTTAAGCTAAATGTACCACAAATTTCTTTAGGATGAGTTTCACAGCAAGCTATGCCTAAAACTTCAACATTTTTAATTTTAGAGCCATAACTTATACCTTGTAAAAGACTGAATGATAATGTCTTTTCTGTGAGATTGGATTGTGGAATAGCAGTGAAATGATAATTTGCATTAGCATGATGAGCAAATGATTGAGTGAGTCGATGTTGTACGATACTACAGCTTTTTTCAGATGTTAAAACAATGATTTTTTTGCGTACAGATGTAGGTTTCACTTTTTTTACAATACCAGATATATGTTCAGCTATTTCTTCTAATCTACCTAAACTATAAATAGGTTTAGTCAGATTATCAATGCGAAATCTACATTGTTTTTGGATATCTGCATCTAAAGCTGGAATATTGCGAGTGCGTTTTAATAATGTGGTCTTTGTATTTAAATCTGCTTGAGGAATGTTAGGGCGGATTAATTTATCTGTTTCAGCAAGTGCTGCTTGATATACAGATTGATAAGCTTCAATAGCACAATCTAAGATATTAACAGCGATAGATGAGCCTGTAGCTTCGCCTAAGCGGAATTGTAAGTCCATGTATGGAGATAGATTTAATTTCTTTAAAATAGCGTTATGAGCTGGTTCAGCAGCTAAATGAGATGCCATGAGATAATTTGTTATTTCAGGGCAAATAGCTTGAGCGACTAAAGCAGATGAGCCTGTATTAAAGCCATCTAAAACGACAAAGCAACGATTAGCGGCAGCACCTAATATTATGCCTGTGATACAAGCAAGTTCAAAGCCACCTAATTTACTGATGACATCAATACCATCAGTAGGGTCAGGTTTATTTACTTTTAAAGCTTGTTTTACTACTTCGATTTTAATAGCAAGTCGTTCATCAGAGATATTAGTTCCTCTACCTGTTGCTTGTTTAGGTGTTAGATTACAAAGACAAGCTACCATAGCAGCGCTTGATGTAGTATTAGCAATGCCCATTTCTCCAGGCAAGAAACAGCGATATCCTTGTTTAGCATATTCATTTACAAGTTCTATACCAGTTTCAATAGCACGGATTGCTTGTTCACGAGTCATTGCAGGGCCTTTAGCACAGTTTTGTGTACCATGAGCGATTTTGCGGTCGATTAATCCAGGAATATCATCGACAGGAGCTTTGATACCCATATCTACAACTATCATATCAGAACCACAAAAATTAGACATGCAATTGGCTACAGCACCTTTAGAAACGAGGTAATTTTTAGTCATATGTGCTGTTGTTTCTTGAGGATAAGCGCTGACATTCATTTCAGCAACGCCATGATCGCCACAAGTTATGATAGTGAATTTTTTAGGAATTTCAGGATGAATTTGACCTGTGATACCTACATAGCGCAATAATAGATTTTTTAACTCACCAAGACCATCTGCATTTGTCATGGTTTGAGCTAATTTATTTTCAACAAATTTAATCGCTCTTTGATCTGGTGGTAAGATTTTTTTTATAGTTTGATTAAGCAAGGACATTATTGTTCTCCTTTGTTACTTGTTTAAGGCTTAAGCCAATGCGATTGCGTTTAGCATCTACACTGATGACTAAAACATTTAAAATATCACCAACAGATACAACATCTAATGGGTGTTTTACATGTTTATTGCTTAATTCAGAGATATGAATAAGACCAGCAGTCTTGATACCAATGTCAACAAAAACACCGAAATCAGTGATATTGCGAACTGTACCACGCATGATAGTACCCACTTTGATATCTTCTAATTTGATGATATTTTGGCGTGTAAGTGGTGCTGGTAAATCTTCACGTGGGTCGCGACCTGGTTTTGTTAGAGCATCTAAGATATCTTTAACAGTAAAAACGCCAGCATTTAATTTAGTAGCTAATTTATCTATATCTACTAACTTGATTTTAGATTTAAGTAAATCTAATTTATTTTTATCGGCTAAATCTTCCAGGGAAAATCCTAATTCAGCTAATATTTGCTCAGCAAGAGGATATGATTCAGGATGTACAGGCGTATTATCAAGTGGGCAAGTAGCACCATTGATGCGCAAAAATCCTGCACATTGAGTATAAGCTGTAGGTCCAAGGCGAGAAACTTTTAATAGTTCTTTACGTGAAGCAAATATGCCATGTTCATCACGATATTTAATGATATTTTTAGCTACAGTAGCATTGATACCAGCAATATGTTTTAAAAGAGCAGCGGAAGCTGTATTTAGTTCTACACCTACATGGTTAACAGCAGCTTCAATAACAGCATCTAAAGTATTAGCTAATTCTTTTTGATTGACATCATGTTGATATTGACCGACGCCAATAGCTTTAGGTTCAATCTTTACAAGTTCCGCTAATGGGTCTTGAATACGACGAGCAATAGAAATAGCACCACGAATAGTTACATCATATTCAGGTAATTCTTCTACAGCTAGTTTGGAAGCAGAATAAACAGATGCGCCTGCTTCGTTAGTGATTAGATAATGAACAGGTAATTTATGTTCATTGATTAAATTAGCTACGAATTCTTCTGTTTCATAAGAAGCAGTACCATTGCCGATAGAGATTAAATTTACTTGATATTTTTGAATATAATCTAATAGCTTCTGTGCAGATTTTGCTTTAGCGTCATCACTCATAGTGATATATAATACACCATGGTCTAAGACTTGTCCTGTAGCATCGACAATTGCCATTTTACAACCTGTACGATATCCAGGGTCAAGTCCCATTACAGTATAGCCAGCTAGTGGTGCTTGTAAGAGCAATTGTTTGAGATTGGAAGCAAATACATGGATTGCTTGAGTCTGAGCTGTTTCCGTAAGCTGATTGCGAATTTCTCTTTCAAGTGCAGGGAAGATTAGACGTTTATAGGCATCAATGATTGCATTTGTAAGAAATACTTTGTATGGACTATTTTGTTTTAAAATAAATTTAGTGATGATAGCAATATCTTTATCTATATCACTGATTAATTTTACTTTTAAAATATCTTTACTTTCACCGCGATTGATAGCTAAAATGCGATGTGATGGTAGATGTTTAATTGGTTCTGTATAATCTTCGTACATGAGAAAAGCTTCATCACTGTCAGCTTCTTTATCTCTAGTAATGCTCAATGAAGAAGTTTGCCAGAGATGTTGGCGAAGTTTAGCACGAATATCTGCACTATCAGAAATAGTTTCGGCAATGATGTCAGAAGCGCCAGCGAGTGCTTCATCACTAGAAGTTACCTCATCATTTAAATATTTCAAGGCGATGTCTTCAAGTTTTTCAGAGCTATCTTCTTGCTTTAAGATAAATTGAGCGAGTGGCTCTAATCCTTTTTCTTTAGCAATCATAGCACGAGTGCGTTTTTTCTGTTTATATGGTAGATATATGTCTTCAAGTTCTTGAAGTTTTTCTACTTTATCTATAGCCAAGGAGAGTTCAGGAGTCATTTTTCCTTGTTCTTCAATGCTATTTTTTATTTCATTTTGACGTTTAATTAAATTACGTACATAAATAAGCTTATCGTTTAAATCACGAAGCTGTTCATCCTTCATATCGCCAGTTGCTTCTTTACGATAACGTGCGATAAAAGGAATTGTATTACCTTCGTCTATGAGTTTTATAGCAGCATTTATTTGACTTGTTTTTAGTTTAAGTAGATTTGCTAGATAAGCTGTGATATTTTGTTCAAGCATAAAAAGTCTCCTTAATAAATGTTATTAGTAATTATATCATATAATATGAAAAAAAAGTTATAGATAAAAGCTCAAGAGTCAAACTCAATCTTAATTGACGAGGTTTTATCGCTGTGATAGAATTAACGCCATAGCAAAAAGTTTTTAGATATTACATAAAATTTATAATAATAGTGGGAGGATAAGAAAATATGCCTATAAAAATACCAAGTACATTACCAGCTTCACAAATACTAGAGAGCGAAAATATTTTCGTGATGGATACCGAAAGAGCTTATACACAAGATATTCGTCCCCTCAAGATTTTAATTTTAAATTTAATGCCTAATAAAACTGTTACAGAAACGCAATTATTAAGACTTTTAGGTAATACACCACTACAGATTGAAGTGGATTTTATTTACACAGAGTCTTATTTACCAAAACATACATCAATACAGTATTTATCTCAATTTTATGGTACTTTTGAAGATGTAAAAGATAAATATTATGATGGTTTTATCATTACAGGTGCACCTGTTGAACGTATGGAATATGAAGAAGTAGCATATTGGAAAGAAGTATGTGAAATCATGGATTGGAGCAGAAAACATGCTTGGTCTACTTTCCATATTTGTTGGGGTGCTTTTGCAGGACTTTATCATCATTATGGTATAAAAAAATATTATGAACCTAGAAAGGTATTTGGTGTATATAAACATCATTTGAATGTAAAACATGAAAAATTATTCCGTGGTTTTGATGATGAATTCTATGTACCACATTCTCGTCATATCGGTATGAAAAGAGAAGATATTGAAAAAGTAAAAGATTTAACTATTATGGCAGAAGGCGATGCAGGAGTTTATATTGTTGCTAATTTGAAAGATAATGAATTTTTCATTACAGGTCATGCAGAATATGATCCATATAGCTTGAAAAGCGAATACGATAGAGATATAAAAGCTGGTATGGATATGCATATTCCTATCAATTATTATCCTGATGATGACCCAACAAAAGAACCGATTGTAAGATGGAGAAGTGTAGCTAACTTATTATTTAATAACTGGCTTAACTATTATGTATATCAAGAAACTCCATATGATATTGATACACTTAAACAAAATCCTAGACGTAAATAAATTAGATAAAGAGAGAAGCGTTTATTTTTATGTATTTAAAAAAGATAGCTATAATTTTTAGCTTATGTTTATTGATTTGCAATATAGCTTTGGCAAAGACCTTGCCTAACCCTGATACAAGTGCAGTGTCAGCTTGTTTGATAGATGCTGATGATAATGGTGTATTATACGGTAAAGATGAAGATAAAATAATGCATCCTGCTAGTACCACAAAAATAATGACAGCCATTTTAGCTTTAGAAAGTGGCAAATTAGACGAGCCATTAGTGATAAAGCCAGAAGCAGTGAATACAGAGCCTTCTTCTTTGGGTTTAAGATTAGGCGATAAAATAACTTTAAGAGAAGCTTTGACTGGTATGATGATAGTATCTGGTAATGATGCAGCCGTAGCTGTAGCGCAAACAGTAGCGGGAAGTGTACCAGCATTTGCTAAAATGATGAATGACAAAGCAAAAGAACTAGGGGCAGTAAATACGCATTTTCTAAATCCTCATGGACTTACAGCTCAAGGTCATTATTCTACTGCTCATGATATGGCAATTATTGCAAGTTATGCTATGAAAAAGCCTGAATTTAGAGAAATAGTAAGTAAAAAAGCATATAATATGAAATATATGGATGGTCATACTGAATATGTAACTACTACAAATCGCTTTTTAAAAAGTGGTTTTGAAGGTGCTAATGGTATAAAGACAGGTTTTACAAATGCAGCAGGAGATTGCTTAGTAGCTTCAGCTACACGTGGGCAAAAAACTTTGATTGCAGTATTTTACAATGATGATTATCGTTGGGACGATGCACCAACTTGGCTTGAATTTGGCTTTAGCTTCTATGACCCTAGTGAATTGCAAGATAAAACTGTAGTGAATAAACAAAATGTAATTAAATTAAATAAAATTACAGAACAAAGAATAAAACATAGTAGAGAAACAAATAAAAATTTAGCAGCTTTAGATGCTGCAATTGTCAACAAAGCTAAAAGTTTAAATAATAAAACAACAGATGTAGCAGATACAACACAACAAATAAAAGCAAAAGATGTAGATGAAAATACAAAAGTAGAAGTATCTAGTGATGTAGACAATCATATAAATGATACTAGTGAAAAAGATATCAAAGTTGTTGCTGATATAGCAATAGATATGAATACAACTGAGACAACACCAGAAGAATTAAATCCATCATTAGAAAAGTATGTATATTGATAAAAAACTCTTTGTTAAATATTAAAATCAATATTTAACAAAGAGTTTTTATTTTTAGGTAAGAAAGACAAAGCCTCCAGTTTTGATATGTACTATCTTTACTGAACAAAACCAGTAAGAAGGGTGTACATCAAAACTGGAGGCTTTATTTTTAAGGTGTTACTAAATGAACATTATTATGTTTGAAATAATCGTTGTATTTTGAGGAGAATTTATTATCGGAGATGATATAGTCCATATCTTTTAATTTAGCAAAAGTAACTAAGGAAACTTGGTCTATTTTTGTAGAATCTACTAATAAAATTTTAGTTTTACTGTTACTTGTAAGATATTTTTTTATATCTCCTTCCATTGGAGATGCATTTGTAGCACCATTTTCAATAGAAATACCTGTAGCAGCCAAAAAGCATTTTGAGATATTAAATCCTTCTAAAAATTGGAGAACACTTGCTCCAACAAAGGCATTAGATGGGCGATAAAGAGTGCCACCAGTAGCAATTATATTCATTTGTGGATAATGAAAAGCTTCATTAATTACATAAACATTAGCTGTTAAAATGGTAAGATTTTTCTTTTCTGCTAAATATGGAATCATATGCATTGTAGTAGTTCCAGAATCAATGTAAATAATGTCGTTATCGTCTACAAGATTTGCAGCTAATTTAGCTAGCTGTTTCTTTTTCGTCTTATTTTTTATTTCGCGAGCAGCAAATGGTTCTGGAATATTAGTTTGATTTCGCATAATGCCACCATAGACTTTTTTGATGGTACCACGCTTTTCTAATTCAGCAATATCTCTACGAATTGTATTTTTGGATACATTAAAGATTTCACATAAGTGGTTAATAGATAAAGTATTTTGTTCCTCTAAGAGGTTTTCAATATCATTTAAACGAGTTGCTTTCATCTTATACACCGCCTAATTATAATATTATCAAAAAATATGGTTTTAAATGGGTAAATTTTGGTTAATTTAATCATTTTTTATAATTATATTATTATTATTTGTTTTTTTCAAGATATTTATAAAACAAAGATTTTATCGATTTTATAAGAATTATATATTCTATAAGTTACTCAAATATATAAAAAATATATATTAAATCTATTGACAAAATTACAAAAATGTATTAACTTATAATCAAAAGATAATCATGAAATAATCATAAAATTAATATTTTGTATCCGGATTATATGGCTGGATTTTAATAATTAAGGAGTTGAATA
>OGGG01002665.1_pt1 | contig 10138 bp, 10 predicted proteins | sample 1571201 | NCBI WGS metagenome assembly OGGG01 (sample SAMEA2581946, study PRJEB24529) | metagenome | biome: Human gut stool | place: China | collected 2011 | reverse complement strand
GGAAGTGGGATCTCCGTACTCCGGATCGCCCTGCGCGGCGATGGTATAGTCCAGGGCTCCTGCGGGGAATGCCAGACAGGCGGCCAGACAAAGGCTCACAAGACTTGCAATGACTCGTTTCATGAAAACTCCTCCTCGCATATTTCCCATGCTTTCTTCTCACACTTCATTCTCCTCCACCGGCTCGTGTTCCCGGCGGTGCCGGATGAACAGCGCCGCCCCGGCCACGGCACCCACCAGGGCCACCATGCCGATGGGCACCAGCAGCACAGCCCAGCTGAAGGCCGCCGCTGCGGGCACTTCCTCCACCGGCTGGAGGGGTGTGCCCTCGAAGATGGCCACATAGCGGACACGGTCCAGATTGATTTTGCCAACAGTGCCGGTATAGTCGGCGGTGACGGTGTAACCCTTCACATAGCTGCTGGTAGCACTGCCGGTGTAGGTGGCCACGGCGGTGTAACAGTCCCCCAGGTTGTAACCGGCCACGCTGGCGGTGTTGTCCGTCCGCCAGTCAATATTCTGGAGGGTGAGGGTACGCCCGTCCTCCTCAATGCTCTTGGGGATGCTGGCGGTATCCTGGCTGGCCAGGTTGGGGTAGGAGCGGGTGGCGGACACCTCCCGGGTGGAGCTGCCGCAGCCCGCCGCCTCCACCTGGACAGTGTCCAGCTGGAGGGACAGGGTGCCGGACAGGCCGTCCTCCGTGACGAACTCCTTCTCCTGGGGCAGCAGGGCCAGGACGGATTCCATATCCTTGCTTTTACTCTCCAACGATACCGTTTCCGTGTGCGGACGGCTCTCACACTCCGGCAGCTCCTGCTGGAGCAGGTCTGTCAGGGTGTAGTGGAAGCCGTCCTGCTCAAAGTCCGACCGGAGGATACCGGCAGGGTCCTGCTCCGGGGACAGGTCATAGACCTTGCGGATCTCCGTGCCGTCCTCACTGCGGGTGACAGAGGTTGGATAGCAGACCTGCACCTCGGTGACCGCGGGGAATGGCTCCGCCGCCAGGGCGGTTGGGAGCAGCGCTGCGGCTATCAACAGGCCGGCGGCGCATCTCAGGATGGTGCGTTTCACGATGGAGTTCCTCCTATTACAATGTATTTACGGTCTAAGGCACGGCAGCCAGCCGTGTCTTTTTCCGCATCGTTGCCAAAGCTGTTAGAATGAGAGAGTCTTGGCCTGATGTGTTCCTCCAAGGACCATAGCGTCCGTAGTGAAGTCCGTCAGCCAGCCTCTCATTCGCAGCGTTCGATTTATGCAGGTTGAGCCACCTCCTTGGTGCGCCCGTGTCATCAAATAGATTGGATCGGCAATGGTGGAATGGCTGGTCGCCAAAACAAATCCATGATGAGGAGCGATCAATATGAACAATGTTGCAGGGATCGATGTTTCCAAAGGAAAGAGCATGGTGTCTGTCCTCCGTCCTTTTGGAGAAGTGGTAGCAAAACCATTTTCTATTGGTCACACCGGCAGCGAACTCAAGGAGCTGGCAGACTACTTGAAAAGCCTGGACGGTGAGACACGGGTAGTCATGGAGCACACCGGACGGTACTATGAGCCAGTAGCCCGCTTTCTTCATGATGAGGGCGTCTTCGTCAGTGCAGTCAATCCGAAGCTCATCAAGGACTACGGAAATAACACCCTGCGCAAAGTGAAAACAGACAAGGCGGATTCCCGCAAGATTGCCCGGTACGGTATTGACAACTGGGCAGAATTGCGCCAACATACACCCATGGATACGATTCGAATGCAACTGAAAACACTGAACCGGCAGCAGAGTCTATACACCAAGACTAAGACGATGATGAAAAATAACCTCATCGCCCTTCTTGACCAGACCTATCCCGGTGTCAACGCCCTATTTGACAGCCCTGTCCGTGAGGACGGCAGCCAGAAGTGGGTGGACTTTGCCACGACCTTTTGGCATGTGGACTGTGTGCGGAACATGAGCCTCACTGCCTTTGCCGAGCGTTACCGCAAGTGGTGTAAACGGCATGGCTACAACTTCAGCCAGAGCAAAGCCGTTGAGGTCCACGCCGGAGCACAGGACCTGATCGCCATGCTCCCCAGGGACGCCCTGACCAAAACCATGGTCCGGCAGGCCATTGATGCGCTGAACGCTATCTCTGCCTCTATGGAACGGCTCAAGGCTGAAATGCAGGCCCTGGCAGCGCAGCTCCCGGAATATCCCGTCGTCATGGCCATGCACGGCGTAGGCGATTCTCTTGGCCCTCAGCTCGTGGCGGAGCTCGGGGATGTGACCCGGTTTACCCACCGAAACGCCATTACCGCTTTCGCGGGTGTTGACCCTGGCGCTGACCAGTCCGGCACTCACGAGGCCAAAAGTACGAGGGTTTCCAAAAGCGGGGCACCGGAGCTGCGCCGCGCCTTATTCCTGGTTATGGACTGCCTACTGAAAACACAGCCCCAGGATGATCCAGTGTACCGTTTCATGGACAAGAAACGAGCCGAGGGCAAACCCTATCTGGTTTACATGACAGCCGGCGCCAACAAGTTCCTGCGCATCTACTATGGCAGAGTAAAAGAATATCTGGCATCCTTGGAGGGAAATTAAGGAAGCATCCTTCCTTGTTGGGGAACGATACTGCATTTACGCTAAAAACATCTTATGACAGAAAGAGAGCGATTAAGATGTTTTTAGACAATTTATCCACCTCCGTCCTCAAATTATGTGATACTCGAAGACTCAGCTATGAAGCCGCCTCGGAACGATGCGACCTCAGCTCCAGATACTTCGCTGACATTGCCCGGGGCAAGACTGCGCCTACGATCCTGACGCTGGAAAAGCTCTGCGTTGGTTTTGATCTGACGCCAAATGACCTGTTGATCCCCTCAGAACTCTGGCGAGAGATGGCCTTCCGCGAACCAATGCCGGTTACACATATCCGCTGCTTTCACTTCTTTCACGGCCTGACTGGTTTCCCAGTTTGCCCCCAATGTGGGAGAACTCTCGAACGGGAATACCAGCCTTACTGTGACCGCTGCGGGCAATGCTTGGATTGGAAAGGTTTCTCCAAAGCAACGATTATCCTGCCTCAGAAATAATCCTTACTGCTACATACCTGCTAATCCGGCCAGCGTCCTTTACCTGCTGGCTGCTTTTGGCATGTCCTTTTCCCCTCCTCTCAATTTTTCTTCATTTCCCTATTGACTTTTTATTTGCAGACTTCACATTTTGTCATATTCTGCTCCAGCCGCTCCAGGGTGCGCCGGGCCAGGAGGCGGAACTCCCAGGGCTCCAGCTCCAGGGGGCGGTAGTCGCCTTTGTCCGTGATGCCGTCCGCCCGCACCTTGAGCACCAAGGGCAGGACGGCGGCAGATTCCTTGAGCACCGTGGGGGCCAGCCAGCCCTTCCCGGCCAGATACACCCACCGGAGGGCGGAGGCAGGATTACCAGGGACGTCGGGCCAGAGGTATTTCCCCGCCAGCTTCTTGCGGCGCTGCTTCTTGTTGACGGGGATGGGGGCCAGGATCTTGCCCTCAATTTGGTAGCGAAGGCCAAGCTCCTCTACACAGGCGCGGAATGCCTGGCAGGCCTCTGGAGTGTCCGCCCATTGAGGCAGCGGCTCCCCCAACTCTGAGGCCAGCACATCTTCCCCCTCTGGATCATCTGGGAAGAGGGGCACGTTCTTCACCAGCTCCAGCACATGGAAGCCGTCCGTCAGGCCCAGCACCTTCCGCTTGGTGATGGGCATGCCCCGGTAGTGCGCCAGGGCCTCCCCCAGCTCCGGGCGCTGCCGGATCGTCCAGCCTTTCTGTAGGAAGCCGCCCCGGCCCAGCCGCAGATCATCCATGGTGTAATAGGCCAAGCTCATTCGGCATCCTCCTCCCGGGTCAGCAGGGCGCCCAACCCGAACAAATCCACGCCGCAATGCTCCAGCATATCCAGGAACTCCGCGTCATAGGATCGGAATACCTCGGACGCCCTTTTGCACGGCATGCCGCTGGACGGACGGCTGTCCAGTGCCAGACGGACAACCATGCCGACGTTCAGATCGTGGAGCAGCCGGATGGTCTCCAGCCGCTCCCTTGCAGCACCCTCCTGCCGGGTGAGCACCACGCAGCCATGTCCTGCACGGAGAGTCAGCCGCTCCGCGTCCTCCAGTCCGGAGAGCTGGAGGGCGGCCCGGGGGATGGCCAGGGTCTTCTTGCTTGTGTCATGGCAGAGGGTAAATTTCATCTTCTGTTTTCACCTCGTATTCTTAGTCCTGCGGCCAGTCCCACACCCGGGGCAGCCGCCCGGTGGGGGCGGACAAGATCCGCAGCTCTGGACGATCGCTGGATACCAGTCCGGGGTTATCCAGCAGGGAGAGCTGGCGGTTGAGCATGGGGCTTGGGTCAAAGTTGGTCATGAGCAGCTCGTGGTACCTGGAGTCCTCCTGCCGGGCCATGGGGTTGGGGCGGTCAAAGCCCACAATATAAAAGTCCGGGGCGAAGAGGTCCAGAATGTCCGGATGGCTGTTATAGGACAGAACGATGTGGCTGTCCCGCGCCGCCGGGGCGCACAGGCAGTCGTGGAACCGGACGTGGTCCCGGAGGTCGAAGGAGGGGGCGTACATCCTCTCCGCCTCCAGATAGGGCGGGTCTGCGTAGATCACCGCGCCGGGCCGGGCGTACTGCCGGACCACGTCGCAGCAGTCCTTGTTCTCCACCACCACGCCCTGGAGTGCGTCCGAGGCGCGTCGGAGCAGGCCAAGGAAGCGGCGCAGCTCCACGCTGCGCCCGCCGAAGCTGTTTCCGGTGGCACTGTAGCTGTACCGAATACTCAGATAATAGGCCGCAGCCCGCTGTACGTCCGGCAGGTTGGCCCGGCCCACCAGGAGCTTCTTCACCTCCTGCCTGTCCATGGGCGGGAAGTAGTCCTCTGCGGTTTGAAACTCGTCCTCCATGTGGTCCATGGGGTCATACTCGTGGTTGAGGAAGCGGAGCACCACCTCGAAGTCCGCCCGGGCATGGAGGGGCAGGAAGTCCAGCTCCCTGAGCAGCGCCAGGGGCCGGTCCCGGGCACAGCGGAACAGGTTGGCCAGATCCGCGTCGATGTCGTTGTACACCCGCAGGGGTGCGTACCCGGCGCCCAGGCCCAGGGTCACAGCGCCGCTGCCGCCGCAGACCTCCAGCAGACGGGGCGCCCTTCTGGGGAGCAGCTGGAAGATATAGGGGAGCAGGAACAGCTTCCCTCCTACCCAGGGGAAGAAGGGCTTAGCGATCCGCCTCACCTCCCCCATGCAGGCGGAAGGCGCCCATAGCCCGGGTCATGCCCGAGGAGGCCATCCGCAGTCCGAGCTCCATCCGTTGGAGCTGAAGGATTGTGGTATACACCTCCCCGCTGTTGGCGGGGTAGAAGTAGCCGGTGCGGTCGCTGCAGATAGGCGCCCCGTCCACCCGCAGGTTATGGACCAGCTTCCGCAGCTCTGCCTCATGGATGCGGAACCTCTTTTTCAGCTGTTTGCCACTGATGGCGTTTTCCCGGCCGGGGCAGTAGCGCTGCAGATACTCCAGGAGCTGCTTTTCTTTTGCTTTCATGACGTCCTCCTCTGGGCTGTCCTCCCGAAAAAGGGCACAAAAAACAGGGGCCGCTGTCCCCTTCGGGAAAACGGCCCCTGTTTCGTTTTGATATAGATTTGATCTGGGGTTACATCTGCTGCATCTGTTGGGGCGCCTGGGATTGCGTCTGTTGCCTAGCTATGTATGCACATCCGTCCTCTGTCAAGGTATAGCCCTTCTTCCGCAGCAAATCCAGTCCGTACCGTTCCAGATCAATGCAGCCTGACAGGGCCCGATCCACACACCCCAACCGCACACGCAGATCCATCCGCGCCATGTCTTGGAGCTGATCCGCCCGCACCACCTGGTAGCGGTTCAGATTCTGCGCCAAATCCAGGGCAGCGGGCAGGGTGGCGCAGTGCTCATACTCCAGTATCCAGAGATAGGCCTGGAGGAACCCCTTCTGCCCCTGGTTCTGTTCCTGGAGGATAAATCCCAGGTTCTGACCGTCATAGATGAGATCCTCCAGCCGTCCCCTATATGCATCCTCCAAGCCGGTGATCCCAGGCAGGCTGCACCGTGCCTCCAGCAGGGTGCACTCCCGGATGGTCTGCACGCCCAGAGCGTCCAGGGCCAGCCGGATCTCCCCCGGCCTCACGTCCATGATGTCGTTGTAGTCCGGCAGCGCCAGCCACCCCCTCCGGCACCGCGGATGAGGCCAGCTTCAGCCGCAGGCTCCAGCTGTAGTCCGGCCCAGGCAGGTTGACCCCGTCGTAGAAGCCCGTCACCCCCTTTCGCGGATATACCACATAGCAGCCCCCTGCGAACCGGCCGGGGTGCTGTGCCTCATACTGCCTGCCCAGCTTGTCCAGGTCGATGTAGTCCCGCAGCTCCAGATAACTGGCGGCATGTTCCTCCAGATAGTACAGCCCCAGATCCTCGTAGCTGCGGATGCCTCCCACCACCTCATATTCGTCCAGCTTGCTCAGCAGTTTGACTGCCACCGCGGTATCACGCACATGCGGATTCCGGAGGATTATATCCAGGACAATTCCCTCCCGCACGGTCAGCGCCTCCAGCCGTTCCCGCAGCCATGCCTGCTCCTCCGGCCTGCCGGGGAGCTGTAAAAGTCCTGCTTTGTCCATATCAATCACCATGCCGACCGTTTCACTATCGGCACAAATAGAGATGAAAGAGTGCAGACAAACGGTCGCCTTTCTTATAAAATTAGCTTGAGGAGGAAGCATACTACAATGCACGGGGAGGTGAGTCGTAGACTGCTTCCAGAGTTTAAAACAGTATATCAATCAGTGCTGGAACCATCTTTCAAGCACAAATAAGTGGAGCTGCGAGCCCGCACACTAGGAATTGTATTAACACCTGTTAATAGCTTGGTGGTTCAGTCACTGCTTCCTCCGCACTATTTTGCGAAAAGGAGTATGTAGTTTGAAAGTCGTATTTCCAACCTGCTGCGGGGTTGACATTCACAAATCCTTTCTGGTGGCAACCATCATCAAGACTCCACAGGATAGTTTGCAGCCCATATATCAGAAGAAACGCTTTTCAATGTTCAATTCTGACCTGAACCGCTTTGCCGACTGGCTCCATGAGAACGACTGCATGGATGTTTGTATAGAGTCCACTGGGAAGTATTGGATTCCCGCCTTTAATATCTTGGAGAAGCGAGGCGTCCGGGTCATCATCGCCAATCCCAAATGGGTCAAAGCTGTAAAAGGCAACAAGGATGATACCAAAGACTCCAAATGGATTGGAGATTTGTTCCGCATCGGCCTGGTGAAAAGCAGCTTTATCCCGGACAAGGATATCCGCATCCTCCGTGAGTTGACTCGTTACCGCTATAAACTGATATCCATGCGAAGCAGCGAGAAAAACCGCTTTCAGAACGCTTTTACCGTCTGCAATGTGGCGCTGGATTCCGTCGTGTCCGATATGTTTGGCAAGTCCGCAGCTGCCATTACGGACTACCTCACATCCGACGAGGATTTTGACCCACAGCATTGCGTTTCTTTGTTGCAGCGCTCCCTCAAGAAAAAAGCAGATGATGTTCTCGAATCAATTGAGGGAGATGAAATCACACAGGAGCAGAAAACTCGTATTGGAATCGTCCGGGACCACCTGCACTACATTGGCTCCTTGGTTGAGCGGGTAGATACCTGTATTGATACCATGGTCAACAGATACGAAGGATACATCATACTTCTTTGTACGATACCAGGCGTTGACCGCAGCAGCGCAATTACCATCCTGTCTGAAATTGGTATTGATATGACGCAATTTGGTTCTTCTAAGCGTCTGTGCTGTTGGGCCGGTCTTACCCCAGGCAATAACGAATCTGCCGGGAAGAAAAAATCTGTCCGCATTTCACGTGCGGGAGTATATCTCAAACCTGCGCTGGTGCAAGTCGCCCACGCAGCCGTGAAGGACAAGGCTTCCCCCTACTACGCGCTCAAATATGAACGTATTGCCAAACGCCGGGGCAAGAAACGGGCCATCATTGCCATTGCCAGAATGATTTTGACTGCTGTTTACGTCATGCTCTCCAACTTAGAAGAATGGAATCCTGTTGACCTGTATAAGGTTGATATGCCTGAGCACTTGAAGGAAAAACAGCTTGCCAAGGCCGTGAAGCAGGCGGTTCGATTCCTTGAAGCACAAGGGCTAACCGTTCTTGATTCTGCCTGACCATCTTCCACAGTCCTTCCCGTTGCCCTGCATACTTTGATGTTGACAGGGCTGGTTTCGTATGCTCTTTTTTATTTGCCCTCGACCGGCTCTTTCTTTCACACTAGGGGCACCTCATTCCCATACTGTTCAGTCCGGGCTGGGGCGGCAGCGGTTTCTGCACCGGCTGGCCATCCGCCCGGGTCAGCAGACCGTAGTCTGTCAGATCGCCCCCGTACTGCCGGATCAGCGCCTCGCCGTAGCCGTAGAGGTTCAGGTACCCGCATAACAGGGCGGCATTCTCCTCCCCCATGGAGCGGCGCAGCTCCCCACGGGCCACGTCCTCCGGGGAGGCGGTGGCCCAATTCAGATTGTAGGCGTCCAGCTGTTCCGTCAACGCCATGGCATCCTCCAGGCTGGCGGGGGGCGAGGCCTCCAGCACCGCCTTGTACTTGATCAGGGCCAGAGAGTCCCGCTCCGCCAGCACTGTCAGCTGCGATGCCAAGCAATTCAAGGTATCCAGCCGCCCCGGGGCTGCCCACGCCGCCGGGAGCTGGTGCACCCGGCTGTGGAAGGCGGTGACGGTGCAGTTGGAGATGCCCACAGCCTCCATCTGGTCACGCACCTCCACCAGCTCCTGTCCGGCGGGGAGGGTGAGCTCCGCCCGTTCCTCCCCGAGCCGGAGCTCCAGCCGAAAGAAGCCAGTCGGGGCCTCCGGCGCGATGCGGGGTTCCTGGCCCTCTGTGGGCTTCCAGTTCCCATCCGGTACCACATACCCCTGCCTGGTAAAGACCCCGCCCGCCGACTGACGGATCCGGCGGCCCAGGAGCTGGAAGTCCAACAGTTCAAATACCTTGTCCGGCACATCCTTCACCTCGGGGATGGAACCGTTTGCCGCGTAAACCCGGCCCAACGAGGCGTCGTCCGTGGCCTCGGGCACCACGTGGCAGTGCTCTGCCTGTTCCGACAATGCGGTAAACGTGCGCAGAGGGATGACACCGCTCCGACTGCTTTCCAGCCTGACCAGCCCCTCGAAGGCAGTGCGCTGTCGGCTGTCCAGGCTGGCCAGCCGCTCCGCCAGGGCATTGAGCGCGGGGAAACCCTCGCCAGATTGCAGGCTAGGGAACAGGATGGGGAATTCCCCATAGTCCTCCATCTCCCATTCCACTCTGGTGTCCGGCGCGGGCCGCAGCCGTTCCCAGGCATCCAGGACAGCATACGGGTCTGCTGGAAGCTCCAGTGTCACATAAGTATCCTTGTCCGGATTACACAGGGATACTGTAAATACCTTATTCAAGTATCATCCCTCCCATCGTCATCGTCGTTCCGTGCTTCATATCCTTCGCCTCGCCCTGCGGGCAATGCTCACTCATTTCGCCGGAACTCCTCTCCCCACCGAACCCGCTGCGCTGGGCTTCGGCAGGGGCCCCGTTATCGTGGGATTCCTGGGCCTGCGTCTGCCCGAACCACTCCTGCTCCGTCTGAATCTCCCAGTTCTCACACTGCCACAGGTGGGCGAACAGCTCCCGGCCGCCCGCATCAATGGGGCGTTGTTCAAACCCCTCTCCAAAGCCGTCACTGGCCTGTCCGGCAGCCATCTCCTTCAGCGTGGTCAATTCCTCCTCTGTAAGAGAGCCCGATACCAGGCATTCCGCCACTCCCCACAGTCTGCCGTCTCTGGCCTCCGCGGTAAAACGGCAGGACAGCACCTTGCGGTTTACGCCATCCTCCCTGTCATAGTAGTGCATGAGGCCGCGTGCCTCCTCCTCCGGCAGTTCTGCCCGGTGGAGCGCCCCGGCAATTGCATCTGCATAGCCGGCCGCTTCCTGGCTGTCCAGGAGCCGTTCTGTCTCGTCCCAGTTCCCCCAGCCATCCGGCTCATAAAAGCCGACCGTCATTGGCATGTACAGCTTGAGCTGGGTGGACTCAGGCGGGTGGACGGAGAACATCTCCT
>OGGG01002657.1_pt1 | contig 10161 bp, 7 predicted proteins | sample 1571201 | NCBI WGS metagenome assembly OGGG01 (sample SAMEA2581946, study PRJEB24529) | metagenome | biome: Human gut stool | place: China | collected 2011 | reverse complement strand
ACCAATGTATTAATCGGAAGTTTATTAAATTCGAGTAATCCCACTTTATTAATTAGAAATTAAGAATTAAAAATTAAAGACGACAGAATGCTGTCATTTTCAGTTTTCAATTTATTGTTGAACAATCTATTTTATTAGTCGCACTGCAAGGCCCTGACGTTCCAGTTCCTTCACAGCTTTCTCTACCGCTTCGTAATGTTCCGGAGCAATTCCCAGTTTTGCCATATCCAATACCGGAATATCCTCCGTGTCACTCATATCTTTCATTTCCACACGGTCGATAATCATACCTACTGCTGAAGTATTATTAGTGATCGGGTCAATCAGGATAAATGAGCCACAAGATTTATTCTTCTTATAAGGATCAAAGAACAATTCCTTAGCCGTAGTCAGCACCACACGGGCAATCTGATTCAACTGCAAAGGCAACGTCTCTTTAGTCAGCTGACCATTCTCCAGAGACAGATGCTCCATCGTATTCACGTCCACCTTATACTTTATCGTATCAATACGCGTACGACTCAAATTGGTAGTCTGCTTAATAAAGAACGACTTATTTACATCCATCGGTTCTTCATCCATCCAGACCATCATAGCCTCAAAGTTACGATCCACCGTTGGCAGATTGTCAGGATGCACCAACATTTCGCCGCGCGACACATCGATCTCATCCTCCAATGTCAAGGTCACAGACTGCGGTGGGAAAGCATAATCCAATTCCCCGTCATAAGTCACGATACTCTTCACCTTAGATGTTTTTCCGGAAGGAAGCGCCATCACCGTATCCCCTTTGCGAACGATACCGGATGCAACTTTACCACAGAATCCTCTGAAATCCAGATTCGGACGAAGCACATACTGAACCGGGAAACGGAAATCCGTAAAATTATGGTCATTATCAATATGAACCGTTTCAAGGAAATCGAGCAAAGAAATCCCCTTGTACCACGGAGTACGTTCAGACTTATCCACCACATTATCCCCATCCAATGCAGAAAGTGGAATACAGTTAACGTCAGGAATACCCAATGGAGCAACAAACTTCTTATAGTCAGCCACAATCTCGTTAAAACGCTCTTCCGAGAAACCCACCAGGTCCATCTTGTTGACAGCCAACACCACATGCTTGATTCCTAGCAAAGACACCAGGAAAGTATGGCGACGAGTCTGGGTAATCACTCCGGTACGAGCATCCACCAAGATAATAGCCAAGTTAGCCGTAGATCCCCCGGTAATCATATTACGGGTATACTGTTCGTGTCCCGGAGTATCCGCGATGATAAACTTACGGCCATTCGTTGAGAAATAGCGATAAGCCACGTCAATCGTAATACCCTGTTCACGTTCAGCCTTCAATCCATCGAGCAATAACGCATAGTCAATATGCTCGCCCGCATTCCCCACACGTTTACTATCACGCTCCAGTGCATCCAACTGATCCTCATACAGTTTCTTACTGTCAAACAACAAGCGTCCGATCAACGTTGATTTTCCATCATCTACCGAACCCGCAGTCAACAGTCTCAACAAGTCTTTCTGTTCATCCTTGTCCAGAAAAGCTTTTATATCTAATTTATTATCTGCCATAACTAGTTACAATTAAAAGTATCCCTCACGCTTCTTTTGTTCCATACTACCCTCCTGGTCAAAGTCAATCACACGGGTAGTACGTTCACTCTTCGTTGTAGTCATCATTTCCTCCACAATCTCTTCAATCGTAGCAGCTCCACTTTCCACTGCCCCTGTCAGAGGCCAACAGCCCAACGTACGAAAACGAACCATCTTCATTTCAATCTGGTCACGGTACTTTTCAGGCAAACGGTCATCATCCGCCATAATAATATTGCCATCCAAATTAATTACCGGACGCTCCTTAGCATAATATAACGGAACGATCGGAATATTCTCCAAGCGAATATACTGCCAAATATCCAATTCAGTCCAGTTGCTAATCGGGAATACACGAATACTTTCCCCCTTATGCACGCGGGCATTATAAATATCCCACAATTCAGGACGCTGATTCTTCGGGTCCCATTGGTGAAACTTATCCCGGAAAGAGAAAATACGTTCCTTCGCACGTGACTTCTCCTCGTCACGACGGGCACCACCAAATGCAGCATCAAACTTATACTTATCCAACGCATGAAGCAAAGCCTGCGTCTTCATCAAGTCCGTATGCACCTTGCTTCCATGCGTGAACGGGCCCACGCCCGCGTGGAAAGCCTCCATATTAGACTCCACGATCAAGTTCCAGCCGAATTTCTTCGCGTAAGAATCACGGAACTCTATCATCTCCTTAAACTTCCATTTCGAATCGATGTGCATCAACGGGAAAGGAACCTTACCCGGAGCGAAAGCCTTCTCGGCCAGACGGACCATCACGGAAGAATCCTTCCCGATGGAATAAAGCATAACAGGATTCTCGAACTCGGCGGCTACCTCACGGATGATGTGGATAGACTCGGCCTCCAGCTCCTGTAAATGACTTAACTTGTAATCAGACATATCTTTTTTCAGTGTTTAATTTCTACTTTCGGTACGATCAACTCCAACAACCGGCTCACGGATTGTTCCACGCTCAATACGGAGGTATCCAAGGACAGGTCCGGACGCTCCGGTGCCTCGAACGGGGCGGAAACCCCGGTAAACTCCTTGATCTCGCCTTTCCGGGCCTTGGCATACAGGCCTTTCACGTCACGGCGTTCGCACTCGGCGAGCGGCGTACTTACGTAAACCTCCAAGAAATCCGCTTTACCGATGATAGCGGACGCCATCTCTCTCAACTCATTGTTCGGGCTGATAAAAGCCGCTATGGTTATAACACCCGTATCGACAAACAGTTTACCCACCTCGGCGATCCGGCGTATATTCTCCACCCGGTCCTCCGGCGAGAACCCGAGATTATTGTTGATACCACTACGGATATTATCCCCGTCGAGGATACGGCAAAGCAATCCCCGTTTATGCAACTCACGCTCCAAGGCGATAGCGATCGTGCTTTTCCCCGAGCCACTCAAACCCGTGAACCACACCATCACGCCCCTTTGCCCCAGAAGCGCCTCTTTATCCTCACGACCCAGCATACGGTCGAAAATCGGATAGATATTATTTTCTAAAACTTCCATATCATAGGTATTACAAACACGGAGATCAAGAACGTGATCAAGTTCAAGGGCAGGCCCACCTTCACGAAATCCGTGAACTTATAGCCTCCCACGCCTTGCACGATCAGGTTGGTCTGGTAGCCGATCGGCGTACTGAAACTAGCCGACGCCGCCATACAGATCACGACAAAGAATGGGGTCGGATCAACGCCTAGCTGCGTAGCCACCGACAAGGCGATCGGGAAGCTCAAAGCCGCCGCCGCGTTGTTCGTGATCAACTCCGTAAATATATTGGTGATAATAAATAAAATCGCCAGCAACGCATACGGCCCCAAATTGTCGGCCATACCGATTATATGGCGGGCTATCATGGAGGCAAAGCCGGAATTCTCCATGGCCTTGCTGATAGCGAAAGCGCAAGCGATCGTTATCAAGATATCCCAAGAAATGTATTTCGTGTATTTTTTAGGCGGGAAAAGCTTCGTCCACGCCATGATGATCGTCGTAATGCAGACAAAGAAGAACATATCCAAGCGCATACTTGGAACGGCCTCTTTCACGACTGGCAACTCTCCTACCGTCGCCCCCGTAATCATAAAGATCAACAGTCCTAAAGCCAGCCAACGTTTCTTCCTCGATACCGGCTCCGTTGCCTCATTACCATTCGCCAACATCAAGAAGACACTAGACTCACCCCATGTAGGGATAAAAGAATCGTCCGCCCACAACACCAAGGTATCGCCCTCATGCAACACCACCGTATCCAGATTACGGGTAAAACGCTGTCCGCCGCTTTTCACCTCTTTCACGATCGCCCCGTAATGGCGGGTAAAGTTAAACTCTCCCAAGGTCTTGTTGATACCCGGGAAGCGTGCGCCCAGCACGGCCTCCACCCGGTGGAAATTCCCGGGATTCTCATCCTCCCCGTCTTCGGATACCGTATCCGTCCTCGAGTCCGGAAGCAGTTTATTCGAGAAAGCGAACAAATATAAAATACCGGCGATAGCGATAAAAATACCGACTTTCCCCAGCTCAAACATCGTAAAGCCCTCATATCCCGCCTCCAGAATCATGCCGTGCACCACCAGATTCGTAGAAGTACCGATCAAGGTACATATACCGCCCAATATCGTGACATACGAGAGAGGGATCAAGAATTTCGTGGCCGGAAGCCTCACCGCCTCCGCCCATCGCTTGATGATCGGGGCAAAAATAACCACCACCGGCGTATTATTCAGGAACGCCGACACGAAAGCCACGGGCGGGAGCATCCTCGCCTGCGCCTTGAAGACGGTGGTCTTCCCCTCGGGAAGCAGTTTCTTGATCAATTGGCCTAAAGCCCCGCTCTGCCGCACTCCCTCACTGACAAGGAAGAGCATGGCTACGGTTATCATCCCTTTATTGCTAAAGCCCTCCAGCATCTCCTTGGGAGTAAGAATGCCTACGCAGAGAAAAAACACGACCACTGTCAGAAGAACCATTCCCGGCCGCATCTTATCCCATACCAAGGCTGCGATCATGCCGATCAGGGCCAGCAACACAAACACTATATCAAAATTCATGTATTTACTTTTAAGAGCGCAAAAATAATAAGAATACTCAAGTGCGCACTCCTTTCGCTAACCTATTTTTAGGATTATATGGGATATAGACCAATAATGATTGATTCTGGGCCAACTTATATTCTTACAAGGTAGTCTTCTAAATTTCGTTCATAACCAAATAAACAAGAATGCATTGTACGGCTTGTAGAGACGGAGCATGCTCCGTCTCCCACCGCTGACAATAACTTAAAATACACATCCCCCTCACTTCACGATAAACCACGGATTATGCAAATCTTCCTTGTTATAGCGAAGCGGGGTCTTGCCGTCGATATGATATATGTCGCAACCGGCAGACTTGGCGATGGCGTGGCCGGCGGCGGTATCCCACTCCATCGTCGGGGCGAAACGGGGATAGATATCGGCCGAGCCTTCCGCTACCAGACAAATCTTCAGGCTGCTGCCGCTACTGATCAACGTAACGGGCTTTCCCTGCTTGCGGAGATTATCGATGAAAGCGGTGGTCTCCTCCGTTTGGTGAGACCGGGACGCCACTACCACGACTCCTTGATGCGCCAGCGCTATCGGCAAATGTATCGCCCGCTGCTTCATCTCGTCCATCGAGGGCTGGCTACTGCTATCGATTCCCGTAAACTTATAAGCACCCACAGAGGAGGAGGCGAAATACAACTCCTTCCGGACGGGCACATAAATGACGCCCAACACGGGCACACCCTTCTCCACCAAGGCGATATTCACGGTAAACTCGCCGTTTTTCTTGATAAACTCTTTGGTACCGTCCAGCGGGTCCACGATCCACAGCGTCTCCCATTTGGAGCGCTCCTTGAACGGGATCTCCTTTCCTTCCTCGCTTAAGACCGGAAACGGGGTAACGGACAAAGCGTTTGTTATCAATCGATGGGCCGCCTTATCCGCCTTTGTCAACGGCGAGTTGTCTGCTTTTCTCTCTATCCCGAAGTCTGATTCGGGGTCGTTATAAATATCCATGATCGACTTGCCTGCGTCTACCGCGGCACGGATCGCTATGTAAAGATAATTGGCGTAGCTCATCATCACTTCTCGTTTTATTATTTGTTAATAAGCAAATATATGGAAAAAAAAATAAATTAACGCCCTGTCGCCTGTAAATATTCCGTACGTTTGATCAAATAAGCCGTATAATCACCCGTATACTGGTCACGGCTTTGCTGGAGGAGCGATTGGGCGTCCAGAAGATCGCTCAGCGTTACCGTGCCCGCCTTATAATAGTCCGTATTAAGGCGGACATTCTCCTCGGCCGTCGCTATGGACTCCTCCGAGAGCTTGACTTGCTTATAAGACTCCTCCAGCTCGTTCCAAAGCTTCCGCATTTGCACCAACAGAAGCTCATTGGCGTTTTGGCGGGAATACTCGGCCGCCTTCACCTGAAGCTTTTGCTTCCGGATGGCGTGCGAGCCGCCCCACCAATCACTGATCGGAATCGCTACGGTAGCGAAAACCATGCCGAACGGACGGTCCTTATCCAGTAAGTTGTGATACATATCCCCGGCTCCGATCCCCACGGTGGGCAAGTATTGCCCAACCTTCAGCTTTTGTTGAAGACGGGCGGCCTCCACGTTCTTCTCCAGCAATTTATAAGAGAGTGTCGTAGGGAGCGCCTCCTCATGGCTCACCCGGTAAAGCTCCGGGGAGGGCACCTCGGCGGGCAGCGTGAAATCGATCTCGAAATCATCTTCCCCGATACCGATATATTGAGCCAGCACCATCTTGGAAAGGCGCAAGCCGTTCTCCACCCGCAGGCGGTCGCTCGCCACGCCGTTCTTTTTCAACTGGACTTGCAGTAGGTCATTACGAGTCGTCACGCCGGCGCCGACCGCTACCTCCACATCCTTATAAAGACTCCCCACCAAGGATTCCACGATCTCGATCGTCCTTAATTTCTCGTGAAGGGAGATCCATTGCCAGTAATACCGCTCCACCGTCAGGGCTACCTCATCCTCGGATTGGCGCATCTGGTAACGGCTCACCTCGAGCGCCAAGTCGGCCAGCTTATTGCCGTTCACGATCTGTCCGCCGGCGAACACGGGCTGGATAGCGGTCACCCCACCCAGCAAGCCGTCATCCATCATCGACAACTCGAGAAGGCCCGGTATCACGCTCATATCCATCATCCCGTGGTTCGCCTTGAATGCCGTTCCCACGGCACTGACATTCGGGAAGTATTTCGTAAAGGCCTCCTTTTTTCCTTCCCTCGCCTCTTCTACGTCCAAACGGGCGTTCTTCATCTTCGCGTTATTCTCCAAAGCCATTTCCCGGCATTCTTCCAGCGATAATGTCCGCTGGGCGCTCACGGTCCCCACGCATAAAACGAGGGAACCGACGATGCCATATATCCATCTTTTTATCATCTCTTTTTTCCGCATATATTCATTCCTATATTATATCCTAATCCACATCCGTATCATTCATTTATTCCCGAATATCTTCCAATAGAAAACAGGCAGGATGATGACCGCCAAGATCATCGAGAAGACCGTTCCCGAGCAGATCACCACACCCATCGGCATCCAAAGGGAACTGCCGCTGATGATCATGGGAACCACGCCCACGGCCGTTGTAGCCGAGGTCAGGAAGATCGGGAGCATGCGTCGCCGGCCGGCGTCGAAGGCGGCATCCCTCGGGCTATAATGCTTATGAAGCCGCAAGTCTTGCGCATGCTCGAATATCAAGATAGCGTTTCGCACCACGATACCAATCAAGCTGATAACGCCCAAGACGCACGTCAAGCTGAAATCGATATGGAACGCCCACAAGCCCAGCGCCGCCCCGAACAAGGTGAGCAGCAACGAGGACAGGGCCGCCAACGCCAAGCCGATCTTCTTGAAATTGACCAACAGGAAGAAGAAAACAATGATCACGGCGATCGCCAAGCCCTGCATCAGCGGGTTCATCGTCTCGAAATCCAGCTCCTTGGCTCCACCGTACTCGTACGTCACGCCCTCGGGCAAGGTCGTTGCGACGGACGATCTGCCCCTCATTCCAGCCTCCCTCGATCGTGGAGACTTGCCGGAGCGGGACGCTCACGCCGGGGACGATGGTGGGAAGATACTGGTCGCCGACCTTATCGAACGCGTCACCCTCCCCTTTCTTATCGGATCTCAGCTGGATCGGCAAAGCGTAATCGCCTTCCCAGAGGGAGCCAACCGAGAGGCCGTCGTAACGGATCGCCAGATCGGCCGAGGCCATCGCCTTCGTGATCCCGAGGCGGGAGGCTTCCACTGGGTCCAATCGAACCCGTACGTCGGGTAAGGCCTCCTCGTAATTGGTGTGTACCCAGACCAAGCCGTCCATCTCACGCAACACGGCCATCAAGGAATCCCCAGCCTGCTTCAACCGGGCGATATCGTCTCCCATGAAACGGATCTCTAAAGGAGAGGATACGTTTTGGTAATCCAGTTGCTTAAACTTCACGTAGGCGTCGGGGAAATAATCGGCGTACCGGTCCGTATAATCATCCAACACGCTACGGGTGGCCTCTATCGAGGCGGTGTTGACAATGAACTGGGCGTAATTCTTCCCGGCCAAGTTCGGGGCGTAGGTAGCTTGGAAACGGGGCGAGGAAGTTCCGATAAAGGAGGTGACGGACAGGATGCGCTCATCTTCCGACAACAGCTTATAGAGGCTATCGCTCACGGCGGCGGTACGGTCCAGCGAGGTTCCCTGCGGGAGATAGATCTCGACGGCGAACTGATCCCGGTCGGCTATCGGCATCATACGCTGGCTCAGTTGAGTGATCATCAGGATCGCCAAGGCAACCGTCAGGATGCCTAGACCGATCGTGGCTTTCGGGAAACGGAAAGTCCACGTCAGCGCCCTCGTATAGACGGCCTGTACGGTATCCAGCAGATTGAACCTCTTCTTTCCCTTATTCTCCCGCCCGGACTTCAATCCCTTCTTGATCAAGACCCGCTCCAGCAGCGGGATAAAGACCATCGCCACCGCCAGCGACACCATGAGGGAGATGGAAAGCGTCCAAGGGAAGAAGGTCACGAAATCCAACATCTGCCCCGTCATCGTGAAAAGCAACGGGAAAAAGATCACGCAAATACACAGCGTAGCCAACAAAATCGAGCTGAAATAGTTCTTGGCGCTATAGACGGCGGCGTACCAACGGGAATAGCCCTTGTCCAGATATTCCAGATAGGCGTCTATCACGATGATGGAGTTATCCACGATCATGCCCAATACCACGATCAAGGCGGCCAGCGTCACCGTATTCAGCGGGATGCCGCAAGCGTACATGACACCGATCGAGATAAAGACACTGATCGGGATGGAAGTAGCCGCCACCAATGCCGAGCGGAACGGGAACAATACCATCATCACCAAGATCACGACCACGATGGACACAAACAAATCCCGCACGAAGGAACTTACCGAGTCTCCCACCACCTTCGGCTGGTCGGCGATCCGGCGGATCGAGACACTCTCGGGAAGATCCCGCTCGAAAGCGTGCAATACCTCGTCTACCTCCTTTCCGTATCGTACGATATTATGGCCCTCACGCATCTCCATGGAAAGGATGATCGCTTTCTTGCCGTTGTTCGTTATATAGCTATCCGGCTCGGGATATTCCCGTACGATACGGGCCACGTCTTTCAAGCGGATCATATGCCCGTCGGCATCGGCCAGCAGGATCTGCTCGCCTACTTCCCGCTCCGAGGGATAGGTCACGGAAAGGTGGATGGGAATGTCCAAGCCGCCATTCTCCAAGGAGCCGGAGGCGGTGGTAAAGCCTTGGGTGAACAAGGTTGTCATCAACATACGGGTGTCTAGGCCATAAGCGGCTAGCTTGTCTGGATCCAAGTAGACCGAGATCTGCTCATTTTGTACCCCGTAACGGCGCAGGTTGGATACGGACTCGATCCGGCGCAGGCGGTCTTCCAGCGTCTCCATGTATCGCTGCAATTCCCGGTAGGTCTTGTCTTCCGATTCCAAGGTGATCAATAAGGCGGAAGTATCGCCGAAATCATCATTCGCGATGACGGCGAGTACGCCCGAGGGCAGTTGCGACTTGAAGTTCTGCAAGCCGAGCTTGATCTTCGACCAGACCTCGTCTTTATTGTTCACGTCGTCGTTCAGCTCCACCATCACGTACACCATTCCATCCCTTGACATGGAGTACGTCTTTTTCTTCTTTACCTCCTTGAAGGTAAACAGGTATCTCTCCAAAGGCTTGGCCAACTGCTCCTCCACCTCTCCTGAAGTCGCCCCGGGGTAAACACCCACTACCACGCCTTGGCGGATGGTGAACTCCGGAAACTCCTGTTTCGGCATGTCCACCAAACCCAAAATACCCAACCCGACCAGCACGGTAATCACCAGCAACGTGATCTGGTAATGACGCATGGTCCATTCGATCACTCCGTTTTTACGTTCTCTCATAACGCACGCACTCTCATGCCCTCACTGATTTTCTGGTAACCGCCTATCACGACGATATCCCCCTC
>OGGG01002648.1_pt1 | contig 10192 bp, 3 predicted proteins | sample 1571201 | NCBI WGS metagenome assembly OGGG01 (sample SAMEA2581946, study PRJEB24529) | metagenome | biome: Human gut stool | place: China | collected 2011 | reverse complement strand
ACCGGGGACGGTTATGGATTGGAACAGTAGAAGGGTTGCTGATTCTTCAACCGGATACGGAAAGTATTTCACCATATCGATTTTCTTATGATGATCCCTCTTCTTTGGGACATAATTCTGTACGTTCTCTTATGAGGGATCACCAGGGAGGAATGTGGGTAGGCACTTACCACGGAGGACTTAATTATTATCATGTATTGGCTCCCGACTTTCGTATCCTACAACATTCTGTCTGCCGCAATTCCTTGAGCGATAATACTATTAGTTGCATTGCGGAAGATCCTTTTAATAATAATCTTTGGATTGGTACAAATGACGGCGGGTTGAATCATTATGATAGGAGAACCGGGCATTTTACTTGTTATTCCGGTAAGGAAAACAAAACTAACTCCTTACGGTCGAATAACATTAAATGTGTGTTTCCTGAAAAAAGCGGTTCTGTTTATATAGGTACGCATAACGGAGGGATGAGCCATTTGGATGTGAAGACCGGGCGTATAAGTAATTATGATATTCCCGGTGCCGCGTCGTTGGGAAATAGCTGCTATTCACTGTTGGATGGAGAAGACGGCACCCTTTGGGTGGGTTCGATGGCTGGTTTGTATCGTTTTGATTATCAAACAAAAGAAATGTCTTTGCATCCTTTGGCTTTAAGATATTCTCAATTGAAAGGAGTGCTGGTCTCTACTTTGTTTCGTGATTCAAAACAGCGTATCTGGATTGGAACGGAAGAAAGTTTGTATATGTGTGCTGATGGAGAACTACATGTGATGACTGATTCGGCAGAGGCTTATTCTCTTGGGCTGATACAAGCATTGTGCGTATATGAAGACAGCAGCCATGCCATTTGGGTAGGTACTTCTTCCGGGTTGTATCGTTATAAAGAGGGAACTTCTTTCTCGTGGGAGCGTTATTCTATGAGCGACGGTTTGCCTAATGATTGCATTAGTGGTATTTTGGAAGATAAAAAGGGGCGGTTGTGGCTTACAACGAGCAGAGGGCTTTCTTGTTTTGATTTGCAAAAAAGGAATTTCTGCAACTATATCAAACAAGATGGTCTGCCGCATAATCAGTTTATGCAGTCGGCAGTATGCAGTTCAAGAGACGGCACTTTCTTTTTAGGTACTTTGAATGGAGTCGTTTTTTTCAATCCCGATCATTTCTCCGACAGTCCTTTTACCCCCAATGCGGTAATAACGGGATTGTCCATACAGAATCACCCCATAAGACAAGCAAAAGACGGAGATATTGATTTTTACCAAGCGGACAACGGAAAATTGCTGGGTGTCTCTTTCCCTTCAGAACTTAAAATGTTTAGAATTACTTTTTCTGTAATTAATTACCTGTCAAACAGCCGTAATAAATTTGCGTATAAGCTGGAAGGTTACGATTCGGACTGGATTTATGATGTATGGGCGGGAAGCCGTGGGGTGAACTATTGGAATTTGTCTCCGGGTAGATATATTTTTAAAGTGAAGGCTTGTAGTGACAGTGGACAGTGGTCTGAAACACCAGCAGAGTTTTTTATTGATATTCTTCCGATGTGGTATCAGACGTGGTGGGCTAAAACTCTGTTTTTTTTCTTCATTCTTAGTGTTTTAGTTTTTATATTTTATTTCTTTATTGTTCGTGCCAAGATGAGAATGCAGGTACAGATTGAGCATATCGAACGGAATAAAATTGAAGAAATCAGCCAAGAGAAAGTTCGTTTTTATATTAATATGTCTCATGAATTGCGGACACCTTTAAGCCTGATATTGGCTCCGTTGGAAGAATTGCTGGGAGAGAAGAACTCTTTTGAGCCTGGCATACAACAAAAACTATCTTATGTTTATAAGAATGGGCAGAGGTTACTACATATTGTCAACCAGTTACTTGACTTTAGGAAGGCGGAGTCGGGAACATTACCTATTAATATAGTTTCAGGACCCGTTGAGAGTATGTCAATGAATGTATTCAATTTGTTTAAAGAAAATGCAAGGAAACGAGACATTAATTTTCATTTCAGTTCGGATTTGAAAGACGAATTACTTCCTGTTGACAGGATGTATTTGGAAACGATATTGATGAATTTACTTTCCAATGCGTTTAAGTTTACTCCTGATGGTGGAGAAATTTCATTATCCTTGTGGAAAAAGGAAACTGTTTACGGATTTACGATACGTGATAATGGCATAGGGATTCCTATAGAGAAACTTACCCGTATTTTTGAACGCTTTTATCAGGTGGATGATAATCAGAAAGGTTCCGGCATTGGTTTGTCTTTGGTAAAATTGTTGGTAGATAAGCATCGGGGTACAATAGAAGTGGTGAGTGAAACCGGAAAATTTACAGAATTCAAAGTGGCTTTGCCGGCAGATATTCAGGTGTTTCCGGCTGAAGAACAAAGACAAGATAAAGAAGCATCACTCTCTTTATCTGAACCGATACCATCTTTGGACGTTTCATATATGGAAGAGATTATGCTCCCTTCTGCTGATCTGGAGAAACAAGAAAGTGGGGAAGAGGAAGGGAGAGCGACTATCCTGCTGGTGGATGATAATAAGGAAATGGTTGATTATTTGAAGAATAATTTCAAATCGGAATACATCACATTGATAGCTGGAAGCGGGGAGGAAGCTTTGGAAATGATGAAGGAACAGAAAGTGGATTTAATTCTTTCTGATGTCATGATGCCGGGAATAGACGGTATTAAGTTATGTGAGATTGTGAAAAAGAATATGCAAACTTGCCATATTCCGGTTATTCTGTTGTCAGCGAAAGGTAGTCTTGAGGCGCAGACTGCCGGTATTCAGGCAGGTGCAGACGATTATATTCCCAAACCTTTCTCTATGTACCTCCTGAAAGGGAAGATTAATAATATCCTGAAGGCCAGGCAGCGTTTGAGATATTATTATTCCAGTACGATTGATATCGATGCGGCAAAAATGACTTCAAATAAACTGGATGAAGAATTTATTACCAAAGCTATTCAGACTGTGGAAGAAAACATCTCTGATGAGGACTTTACGGCTGATGATCTTGCGGAGAAACTCTTTATGAGCCGTTCGTCACTATACTACAAAATGAATTCTATATCGGGTGAACCACCGGCAAATTTTATTCGGCGAATACGTTTCAATATGGCTTGCAAATTATTGTTGGATGGTCATTACTCCATATCAGAAGTAAGTGCCATGGTCGGTTTTGCATCCCGGTCTTATTTCTCTACCAGTTTTAAAAAGTATATGGGATGCCTGCCTTCGGATTATGTGAAAAAGCAGAGAAAATAGTGTTCAGAAAGCTCTTCTGAATAAAATCTAAAAAACTTTGATAGTTTTTAGCACTCTTCTGGCAGTTATCGGACAAACAAAAAATGATACAAAACACTCTTTCATTCTAATCCTCATATCTTAGCGGAGGAATTTAAAACCTCTAAAACAACGATAAGTATGAGACAAATGAAAAACATGAAAGTAGTATTGGCTACCTTGTTCGGACTCTCTTTTTCCTGGAATGTATATGCACAGCAAAGTGATATTAAAGATCAAGGATATGTGCATAAATCATCAACTTCTTATGAATATCCGACAGAACCGGCAGTTCTGCAGAAATTAGACCAATGGAGAGATTTGAAATTCGGTGTACTGTTCCATTGGGGGCTTTATTCCGTGCCCGGTACTTTCGAGTCATGGCTGTTGTGCTCGGAAGAGAAATTTATTCCTCGCCGTACCAAAATCTTCGGTGATATGCCTTATGACGATTTCAAAAAGTGGTATTGGGGATTAAGTGAGTCTTTCAACCCAACAAAGTTTGATCCGGAAGTATGGGCGGATATTATGAAAGATGCCGGCATGAAGTATATGGTTTTCACCACCAAGCATCACGACGGTTTTTGTATGTTTGATACGAAAGAGACTGATTTTTCAATAGCTAAAGGGCCTTTTAGAAACAATCCTTTAAAAGATGTGACTTATCATGTCTTTGATGCCTTCCGCCAGAAAGGATTTATGATAGGTGCTTACTTCTCCAAACCTGACTGGCACTGCAATGATTACTGGAGTAGAGACAGGGCAACACCAACCCGGAATGTGAATTATGACATCAAACTGAATCCGGACAAATGGAAACGGTTTCAGGAATATACGGCTAATCAAATTAATGAACTGATGACACGTTATGGTCGGGTAGATCTTCTTTGGTTAGACGGAGGCTGGGTAAGAGCTCCCAAAGAAGATATAAAAATGGACCAAATCATAGATAAGGCACGTGAAAGCCAGCCAGGGTTGATAGCAGTAGACCGGACTGTACCCGGGCGGAATGAAAATTATCAAACGCCGGAATTGACCATTCCTAAACAGCAATTGGATCATCCTTGGGAAAGTTGCATCACACTGACCAATCATTGGGGGTGGTGGAAAGACGCTCCATATAAATCTGCTGCCCAAGTAATTAACATTCTCGCGGAGATTGTAGCCAAAGGAGGTTCTTTGGTTTTGGGTGTAGGACCTACAGCAGAGGGTACTATCGAAGAAGAGGGGATACAGCGCTTGAAAGAGATAGGGCAATGGTTGAAAGTAAATGGTGAAGCCATCTATAATACACGTACTACTCCTGTCTATCAAAGTGGGAATATTTGGTTCACGGCCAATAAAGATGGAAAAACACTATATGCTATCTGTGCGCTGCCGGAGAATATGGAATTACCGCAAAAAATTGGTTGGGAGGGAAATGAACCTGCCGGCAAAATGGTATTGCTTCAAACCGGTCGTAGCGTAAAATATCAGACCAAAGACGGCAAAGTGACAGTGGCCCTGCCGAAAGGATTGAAGAAAGAATCGCTGGTTTTCAAATTTAAGCAGAAATCGTATTAGCACTTTTTGTTTAACTATTTAATATTATCAAAGTATGAAAAACATCTTAACAGGTTGTCGCATGCGGAAATTTTTATTTATTGCCGTATGTATCAGGTCGTCTTTGTGGGGGGAGGTTTGTTATTCCGCAGAGACGGGTCGGGTTTGGTCGGACAGTGACACCGGCAAAGAGTGGGTAAATTCCGCTTTGCAACAGAACAATAGTATAAAGGTAACAGGGATCATTACGAGTGAGAGTGGCGAACCTATTATTGGTGCTACTGTACAAGTGAAAGGAACTTCCACAGGAGTTATCACAGATATTGACGGTCGTTATACAATTACGGTACCTGATGGAAATTCTATTTTATCAGTTTCATTTATCGGTTATCAATCACAAGAAATAAAAGTAAACTCCCGAAGAGGAATTAATGTACGTTTGCAGGAAAATGTCCAAAGTCTGGATGAAGTAATGGTTGTTGCTTATGGTGTGCAGAAGAAGGCCACATTGACCGGTGCTATATCGAGTGTCGGTACAGAGGCTTTACTGAAATCGCCTAGTGCCAGTGTTACCAACTCTTTGGCAGGGCAGTTGCCCGGAGTTTCTTCTATGCAGGCAAGTGGGCAACCGGGAGCTGACAATGCGAAAATATTTGTACGTGGTGTGGGGTCATTGACAGAAGGAGGAGCTTCTCCGCTTATTCTTGTGGATGGTGTAGAGCGTTCTTTCTATCAGATGGACCCTAATGAGATAGAATCTATTAATGTTTTAAAAGATGCTTCGGCTACAGCCGTATTCGGTGTACGTGGTGCAAACGGAGTTATATTGGTTACTACTCGCCGAGGGGAAGAAGGAAAAACTAAAATCTCGGTTAGTTCGAATGTCGGCATCCAGATGCCTACACGCATACTGGATGTGGCAGACAGTTATACAACCGCTTCTCTATTCAGAGAGGCTCAACGTAATGACGGAGTTGCCGATGACCAACTGGCTTTCTCGGAGTATGATATGGAACGTTTTCGTTTGGGAGATGAGCCTATTCTATATCCTAATGTGAACTGGTATGATTATTTGATGAATAAGGCTTCTGTTCAAACTCAACATAACGTCAGTATTTCGGGGGGAACAAAAGACATCCGTTATTTTGTATCGTTAGGCTTTTTGTATCAGAATGGTTTATTTAAACAATTGGACGGGCTTGATTATAACAACAATTACAGCTATACCCGTTATAATTATCGTGCCAATCTCGATGTAAACCTTACACGTACCACTACATTAAAATTTGGTATGGGCGGAATTGTTGGTAACCAGCGTGACCCGGGAGGTAGTGGCAATGTATGGAAACAACTTACATGGTCGTTGCCATTCTCGTCTCCGGGAGTTGTTGATGGAAAAAAAGTGGTGACACAGAGTACACGTTTTCCCGGAGTGACAATGGCAAATCAAGTTTTTGATAAGTTTTATGGGTATGGTTATGACCGCAAAGTTTCAAATAATATGACATTCGATTTGAATCTGTCTCAAAATCTGGATTTTATAACAAAGGGGCTTTCTATAGAAGTGAAAGGGGCGTATAATACAGATTATTCTTACATTAAAACCGTAAGGGGACATGTGGAAACGTATACTCCTTTTTATAAATCCGAAATAGACGGTTCAGGTCTTGATGTGAAAGATCCTGATTTTGATAAGAGTCTTGTGTATCGGATCACAGGAGAGAATATGATGAAAACGTATGGAACGGGAAATACGAGTCGTGCCCGTGACTGGTATGTGGAAGGAAGTATCCGTTATAATCATAAATTCGGGGAACATAATGTCGGAGCTCTCTTGCTATATAATCAAAGTAAAAAGTACTATCCTAATTATCCTAATAAGTTTTGGGATATTCCGACTGCTTATGTTGGTTTAGTAGGTCGTTTGACTTATGATTATAAATCAAAATATATAGCGGAATTTAATATTGGTTATAATGGTTCCGAGAATTTTGCGCCGGATAAACGTTTTGGTACATTTCCTGCAGGTTCTATCGGCTATGTAATAACGGAAGAGAAATTTATTCCCAAAAACGATTTCTTGACCTATCTGAAAGTGCGTGCTTCTGTAGGGTTAGTTGGTAATGACAACATGTCTAGTAATCGTTTTCTTTATTTGCCGGACTCTTATTCTATAAATAATTCTGATTGGCTTCAGCAAGCCTATCAGGATAAGAACGGGTATATCTTCGGCTTGACAAATATGGCCTATCAGACAGCAGCGAAAGAACTCATGCTGGGAAATTCGAATGTAACTTGGGAAACAGCTTTAAAACAGAATTATGGTATAGATGCTTATTTCTTCAGTGACCGTTTGAAGCTGACAGTAGATTATTTCCGGGAAAATCGTCGTGATATTCTGATACAGCGTAGTACTGTCCCTTCTTTGATTGCAATGAATGGTATATTGCCTGTGGTTAACTTGGGTGAAGTCAATAATCACGGCTACGAGGTGGATTTAAAATGGAATGACCATATTAGGGATTTTTCATATTATATAAATACAAATATCTCTTATTCCAAGAATAAAATTATTTATCAGGATGAAGTAGAACCGAACGAACCTTATATGTGGCGCACCGGGCATGAAGTGGGAGCCCGTTTCGGATATCTGGCACAAGGATTCTATAATGAGGATGACTTTGATGCGGATGGTAATGTTCGTGCGGATCTGCCGCAACCGCAAGGGAAAAAATACCCCGGTGATATTAAGTTTGCAGATTTGAATGGTGATAATATAATTGATAATGACGACCAGACCAAAATAGGAAATCCTAAACGTCCGGCTTACACTTTCGGTTTAAATTTGGGTGGAGAATATAAAGGCTTTTTTGCTTCTATGAATTGGACTGGAGTGGCACAGTGTGATATCGAGATGGCGAATGCTTATAAGCGTCCTTTCTATGAGGGACAGGTACTCTATCAATATATGGCTGACGGGCGTTGGACACCCGAAACTGCAGCAACGGCTGTGTATCCACGTTTGTCCGTTACGAGTTCGACCAATCAGGAGACATCAAGTGTATGGCTAAAAGATGCCTCATACATAAAGCTCAAAAATCTGACGATTGGATATAATATCACTCAGCAGAAAATTTTAAAAGCAATCGGTGCCTCTAAGTTGACCGTTCAATTTACCGGCTATAATCTTTTGACATTTGACAAATTAAAAGTTTTTGATCCCGAAGGAGAATTGACACGTGATACGAATACATATCCTATTATGAAAATCTTCAGTTTGGGAGTGAATGTAACTTTTTAAAATGATTATTATGAAAAACAAAAGTTTAATTATTTTAGGTGGGCTTCTGGCTAGTTTATTCATCGGATGTGAAGACCTGAAGTTCGGTGATAATTTTTTGGAGAAGCCTAATAGTGACGATGTATCTATTGATACCGTGTTTTCTTCCAAGAAATATGCGGATCAGGCCATGAACCAGTTTTATAAAAGTTTGTGGGATTTTATGCCTACTTTGAGGGGCTGTCATCCGGAGGGGCTTATTTTGGACGGATACACTGATATAGGATATGCACAACCAATCTCATGGACGCGTGGAGACTTTAATTCTTCTTCCAGTTGCATCAACTTTCCTTATTTCCCTTTTCATTCACAGATTACTGAAGTAACGGGAAATCCTTCTTTTGGTATCCGGAAAGCTTATATCTATATTGAAAATGTAGATAAAGTTCCCGATATGACTGATGATGAAAAGCGTATCCGAAAAGCGGAAGCTAAAGTAGTCATTGCTTTTCACTACACTCAAATGATTCGTTTTTATGGTGGCATGCCTTGGATAGACCATGCGTATAAAGCAGATGAAATACTTCAATTTCCTCGTTTGACGTTGGAAGAAACAGTCAATAAAACAGTGGCGTTGCTGGATGAGGCGGCAACCGATTTACCTTGGTATACAACAGCAGAGGAATATGGACATATGACGGCGGCTGCCGCTAAAGCGTTGAAATTTCGTTTACTCTTGTTTGTTGCCAGTCCATTATTTAACAATAAGGCACCTTACTATGACGGACAAGCGGCTACTGAACTTTTAAGTTGGTATGGAAATCAGCAGGATAGTCGTTGGGAAGCTGCTTTGGAAGCAGGAAGGGAGTTTTTGCGTCTGAACAAAAAGAATAATGATTATTATCGGATTGAAAATACAGGGAATCCCAGAGAAGACTATGTAAACGGTTATTTTACCAAGGGCAATCAGGAAGTTGTGATGGCTTCTTTCCGTTGGGGAACCTATGATGGTGTAGATAAGCCGTTCCGTATGTATGAATCCGGCTATGGTATCCCGCGTGGAAATTATGCGGATATGTTTCAATGGAAAGATGGTTCTACGTTTGACTGGAATAATCAGACCCATCGTGCACATCCGTTTTTTGATGAAAAAGGGCAACCGAACCGTGATGTGCGTTTATATGAAAACTTGCTTGTAAATGGTGATAAATGGCAGGGACGGACAGCAGAAGTTTATAAAGGTGGACGTGAAGGATATGGTTCGGGAAGTTCTGTGCAGAAGAAAACTCAATTTGGTTATGGATTTCGTAAGTTTATTCGAGATAAGAAGAATGAGATGAAAGGTAAACCCTACTCATGTCCCTTAATTCGTATGCCTGAAATTTATTTGAGTATAGCCGAAGCTATGAATCAATTGGGAAAGGCTAATGTACCCGATGAATTTGAAAAGACCGCTTATGATTATCTGAATCTGGTATGTGAACGGGCAGGGTTACCGTCAGTAACTTCTGCTAAGGTGCCGCAAGGTGATGCGTTGCTGAACTACTTATTGGATGAACGTGCCCGTGAATTCGGACAGGAAGATATTCGCTACTTTGATATGATACGTCATAAGAAAGGAGCTGAATGGGCTACACGTCCTATGGAAATGTTGGAAACGACGAAGGTGGGAAGTGGCTTCGAGTATACAGTGAGTACGCGTGACGATATTAAATATTATTGGAATGAATATTGGTATTTATTGCCATTTCCTGTGACTGAAATCAATAAGAAATATGGATTGATTCAAAATCCCGGCTGGTAATAAGGTTAATTAAACGATTTGATTATGAATAAATTATTATTTACGATAGGCTTGTTATTCATCTCTTCGGTAAGCCTGATGGCGCAGGAGATGATGAATGGCATTGTGAAAGATGTCTCCGGTAAACCTCTTTCGGGTGTAAAGGTGTCAAAGGTAGGAGCATTCAGAAATAGCAATGTTACTAATGAAGACGGTTTGTTTTCACTCCTGTTGGAGGAAGGCGATTATATTGAACTAAATTATGCGGATATATCTATCAAACGGATTAAGGTCACA
>OGGG01002647.1_pt1 | contig 10200 bp, 10 predicted proteins | sample 1571201 | NCBI WGS metagenome assembly OGGG01 (sample SAMEA2581946, study PRJEB24529) | metagenome | biome: Human gut stool | place: China | collected 2011 | reverse complement strand
AGAAGACGGAAGCCCTGTTCCTGGTAACGGACGTTCTGAACAAGGAAATACTGGAAGAAAACAAGAAAGCCATCCTGGAACGTTTCGGCACCATCGACATTTTGCTGAACGCTGCCGGCGGTAATATGCCCGGCGCCACCATTGCTCCGGACAAGACGGTACTCGACTTGGATGTAGACGCTTTCAAGAAAGTAGTTGACCTCAATCTCTTCGGTACCATTCTGCCTACCATGGCATTTGTAGATGTTATGGCAAAGAATAAGAAAGGTGTGATCGTAAACTTCTGTTCCGAATCAGCACTGCGTCCTCTGACACGCGTGGTAGGTTATGGTTCCGCCAAAGCCGCCATTGCCAACTACACCCGCTATATGGCAACGGAACTAGCCACCAAATTCAGTCCTGAACTCCGTGTAAACGCCATCGTTCCGGGCTTCTTGTTGACAAATCAGAATCGTGCCCTGCTGACTAATCCGGACGGAACTTATACCGACCGTGCAAAGGCTATCATTGCCCACACCCCATGCGGACGCTTTGCCGAACCGGAGGAACTGTTTGGGACTATCCACTATCTTATCAGTGATGCTTCCAGTTTTGTAACTGGTGCTTTGTCTGTGGTAGATGGTGGCTTTGATGCATTCTCCATTTAATACACAACATAAACATATATCTTAAATCAACTTACTATGATACTTTGTGAACAGACATGGCGCTGGTACGGTCCTAATGATCCGGTCAGCCTGTGGGACATCAAACAAGCCGGAGCAACCGGTGTCGTGAATGCCCTGCACCACATCCCGAACGGTGAAGTGTGGACAGTAGAAGAAATTATGAAGCGCAAAGAAATGATCGAAGCTGTCGGTCTGCACTGGTCAGTAGTAGAGAGCGTACCTGTACATGAGCATATCAAGACTCAGACAGGAGATTTCCAGAAATACATCGATAATTATAAAGAAAGCTTGCGTAATCTCGGTAAGTGTGGCGTGAACATCGTGACCTACAACTTCATGCCTGTACTGGACTGGACGCGTACCGACCTCGCTTACGAACTGCCCGACGGCAGCCGCGCCCTGCGTTTCGAACGTGCCGCTTTCATCGCCTTCGACCTCTTCCTGCTGAAGCGTCCCGGTGCCGAAAACGACTACACCGACGAAGAGAAGGCCAAGGCCAAAGCTCGTTTTGAGCAAATGACGGATGCCGACAAGCAACTGCTCATCCGCAACATGATTGCCGGACTGCCCGGTTCGGAAGAAAGTTTCACAGTGGAACAGTTCCAGGAAGCTTTGGACCGTTATAATGATATTGATGCAGAAAAACTTCGTTCCAACTTGATTTTCTTCTTGAAAGAAATTGCCCCTGTTGCCGATGAAGTGGGAGTGAAGCTGGTGATTCATCCGGATGATCCTCCTTATACAATTTTAGGATTGCCGCGTATTCTGAGTACGGAAGAAGATTTCAGAAAACTGATTGAAGCCGTACCTAATGAGTCCAACGGTCTTTGTTTGTGTACAGGCTCTTTCGGTGTGCGTGCCGATAATGACCTTGCAGGTATGATGGAACGTTTTGGCGACCGTGTGAACTTCGTACACTTGCGCAGTACGCAGCGTGATGAGGAAGGCAACTTCTACGAAGCCAACCACTTGGAAGGAAACGTAGATATGTACAACGTAATGAAGGCTTTTATTCTTTTGCAACAGCGTCGTAAATGCTCTATCGCTATGCGTCCCGACCACGGACATCAGATGATTGATGACTTGAAAAAGAAAACAAATCCTGGATATTCATGCTTAGGCCGCCTTCGCGGATTGGCGGAACTTCGTGGCTTGGAAATGGGTATCGCCAAGTCTATCCTCTAATCGAAGTACATAGTTAGCACTTTATTATCAAACACTACGGCTATTATTGATTGAAATAATAGTTGTAGTGTTTTTCATTTGCTCTTTTTCACTGGTTGAGGAATAAGTGAAGCGAATAAATCTCCAACATGTATATCTTTATCAGCTTTCTTTGTTTTTCTTTCTTTTTTCGGTTCGGGAATAATAAGTAAAGCTATTTGTGCGCAAGCCTCTGCATCTGCCAGTGCGTGGTGGTGATTCTCTAAATGATATCCGCATCGTTCTGCTACCGTATGCAACTGATGATTGGGCAAATCTTTTCCAAAGACTTTCCTCGAAGTACGGCAAGTACAATAAAACTTATAATCAGGATAAGTCATGTCATATAATTCGTGAACCGCCCGGAGACAACCTTCATCAAAAGGACTGTTGTGCGCTACAAGTGGCAGACCGTCTATCAATGGTTTGATTTCCGCCCATACTTCCGGAAATTCGTCGGCTTCCATCGTGTCGTCGTAAGTTAAGCCATGAACAGCTGTGGTCCATTGCGTATAATAATTGGGGCGGGGACGGATCAGACGATAGATTTTATTCGTTATTTTTCCTTCCCTTACGATGACAACCCCAACACTGCATACGCTGGTACGTTTGCCGTTGGCTGTTTCAAAGTCGATAGCTGCAAAGTTTATCATCGTTTCTATTATTTTTTCGGATACAAATATAGCATAAAAAATGAGGTTGGAGAAAATATAGTAACAGGATTGGCAAATAGAAACCTTTTACTAAAAATTGAATTAAAATGGACTTTGGGGAAACATTTCCAATAAAAAACTCTTCTTTTAAAGAATTTACACTATTTTTGTTCGACATAAACCAAAGGCATGGACAAAATGGAAAATCCGGGACCATTTGCCCCCTCCTGTCCAAATCAAATTGATCCCCTGAATCCAATCTAAATTGATCCCTTTTGTCCAGCTGAAAGTGACCCCTTCAAATTGAACGTACGGATATACTGGTGATGTTCCGCTTCCGGATATCACAACGAAAGAAAAGGCGCAGCAATATATCGGTTTGGATATGGCTGCCGAAAAGGTAGGCAAAGATAAATTTCTCGAAGAAATTGTCCCTGAATGGCTTCAAAAGGCAAAGGCAAACGGACGCATCGTTGATTAGAATTTATTTTCGCTATATTTGCGTACAAAATAGATCCATGTATACAGAATATCAGCCTTCTCATTTACTTGTTCCCTACATTGATAGCTATTGGGAGTTTAAGGGCAATCCGGATTATGGTATGCGCATCCATATTCTGCCGGATGGTTGTACCGATTTTATATTTACGCTGGGAGAGGTGGCTAATGCTGTTGAAGAAGGGAGTCTGATTATGCAACCCTATCGTTCCTATTTTGTAGGACCTATGACAAAATATTCGGAACTCGTCACTTATACAGAATCGATTCACATGTTTGGCGTTCGTTTTTTACCTTGTGGTTTGTCTTGCTTTACAAACCTGCCTCTACACGAATTTGTGAATAGCAGAGTCAGTACTAATGAGATGAAGGCTGTTTTTGATGACACTTTTATTGAAAAATTAGGTGAGCAGAAGCATGTCACAGATCGAATACGAGTAGTGGAAGAATATTTGCTGGCATATTTGGCGCGTCATTATCAGCCTGCCGATTCTCATGTCGCTATGGCAGTGAACATGATTAATCATTCCAAAGGAAAACGTTCAGTTCGCAGCTTGATGGATGATGTCTGTTTGTGTCAGCGTCATTTTGAGAGAAAGTTCAAGCATTATACCGGATTTACTCCTAAAGAATACAGCCGTATTGTTAAATTTAAGAATGCTGTGGAATTGTTGAGAACCACAACATCAGCCAATCTGTTGACTACGGCAGTTGATGCAGGATACTATGATTTAGCGCATTTTTCAAAAGAGATTAAGTCGATGTCCGGCAATACTCCTGCGTCTTTTCTTTCCCTAACCGTTCCGGAAGAAACCACACTTACTTATATCGAACCACAAAGATAGATTAGGTAAAAGTCGCTTTTTTACAATAGAATGGGAAGATATGCCGTTACCTTTGCAAGGTTAATAAAAAACAATCAATTTATGACCACAAAAACAATGAAAGAGAAAGCAACAGAATTGTTGCAGAGATGTGAAGTAGTTACCCTTGCTTCTGTGAATAAAGAAGGTTATCCCCGTCCTGTGCCGATGAGCAAAATCCTGGCAGAAGGAATTTCCACTATCTGGATGTCTACCGGAGCAGATTCACTAAAAACAATTGATTTCTTATCGAATCCGAAAGCAGGATTATGCTTTCAGGATAAAGGAGACAGCGTGGCGTTAACGGGGAAAGTGGAAGTTGTAACTGACGAAAAGATGAAGCAGGAACTTTGGCAGGATTGGTTTATCGATCATTTTCCCGGTGGTCCCACTGATCCCGGCTATGTCTTGTTGAAATTTGAATCGAATCACGCAACTTATTGGATTGAAGGAACATTTATCCATAAGAAACTCGACTAATTCTACTCGGAAAGATAGAGGAATAGCGGATTTAATGAGGCTGTTCTCGAACAGCCTCGTAATTCATTTAGAATTCAAATTTTTCCAATTTCATTTCAGCCAATTTCTGAATGATACCTACATATTGAGCGAAATGAGGAGATTTTTCGTGTGCTGCCAATACTTCGGCATTCTGCCAAGTTTCGCAAATCATGAAAACGTCAGGACGCGTGCTGCTTTCGAAAGTATCATAAGCAATGCATCCTTCTTCTTTTAAAGAACAGGCAGTCAGTTCTTTTGCCGCTTTTATTGCTTCTTCGCGGTTGGATTCGTTTACACGAACAAAAACATTTAATCTGATCATAGTTTTTTTTATTAAATAGTTAGAATTTACTTTATCACGTTCTTGTGAATAAATCACGGGCAAAGATAACATTTTTGTGTATTTCCTAATTGTTTGTTCTTCAAAATTTACTACTCTTTGTCTGACGGCAAAGACGATAATAACATATTCCAAGCCTTTATCCCCATGAGATAAGGAAATTCTTGTGTCTGAGTGATTCTGACATTAACTTCCGGCAGTACACAATTGCCGATTCGAATATTAAACAGATGCACAGTGAGACTGTCGTTTACTGCATTCTCCTTTAGTTGCCTTATGGTTTCTTCTCCGCCTATTTCTTCGGTTGTCAGTACTCCCGCTTCATGCCATGCTAATACACCTTGCAGAGAGACAGTGAATTCACTATCTTCATCTGATAGTTGAAAACTGGTTTTACTACCGTTCACTATGACAGATACAAATTTTCCTTTATCAGTAATTTCCATAGGAAGTTCGAGCGTCTTATCTTTTCCCTGAAAGGTATATACAGGGTGTTTATTCGATTCAATAGCCCGTATTTCCGACATAACTTTCGCTGTTTTTATTTTCTCTCGATATTCTCTTATACGTCCGTTACGAGATTTGCATCTGAAGAGTATCAGCAGACATAGAAATAAAATGAATATGAGTACAGAGACTAAGTAATCTTTGCATTTTTTTCGGAGTCTATTTAGAGAGGAAGAAGATTTTCTCATTGTTGTTGCTTTTAAATCACCCGATGCCGCAACACCAGATATGAAAGGTTTATTTCCCATAAGCCTCAACTGTTAGTTCAAGCAAAGATAAATAATATCTCTATTACTAACCATGTTTTTGCTTAAAACTTAATGGTTGTATCGCATAAAGTTATACCTTTGTATGCGATAGATTAATCGTCTGACTATAGTGTACTTTTCGTCTGACTGTAGTTTAATTTTCGTCTAACTATAGTCAGACGAAAGAGAAACTATAGTCAGACGATTAATTTTATGTATAGTTAGGACTAACTTCTCGTATTGAAGAGATTAAATGTTAGTCAAAAGGAGTATAAATACATAAACCTAATAAAACGAAGATACTTATGAGTGCAAAGTATGATTTATATGAGACACCGGACGTTCAGAATACAGGAGAACAACAACCGCTTCATGCCCGCATTGTCCCAAGCGGAACCTACTCGAAAAAAGAGTTTCTGGAACGTGTGTCCCACTCTTCCCAAACATTTAATTATAATGTGATAGATGCAGTGGTAGGAATTGTGATCGATGAACTTGCCGAAGCTTTATCAGAAGGATATGTTGTAGAACTTGGCGAACTCGGGCATTTTAGCATCTCTTTGAAATGTACGCATAAAGTAATGACTAAACGTGAGATTCGTGCCGAATCAATCTGTTTTGATAACGTGCATTTGCGTACTTCCAAAGAGTTCAAAAGGAAGATTAAGCGTGAAATAGAGTTGGAACGTGTGGACAAATCCAAACACTCTTCTCAAAAAGTGGAATTTTCTATGGAGCAACGCCAACAGCTTTTACAGGAATTTCTAAAGAAAAATGGTGGTATTACCCGATTGGAATATAGTAGCCTGACCGGACTTTCCCGGCTGAAAGCAATAGATGATTTGAATATTTTCATTGAGAAAGGGATTCTTCGTAAACGTGGAGCTGGAAGAACCGTGTTTTATGTCTGGCAACATGAAGAATGATAATCAACTAAAAAATCCTCGTGCTGTTACTGACAGCTTTGTGTTTTTTGTCATTCACGGTAACACATATTAAGATGTATAACTTGCTGATTATTTTTCATACTGTTATATTTGTCCCGCTATTCTATTAATCAATAGAGGGAGAATGTATCAAAAGAAAAATATAAGGGTATATATAGCATGGATGTTATTCATGACATTCATTCCCTTCTTTGTAGTGAAGACCTTTCACTATCATGGAAGTGAGGATGAAAAGTCGTGTTCCCATGCAAAGCATTCTCACCAATCATCTGATGATTGTGCGATCTGCCAATACTCCCTTTCTTTCTTTACTGAACCTCAACCGATAGAATTTCATTGCACACTGACGCTCGTGCCCTACGAGCCGATTATTTACCAGGATAAGGTTGTTTGCAAACGAACTTATTCGCATCATTTACGCGGGCCTCCGGTCGCATGATTACATACTCATATTTTCAATGGAGATAGATTGGCTTTCAATCTATCCTTACATTCATTTTACACATTAAATAAAAGATTGTAATTGATGCGTATCGGAATTATTTCGGGCGTAATAGGGCTATTTGTAACCTTATCCGTCCATGCACAGAAATCCGATTCAATCAAGAGCATGCTTTTGCCTGATGTTGTGGTAACCGAAACGTACCAGCAACGTCAAGCGAAAAAGTCTGCCCTTACGGTTGATGTAGCCGATCAGGATTTTTTGCGCAAACATTTTACAGGAAACTTCATGCAGGCGATGGAGAATATTCCCGGAGTACAGGCAATGGATATTGGTTCGGGCTTCTCCAAACCGATGGTTCGCGGAATGGGATTCAACCGGATTGCTGTATTGGAAAACGGAATCAAACAGGAAGGACAACAATGGGGAGCCGATCACGGACTAGAACTGGATGCTTTCAATATCGGAGCAGTCAATGTATTGAAAGGACCCTCCTCACTGCTTTATGGCAGTGATGCAATGGGAGGAGTGATTGATGTTGTTCCGTCGGCTGTTCCTGCTGATAATCGTGTATTCGGAGATGTCACACTGCTGGGTAAATCAGTCAATGGAACCATCGGAGGATCACTGATGCTGGGAATCAGGAAGAATGCCTGGTACTCCCATATTCGTTATTCGGAACAACATTTCGGTGACTATCGTATTCCGACGGATTCTATTGTCTACCTGACACAAAGAATTCCCATATATGGGCGTAAACTCAAGAATACAGCAGGCATTGAACGCAATATCGGACTTTTTACCCAATATCAACGAAGAGCCTATAAAGCGAATTATGCTGTGAGTAATGTATATCAAAAGACGGGATTCTTTCCGGGGGCACATGGCATACCCGATGCGTCACGTGTGGAAGATGATGGAGACAGCCGTAATATTGAATTGCCATTCAGTAAAGTGAATCACCTGAAAGTGACCACCCACCAGCAATATGCATGGGAGAAACTGATCTTGTCAGGCGATTTAGGTTTCCAGAACAATCACCGTGAAGAGTGGAGTGCTTTCCATACTCACTATGGTTCGCAACCCGCACCGGAGAAAGACCCCGATAAGGAACTTGCTTTTAATCTGAACACTTTCAGTGCTTCGGTGAAAGCTCGTTTTATTGGTTCTTCTTCGTGGGAACATATATTGGGGTGGGATGGACAACATCAACGGAACGACATTTCCGGCTATTCGTTTTTACTGCCTGAATATCGCCGTTCCACTACCGGAATGCTTTGGCTTACGACATACAGACCCAACAATGTGTTTTCAGTCAGCGGAGGAGTGCGATATGACTACGGATATATGAATATCTCTTCGCATGAAGATACTTACCTTGCCGATTATCTTCGGAAACAGGGCTATGATCCGGAACAGATAGACTTCTACAAGTGGAACAGTCACTCTGTGAATAAGCACTACGGTGATTATTCTCTTTCTCTGGGATTGGTATGGACTCCCTCCGACAAGCATCTGGTAAAAGTGAATATCGGGCGTAGTTTCCGCCTGCCCGGTGCGAATGAGTTGGCTGCCAACGGTGTACATCACGGCACTTTCCGCCATGAACAGGGAGATGCAAACCTAAAGTCCGAACAAGGCTGGCAACTGGACGCTTCTTATCATCTGAAGTACCGGAGAATTTCTTTCTCCGTCTCTCCATTTGTCAGTTGGTTCAGCAATTACATCTTTCTGCGTCCTACTGGAGAGTGGTCTGTATTGCCTCATGCCGGACAAATCTATCGCTATACCGGAGCAGAAGCGCTATTTGCAGGAACTGAAACTACCGTAGATGTTGATTTTCTGCGCAATTTCAATTATCGGATTTCCGCCGAATACGTTTACACCTATAATTGTGATGAACATATTCCATTGAGTTTCTCGCCGCCACCTGTCATGCGGAATACATTGACCTGGCAAAAGAAGCAATATATGTTGTACGCAGAGTGGCAGAGTATAGGCCGGCAAAATCGTATAGACCGTAATGAAGACCGTACCCCTGGTGCAAACCTCTTCCATTTGGGCGGATCTTTAAACATTCCGATAGGTGGAAATAATGAAATTGAAATTACCCTGACCGCCCGGAATATATTCAATACCCGATATTACAATCATCTTAGTTTTTACAGGAAAGTTGAGATTCCCGAACCGGGACGTAACTTCCAGCTATTAATCAAAGTTCCATTTAAAAAATTACTGAAATGAAAAATAAATTTTATCTCCCAATGGTTAGCCTTTTGGCAACAGTTACTTTCATGTTTTCCTCTTGTGATAATGATGACTCCAGTGATACGACCAAACCTCTGATTGAACTTCACGAACCGGAAGAAGGTCAGGCTTTGGAGATAGGAAACGAACATGGGGTTCATTTTGAAATGGATTTGTCGGATGATGTCATGCTGAAATCCTATAAGATTGAAATTCATAGTAATTTCGACCACCATTCACACGGAGGTAATAGCAGGGCTGCACAGGAAACAGTAGATTTTAGTTTCAACAGATCCTACGATGTGTCCGGACAGAAAACCGCCCATATTCATCATCACGATATTGTAATACCGGCCAATGCTACTGCAGGAGATTATCATTTGATGGTTTATTGCACGGATGCCGCAGGTAACGAATCTTATATCGCACGCAATATCAAATTAAGTAATGAGGTGGAAGACGAAGACCATCACCATGATGAATAAGACAATACATAGAGAAAGAATGAGGTGAGGTCAAAAAGGGACGTTTGACACATTCCCATTCTGTTTTTTTACGTAATGAGTATTTTTTCTTTCGAAAGGTGTAATATCTATTACACCTTTTTTGTTTCCAATCCTTTACTTTTGTGAAAAATACTTTTTCGTATGATGAAGTTTCCAATAATAAATCGACTCTTTCCTTCTTATAAATGGAAGGTAGCGGCTGTCATCATTGGCGGTGTTATTGTGGGTGGAGGAGCACTGTTTATGTATATGCTCCGGGCGCATACCTATCTTGGAGATGACCCGGCTGCATGCGTGAATTGTCACATTATGACTCCTTACTATGCAACCTGGTTCCATAGTTCACATGCCCGGAATGCCACTTGCAATGATTGTCATGTGCCGCATGAAAATGCTGTGAAGAAATGGACCTTTAAAGGTATGGACGGTATGAAACACGTGGCTGCATTTCTTACCAAAAGCGAGCCGCAGGTCATTCAGGCTCATGAAGCCAGTTCCGAAGTGATTATGAATAATTGCATCCGCTGTCATACACAACTCAATACGGAATTTGTGAAGACGGGGAAGATTGATTATA
>OGGG01002646.1_pt1 | contig 10209 bp, 8 predicted proteins | sample 1571201 | NCBI WGS metagenome assembly OGGG01 (sample SAMEA2581946, study PRJEB24529) | metagenome | biome: Human gut stool | place: China | collected 2011 | reverse complement strand
AGCAGGAGAGATAAAGGAGTGTGCGTATGATCAATCTGAAAATCGACCCGGAGTTTCAGTCCCAGATTCCCCCTCTGACCGATGATGAATTTAAGCAGCTTGAAGAAAATATCCTGAAAGAGGGCAAGCTGCTCTCTCCTTTGATTGTCTGGAACAATACCCTTGTTGATGGACACAACCGTTATGCCATTCTCCAGAAGCACCCGGAGATTTATTTCTCCACCATGCCGCTCCGGTTTGAGAACCGCGAAGAAGCCGTTGCGTGGATTTGCAAGAATCAACTGGGGCGGCGCAACCTCACGCCGGAGCAGAAGAAGTTCCTTGTTGGAAAGCAGTACAGCATCGAGCATCGGAAGCCCGGTGGAAACGGCAACAATCAGTATACAGCAACCACGCAGGAAACGGTTCAGGAGGAATTGTGTCAAAATGACACAATTCCTCCTGTCAGTTCTGAAGCAAGCATCCGCAAGAAGATTGCAGAGCAGCACCATGTCAGTGAATCCTATGTTTCCCGCTCCGAAAAGTTTATGAAGGGCGTGGAGATCATGGAAGGACTGGTGCCCGGTATGCAGGAGAAAATCCTGTCCGGGCAGACGAAAATCCGTGATGCCGATATGCACCGTCTTGCCAAGGCAGACTATATCGACCGGCAGAAAATCGTGGATGAAATTCTGTACCCGGAACGGAAAGTCGAGCCGAAGCCGAACACAAACGGCGCTCCTCCAGAGCCGGGGAAAGCACCCTATATGCCGATGCTGAAAATCAAATCGGTCTATGACAGTGATGCCTACCCGAAAGAAGTACGGTACGAGTATGTGGCACTGGAACACATCACGACTCGTTTCCGTACAGAGTTTGACTATCAGCTGAAGATCATGCCGGACACGGCACAGCGGGAAGTCATTCTCGAAATCATCCACAAGCACAAGGAGTACCTTGCTTCTCTGGAATCTGCACTCGCAGAGGATGAGCAGACAGCATAACAACAGGCACATTGTATGCTGTCAACGGAAGTCCAAAGGAGTGTGCGTTTGAACAAAAAGAAAAAGTCCACAAACATTTCCCCGTATCCCGATGAAGCCATCGAACGTCTAGCACGGGCATTCTACCCGGCGATCCTTGCCTGCTGGAACAGCGAGGAAGGTCAACGGGAGTTTGCTGCGTGGCAGGAAGAACAGGCTCATATTGCAACCAAAGAAAAACAGGAAGTTCTCGATGGGGAACTCCCTGCTTTACTTATCGTGTGTGGATTTTTGCAGGGTGCGTCCGGGTGGGCGCACTTTGCTTTTGTTTTGGGGAGCATTAAAACAGGCCTGCTGTTTACGCTTTGCTAAATTCTCTAATATTATCTCTGTATACTACTCATTCAAGAGATGTTCAAAGATTGATAGTCTTGTCGCTATCTAAAAAATGTTTGATTTTATTCTTCGGTCATATCTATAAAGCGCGAGCGATATATCTCTGGAGGAAGTTTTCGGCGGAAAATCTGATACACCGTTTCATCATGAGTGGTGATTACGATTTGCTTCTTGCTTTTTTCAATGATACTCCGCATCAAATCAGCGAATCCAAGGATGTTCATATCGTCAAAATGCCCGACCGGATCATCTATCACGATGGTCCCGATGGGAATTCCCGTCAGTGAAAGTGCGCGACTCAAAAACGAACTCAATGCGACAGTATTCAACTGTGCCGTACTAAAAAACAATTCCGGATGATAGGGTTCACGTTCATCTGCCTGCGTTTTGATATACAGCTCCGGTTCATTCTTTTCGTCGTTATACATGATTTCATAACTGACTTTTTTCATGTATGGATGTGGATCGATTTTCTGATAGATTTCGTTAAAAAGAGGTTGCTGGAAATATTTTTGCAGCTCTGCTAAAAGCGTCTCCTTTTCCTTTTCCAGTGCATCCTGTGCTTTCTGCACAGCTTGTTTCCGTGCTGTCACCTTTTTCTCCAAAGATTCGATTCTGAGTTTGTATTCGTTATATTTTCGGATACTTTCGCCGACTCCTTCTGAACAGATCACATTGCCTAGCTCGCTGATCTGTGCTTTTATCTGTTCCTGCTCCAAGATATATTGTTTCCTTGCATGCTCTAAATCCTCTATTTCGGGATTGGAGTTTTCTACAATGGAAACAATTATTCCGAATACTTTCTGCGACTTCTGCAAAGCTTTTTGCGCTCTTGTTCGCTCAACATCGAGAGCTTCAACATTGCTGTGTGAAATTCCCGCAATCGGCATCATTTTTTCCTGAAGTGAATCGATTTTGTTGTTCTGATCTACTGATTTGAGGTATAGAGATTGCTCTCGCTCGTCTAAATCAAAATCCCATGACGTTTCCTTCAGGTAAGCTACGCTTTTTTCCCAAAGTGGCTCTTCTTTTATTTGCACACTCCATGTTTTGAGTTTATCAACTTCGCATTCAGCATTTCGCCTTTCAGCCTGAAGGTCCTTCTTTTGCTGCTCCAGCAATTCTCTCTGTGCGTATGCATCGCTTTCCTGCTTCTGACGTTTTTTATTTTGTTCAAGAGTGACTTTCTCGACTTCCTTGACGGTAAGCGGTCGCTCCCAATTCCAGCCTAATTCAGCCGCGTTCAGGTGCACGTCCTGTTCTTCTTGTTCAAGTGCTCTGATTTGATTTTCCGCACTCTTTTTTCTTTCTTCTGCAGCAAGAAACGCCTGATCATACTGTACACAAATTTCGTTTTCCTTTTTTATCAGGCTCTCGCGCTCTGCCAACCATTCCCGCCTCATCCGCAGGTAAGCTGCATCAATGTTCTCCGCTTCCTTCTGGATCCGACGCGCCGATTCTTTCAGCTGATCTTTTTGGTTGCTTTCAAGTTTGAGCGTCGCTCCGTACAGCAAATTCCAGCTTTCAAACTTGGTATGGCACAGAGGACATTCACACTGCTCCGGATGCTGTTCCAAAAATACTCGTCCCTGCTCTGCAATGGAAAGCAGATTTTGTTCTACTTCTTTTGCTTTTCGGACCTGCTCATCGTAATCTGCCTGTCGGGTCTGATTGGCATGATATCGATGTATCAGTTCATCGATGTCTGCAGCATAATTGAATAGCTGGTGATTTTGAGGAATAGGATGAGTGCTGTATTCGCTAAGCTGTTCGGGTAAAATATATTCTGAAAGCTCTTGGCGATGTTTCTGCTGTGCTTTTTTTCTGCGGAGAGCCTCCTTTTCCACAGTCTTTTTCTGTTCGAGTGCGAACTGTTCCGCAGTTATCTGCTTTTCAAGAGCTTCCGCCTTCCTGGCAAGTTCCAATAGTTCTTTTTCATCCGTATTGCGGAGACTTTTTTCGAGCTGTATTTGCTGGATTTTTTTGCACAGTTCTTTCAGAGACAGTGCTGCTTTTGCTTGATTTTTGATGATTGATTCCAGCATTCGTTCCTGTTTTGGCAGCTGCTCACTTACGGCGAAAAATTGCTGCGTTTTCCGTTCCATCTGGGTCCGACCCTGGTTTTTGATGTATTGCAGGATTTCAGATTCCCGCCGCAGTTCTTCCCGTTCCTTGCAGGCGGTTTCCAGCTCTTTCTGTAGTTTTTCATACAGACGGCGATCATTCAAATTTTTATCACACTGCTGATATTCGTCTGATCTCTGGCCAAGCTCTTTCCGCAGCTGTATATAACATTCGCCTTCGCGCTCCAGATAGAATTCAAGCGTTTCCTGCTGCTTTTTTGCCTTTCTCAGCTCATTCTGAAGTATCTCATTGCACTTTTTTGCCTTTGTCCTTATCTTGAGGAACTCATCGATTCCTACTTTTTCCGCAGGCATCTCCAGTTTCAGAGCATCCGGCACGCTTTCATTGTAGCCCGTAATGTTTTTTCGCAGTTCATGGGAAACAGCTTCTACCCATTTCAAATTTTCCTGTTCCTGAACCAGCTTATCCAGTTTAGTTTCGGCATCCTTGCATAGCTTTTGTGCCTCAGAAAACTCTATATATCGACTTTTGTACTTTTCCTGAAGAATACCGTTCGGGTCTACACACACCATCCATTCATTATAGCGGTCCGCTGGTTTTATCGCGCTCACAAACTTTTCTATCTGGTCATGCGGCATAATGATCTGATTCCAGTGCAACTCGTTATGAAAAGTTTTTTCTTTTCCTTCCGGCGTCATTCTGAGCTTACCAACGTTCAAATCATTGGGTTTTCTTATTACCACACGCTGAAGCTCATCCTGAGTGCCGGTTCGGTTTTTTAATACAAGCTTTACAGAGGCGTATTCATTGTTTTTGCGGTATTCTTCTACGCTTTTATATTTTTCCCGATTATGAAGAAGCATATTATTTCGTCCAATCAGCTTTTCCATGTCGGAAAGACGTTGGATTTTTCCCGTCAGCGCCCATTCGAGTGCATCACAGATGCTTGTTTTTCCCATTCCATTCGGTGCGTATATCATGACCAGTGAAGCGGGAGAATCCGGAGAGTTTTCCGAAGTAAAAGCAAAACCTCTCTGCCCTTCATAAATACGAAAATTTTGAACTTGCATAGAAAGAAGTTTTGTTTCCGAAGTATCCTGAGATTCCAGATAGGTCAATTCGAAAATTTTCTCATTGACCCTCTGAATTTTTTCTTCAACAGACAACTCTTTTTCACTGACAAAAATATATTTTTTTGCACAGTAAGCATCGTTTTCAATTTTCTCCTTTTCAATGGTATTCATGGATTTTGGAAGAAAAAAGCAGAGATAGAAATTGCTTCTTTCCAGTAGAGAATCCACATTGCTCTGGTAAAGAAGCGCAATATTGTCATTCAATCTTTCCCAGTTTTGTTTCAGCTGCTCCGGTGAAGCGTACTGTGCAATAAACACATGGGCTGTATACCTTTCTTCTTTTCCCAGCGCACGATGATAATACAAGATTTCGTCTGCTATCCCTGCTTTTTTCAGCTCATCGCACTCTGCTTGACTCCAACCTGACATGTTCTGCCTCATTCCCAAAGCTCCTTCAATTTTTTCTGAATGGCCGGCCTCACTATTTCATCGGTAAGGCACTCATCTACCATGTCATATGAAAGCTCTTCCAAAAGTACACGAAAAGAATCCAGAGAAATGATCGCTATTGACACTTCCCCAGGGTCACCCTTTGTGACATGGAACATATTTTGCCGTTCACGTTCCCTTTTATAATCCTGCCGCACAATATTTTTGATAATATTGGAGCAGCGTCTTCGACTGATTTCTCGCATTCCTGCCAGCACGTCTTTTGAGTTTAAAAAGAACAGCGTCTGATTTTGGAAATGATTTTCTGAAAAGCCGCCTTTTGCAATAAGTGTCCGCAGTACACCGGCAATTTCATCTTTTTCGTCTGCACATAGAAATTCCAGATTTACCGGTATTTTTTCTTCTGTACTTGTCTGTATTTCAATTTTGACATTTTCCCACGAGCCGGGGACTTCTCCATTTATAAGCCAGATATAGACTGCTGTAATCGCTCGGCCCTTCCAATATTTCCCACAGCGTTTTCCCATGTTGCAGGGAAAATCATTTGGAAAAAGCTGCTCTTGATGGGTCTTGTTCAAATGTTTCTCCGACAGGTGGAGTTTTTCAACCGTGTCCTGCAAAAAGATGCCAGGACGTTCCGGGTATCCTTCAGCTAGTGTTGACAGACCATTTTCAAACTCGCTTTCTTTCAAAACAAGCCCATATTCCGTCAGAAGAAGCTTCAGTGCGTAAGAAGATACTGCCCATGCGACATTGCCGACATTGTCGCTCCCGTAGCTTTGGGAGACTAAACCTATTAATTTCGGGCGCGCTGCATCGCAAAGAAACAAACCGCTTCCCGAGTATCCACTCATCAAATCGTCTCGTTCAATGGGGTAGGAGTTTGGGCTGGTGTAGCTGAATTTAAATGCCTTTTCCTTATCATTGTCTGCTGAAGTGGGAATCTCGGCACTCAGGCTCATTCTCCCCCTTGTCCAATCTGTCGGAGTCGCTTCGCCGTCTGTGCTTTTAGGAAATCCCATCAATTTTACCTGTGCTGATATTTTAGCCTCTCCGAAATGGATCTCCGGAATATCCTGCATCCAGTCACTCCAAGGTACTTCAATGATCGCGGCATCAAAAATATACTTTCCGCTATCGATCATAAAACCCGGACAATAGTGAATATTAGCTGCTTTATCGTTGCTTGAATCAGCCAGCTCCAAAAAAATATCTTTCGCCCCGCTTTCGCTCCAAACAGACAAAACGGCCGGGCAGGAATGAGACTTGGCCAGTGCGCGTTGTAAAACGTGTCCGGCTGTCAAAACTACTGCCCGATTTTGGGTTTGAAGCGTATAAAGGACTCCTGTTCCAGCCAAGGAACCTCCATCGTGAAATCCAATCCGAACCGCTACGGATTCAATGTATTTACCAACCTCTGCCGAATCCATATAATTCCAACCCGCTTTTCACTATTTCCGATGTGTTTTCCGACGACAACTCTATCAAGTTAAGGTTACCCGCATCAAGCCATTTTTTACGGTCCTCTTCTGTAAAGAACGAGCTATAGATTGATTTTTTCCACCAACTATAATTGCAATATATCGTTGCAGAGCCACAGCTACGCAATAACTTTGCAAGCACCGTTTTATTGGGCAGCTTTCCGCTTTTTCCATCCGTACTCAGTAAATAATTTTGTGTCCGTAAAATTCGTAGCAACTCATTTGAACAGTTATGCTTGCTGCCATGGTGCGACAACTTGACTAGATCAACACAGCAGGGCTTTTGGCTGGAATAGCCCAGTTTCAGAAGGCCATCGACGCATACAGATGGATGTGCATCTCCCAAAAATGCAATTCGTATTTTCTCAAATTGAAAAAGGAATGCAATGCTTGCACCGTTACTGAGACTCGCATCCTCTGGTACATTGCATCCGCTCAATTCATCCAAAGACACTGACCATTCCGGGTCAGCTCCACCATAAGGGGTGGCTGGGGGTACCTGTATCAAATCCAAACAATTTTGAACCAGATTTTTGAGAGAGGTGTCACTCGGACTAATAATGCAAAACTTTGCATCCCCGATTTGGATTTCTCTGCAAGACTGTACTATATAGGGGCAGATGCGTTTTTCCAATCCATACTCCCGAAGAAAATCTGTTAATTTCATTAAATCGTTTGCACTGTATCCTGGTGCATTTGCCATAGGAATTTTTACGGTCTCTTCGGGAAGGGGCCCCCATTCTTCCCCGCTTTGGTGATGTTTCCAATATCCTCTTCCCGTATTCAGGTAAAGCACAGCAATCTCCGGGATGCAATTTTTCTTTTGAGCTTTCTGCAATCCTACAAGCATTCCCATGATGTGATCCTGATCGAAATGCGTTAGGAGCATTGCATCTACTTGTTCACCATTTTCGTAAATGCGTTTCAGCATTTCACAAAAATCCGAGGCATTCGACTTTCGACCTCCATCTATCACGATATTATGATATCGTTTTTCTTCGTCATGTTTGTACCGAAGCCAGAAATAATCGCCATCGTGTGCCTTACATGAAAACAGCTTTACCATGTTTTCCCCCGTGCCCAATATAATAGGTTCAATATGTATATGCACAGTATATCACGATAAAACAGGGGCATCAAGTAGCCAATGTTAGAGGAACTTTAGTCGGTGGTGCTGTCAATTTTTTGATATGCTAGGGGCGAAAACTTTTTTCAAACAGCAACCATCTTAAGCCAAAACAGCCAACAGTGCGTTTTGTTTTACACCATTGGCTGTTTTGATTCTGTCTATTGGGCAGCTACAGCTTTACTTGAGTCAATCTTCTAATCCATGGCTCCCGGCCACATTCTTCAAATATTCCTCCGGGTCACTATTCAAAATCAAGTCCGCATAGCCCAGCGGGTCATTATAGACGAGATAGTCTAACTCCGACCTCTGCGCCATGGTCACATCCAAAGCGTCCTCGACCCCGGTGCAGTCGATGGAAATTTTTCTCCCATCCCGGAGCAGTAGTTCCACACAGCCGGTGTCCATGTTGAAATGGCAAGCTCTTGCATCGTACTTCATGTTCGTGCATCCTTTCTGCCTTACGGCACTCTTACAGTTGTGACCTTCGTGATACGGTTTTTCTGATAAGGTTTCGGACACACAGCCGTCAGAGAAGAGCCTGAATTTTCATTTCCGAAGAAAACAAAAGATCCGAACCCTTCTCCTTCGAGAAACGGTTCGGATCTTTCTTGTTTGGTGCGGATAAGAGGACTTGAACCTCCACCGAGTTGCCCCGATTAGAACCTGAATCTAACGCGTCTGCCAATTCCGCCATATCCGCATATTCTGTTTTGTTCGCCGCCGTTCGGCTCGGAACGATAGTTATTATACCACGGAAAACGGGAAAGTCAAGCGTTTTTTCAAAAAAGTTTTTGCATTCTTTTCCGCATATTTTATCTTGCGTCCCTGCGCACAAAAACACAGACATCCGCCCCGGTGATGCCTGCTTCCGGGGCAAATGCCTGCCAGACCACGCTTCTTCTTTTGCAGTTTTTCCTGAATTTTCTCAGATGCCCCAAAACAGCCAGAGGCTCCCCGCCCCCACGAGGACCGCTGCCAACGTGAACGGCACACCGATGCGCAGGAAGTCCCGGGTGCGGACAGTCTCACCGTTCTTGCGGAGAATGCCGATGGCCGCGATGTTGGCCGACGCGCCGATGGGAGTCAGGTTGCCGCCCAGCGTCGCGCCGGTAAGCAGACCGAAGTAGAACAGCTCCGGCTCAATGCCCGCGCCGCCGTTCATGAGGGCGGCGACGCCCTGCACCACCGGCAGCATGGCCGCCACATAGGGGATGTTGTCGATGAAGGCCGACAGCCCCACCGACGCGGCCACCAGCAGCAGGTAAAGATGCAGCGGCTCGTCTCCGGCTGCGGAGTGGAACAGCTGCGCCGCCGCGTCGATGACTCCCGCCCTGCTCACTCCTTCCAGCAGAATAAAGAGGCTGAAGAGCAGCAGCAGGGTGTCATAATCCAGCGCCCGGAACGTCTCGGCCAGCGGCCTCAGGGAGCGGCTGCGCCAGCAGGCACGGGCGGCACCGAAGAGGCACAGCCCCATGCAGACGAGCCCGCTGCGCAAGGTATAGAGCAGATGCAGCACGCCGCCAGAGGGCTCGGGCAGGAAGGACGCCGCGATGAGCAGACCTACCGTCAGCAGGAGAAGCGCCGTGGGGACATCGTCCTCCACCTCCGTTTCCACCGTGACATGGACGGGCTGGCGCTGGTCCCGGAACAGCCAGAACAGCACCCCCAGTGAGGCCAGCGCTCCCAGCTCCACGCTCCAGAAGATGCCGGGCCGGCCCTCCATCCAGAAGAAATCGAAGAAATTCATCCCCGCAAAGCCGCCCAGCAGGATGCTCGTGGTGTCCCCCACCAGCGTTGCCGCGCCCTGTAAATTGGACGATACCGCAATGGCGATGAGCACCGGCACCGGCGATCGTTTCAGCCGCCGGGCGATGGCAAGCCCTACCGGAGCCACCATCAGCACGGTGGCCACATTGTCCACAAAGGCACTGATGAACCCCGCCAGCAGCGCCAGCACCGACACGGCCCACCGGACATCCGGCACATGGGCAATGAGTTCTTCGGCCAGCCGGGCAGGCATCTTGCTCTGGATAAAAAGAAAGACCGTACCCATCATTCCCGCCATCATCAGCAGGACATTGAAGTCTACGGCCCGGGCGGCGTCCGCCAGCGTGAAATCATACACGCCCAGCTTTCCCAGCAGCAGAAACGCCCCGGCCCCGCCCAGCGCGACCCAGGGGCGGTACTGCTGCACCGCCAGCATCAAAATATAAAACAGGACAAACAGGCTCAGCGCCAGTGTCATTTCGTCTCCTCCGCAGGTTCCAGAGGCTTTGCGTCTTCTTCTATCATCCGATAGCCCACGCCAAGCTCGTTGAGGATGTAGGTATTGCTGCCCGGGCGGCTGCCCAGCTTTTTGCGGATATTGGCCATATTCACCTGCAGCTTCTTGGTGCTGCTGGCGTCCGTGTCGCCCCAGATGGCCCGGACGATGGCCGCATAGGTCATCACGCGCCCGGCGTGCTCGGACAAAAAGGCCACGATATTGTACTCCGTCTGGGTCAGGCGAACCTCCTGCCCGTCCACAAACACCTTGCGGCGCTCGTAGTTGATGGTGAGGCCCTGTGCGCTGAACACCCCGCCGGGCAGACTGCCGCCGCCATAGCGGTTCACCCGCAGCGCAGCCCGCACCC
>OGGG01002645.1_pt1 | contig 10212 bp, 9 predicted proteins | sample 1571201 | NCBI WGS metagenome assembly OGGG01 (sample SAMEA2581946, study PRJEB24529) | metagenome | biome: Human gut stool | place: China | collected 2011 | reverse complement strand
CGTCGGCGCCGTCTGGGCCAATGTGTCGTGGGGACGCTATTGGGGCTGGGATCCCAAGGAGGTGTGGGCGCTCGTTACGCTGCTGGTTTATGCGCTGCCCCTGCATGCCGGATCCCTGCCGTGGTTCCGCCGGCCGTTGTTCTTCCATTGGTTCTGCATCGCGGCGTTCCTCTCGGTGCTGGTCACCTATTTCGGGGTCAATTTCCTGTTGGGCGGCATGCACAGCTATGCCGGATAGGGGAGCGGCGATCCGGGGCGGGATGCCCATTCCGTGCGTCCCGGTCGTCCCTATCGTATGGCGGGGCCGTCATTGCGCAGCCGAGCGGTAAACCGTTCCGGCAGCCGGGGCATGGCGCCGTGCTGCGAGCAGACGTGGGCCGCGACATCCACGGCCAGCCTGTGTGCTTCCCCGATGCCGAGCCCCGAGAGCAGGGCGGCCAGGAACGATGCCGTGAACGAGTCCCCTGCACCGACCGTGTCGGCTACTTCGACGCGCGGCGTGGGGATATATGACCGGGTGTCGGGGGCGAATACCGAACTCCCGGCGGCGCCGCAGGTGAGGATCACGATCCGCAACCCGTACCTGTCGAGCAGCGTGCGGCACTGCTCCCCGGGCTGCATCCCCTCCAAGCCGAACATGCTGCCGACCACGGCCAGTTCTTCGTCGTTTATCTTCAAGATGTTGCACTTCCGCAGCGACTCTTCGACCACCTGCTGCGTGTAGAAGTGCTGCCGCAGGTTGATGTCGAAGACCTTGTATTGTCCCTCGCCGTCGGGCATCGTTTCCAGGAAACGCCCGATCGTGCGGTGCGATACGGGGCTGCGCTGTGCCAGCGACCCGAAGCAGGCTGCACGGGTGTGCCGGGCGAGCTCCTCGATCTGCGGGGTGAACGGTATGTTGTCCCAGGCTACGCCCTGCCGGATCTCGTAGCTGGGGATGCCCGCCCCGTCGAGCGTGACTTCGACCGTCCCGGTCGGGAACGGCACCGTTTCCAGCATATGTCCCACCCCTTTTTCGCGGAGCTGGTTGCGGAGTTCGCGTCCCGCCTCGTCGTCGCCGACGGCGCTGACCGCGCAGCTGCGCAGCCCGAACTGCGACATGTGGTAGGCGAAGTTCGCGGGAGCGCCGCCGATCTTCCGCCCTTCGGGCAGTATGTCCCAGAGTGCTTCGCCGATCCCGACGACCCACTCTGTCTTTCGGTTTGCTTCGGTATTCATTGTCGTTTGCGTTTGCTGCGAAGTTAACGGTTTTGCTCGATATTTTTCCGCTTGCGCGGTGTTTTTCAACATGGCGTGAGGCATTTGGCCGTAATTTTCGCGGCATTCGGTTTGTCCTGCCGGGACGGTTTCCGACGACAGGGCGGACGAATTATGCCCGGAAAGTTTGTATTGAACGGCTTTTGTCTTATTTTTGTCTGACACAAAACCCGAAACCATGATGCTGCGAACCCTTCCCGCCCGATCCGGCTTCCTGTGGGTGCTTCTGGCGTGCATTTCCCTCGCAGGATGTACGCGGCACCCAAAATACTCGCTTCAGACCGAAGCGGCGCTGGAACGGCTGGATGCGGAACTTTCCCGCAAGGATCGTTACCAGCAGTGGCGGCAGGCGCAGAACGACAGCCTGCGCCGGGAGGTGGCGCGTGCCCGCAACGCCGGCGACCGGGCGTGGCGCCTGTTCGCCGTGTCGCAGAATTACGTGACCTACCAGCTGGATTCGGCGGCTTATTACGTCGACCGCCTTTACCGGCTGGCCGCCTCTGCCGGGTCGGAGGATATCCGCCGCATCGCCCTGCTTGCCGACATCGACGTCTGGCTGGGCCGCGGGCAGCTGGGGCTTGCCGAAGAACTTTTCCGCAGGATAGATACGGCCGGCATGTCCTCTGCGGAGTATGCCGCATGGCATTCGCGCTACTCCTCGATCGCCGCCCGGCGTGCGGCCGAAGCCGAGGACGGAGCCGTGCGGTCGGCATGGCGCGATACGGTGGTGCGAGTCAGGCACATATCCGTGCCCGGGCAGTCGGAGTGGACGCAGGCGCGGATCGCCGCTGCCGCTCTGCGCGACAGCGGCCGCTTCGCTGAGGCCGTACAGTTACTCGAGCCCTATACGGCCCGGAATCCCGACTACCAGGAGCTGGCGCTTCTCTATTACGGCCTCGCAGGCATCGCGCGGGCGTGGGGCGACGACGACCTGCGGCTTTATTACCTGGCCGAATCGTCCGTCGCCGACCTGCGTGCCGGCACCCGTTCCTATGCCTCGCTGTACGACCTTGCGCTGCTGCTGTTCGACCGCAAGGATTACGACCGTGCGGCAGCCTATATGGGCAGCGCGTCCGATGACGCCATGCACTGCCGGTCGATGGTGCGCATACCGGTCTCCTCTTCCGCGGCCGTCAAGATCAGCGAGGCCATCTCCTCGAACATCGCCCAAAGGCAGGCCATGATGACCACGACGATCTGGTTGGCCGGTGTCTTCCTGGTCGTCCTCATCGGTATCCTCTGGTACGTGCTGTGGCAGCACCGCCGCCTGCGCGGCAACCACCGGCAGCTGATTGACATGAGCGCCCAGTTACAGGCGAAGAACGACGAGATGCAGGCCAAGAACGACCATATCCGCGAGATCAACGGCGCGCTGGTCGACTCCAACCGGATCAAAGACCGTTACGTCTGCCACTATATCGACCTTTCCGTCCATTACATCAAGCAGATTGACACTTTCCGCCGCGAGGTCTGCCGCGTCGCCCGCAACAAGGGCGTCGACGAACTGGTGCGCTGGCTGAACACCTCGCAGGCCGTCAGCGGCGAATATGCGAAGTTCTACCAGTCGTTCGATTCCTCGTTCCTCGACATCTTCCCGCAATTCATCGAACAGGTCAATGCCCTCCTGCAGCCCGAGTCGCATTTTGCGCCCCGCGCCGACGCATCGCTGACCACCGAGCTGCGGATTCTGGCGGCCATCCGGCTCGGGATTACCGACAGCGGACACATCGCTTCGCTGCTCAACTGTGCCTCGGCGACGGTCTATACCTACCGCACCAAACTCCGCAATGCGGCGCTGGATCGGGACAATTTCGAGCAGCAGGTGTCGCGGATCGGTCTCTGATCTTTCGGATAGTCTATATAATCCGGGGTGTGGATTCGGTTTTTAAAACCCTGATATGTAATGCTATATAGATTGTCAAACCTCTATATAGTTCTATACGTGCGCTGGAATAATCATAAATAATAGGTATTTTTGTCCTAACCCCGGCCACGGAACCATTTAACCAATCATAAATTATGCTGACTAAAACTTATTTTCGCAGAAAGCTCGCGCAAGCGTGCGGGCTGGGACTCGTGCTCTGCGCTGCCGCTGCATGTGCGCCACAACAGAATGTGCTGACCAAAGAGGAGATTGCCGACGGCTGGCAGCTGTTGTTCGACGGCAAGACGCTCGACCAGTGGAAGGACTACAACGGCGAAGAGCTGACCATGCCGTGGCATGTCGTCGACGGCTGCATCCAGGCCAAGGGTGACGGCAGCGACCTGGCAGGCTACATCGTTACGAAGAAACAGTACGAAAACTTCATCCTCGACTGGGACTGGAAACTCTCCCACGGAGGGAACAGCGGTATGATCTACCACGTGGTCGAAGACCCCTATTTCAAGGTACCCTACGTAACCGGCCCCGAATACCAGCTGATCGACAACGAGGGCTGGGAAGAAGTCAATGCCCCCAACAAACTCGAAGAGTGGCAGAAACTGGGCGTGGACTACGCCATGCACCTGCCCGATCCCGATTCGCTGTTCGTCAACCCGCAGGGCGAGTGGAACTCGTCGCGCATCGTCTTCGACAACGGCCATGTCGAGCACTGGCTCAACGGCCACAAGATCCTCGAATTCGAAGCCTGGACGGACGACTGGTTCGCCCGCAAGCACAGCGGCAAATGGGAGACCGCACCCGAATACGGCCTTGCGCGCCGCGGTGTGATCTGCCTGCAGGATCACGGTTCGCCCGCTTCGTTCCGCAACCTGAAGATCAAGGAGCTGCCCCGCAAGGCCGGCCGCGAGGTCGAGCTGTTCAACGGCAAAGACCTGACGGGCTGGGAGGCCTACGGCACGGAGAAGTGGTATGTCGACAAGGACGGCAACATGGTTTGCGAGAGCGGCCCCGACAAGGAGTACGGCTACCTCGCCACGCGCGAATATTATAACGATTTCGACCTGACGCTCGAATTCAAGCAGCTGGCCAACGGTAACTCGGGCGTCTTTTTCCGCTCGTTCGTCGAGCCTCCCGTGAAAGTCCACGGCTGGCAGTGCGAAGTGGCCCCCAAGGGCTTCGATACGGCCGGTATCTACGAGTCCTACGGCCGCGGCTGGCTGGTTCAGATCCCCGACGAGAAGGAGGACATCCTGCGGGAGGGCGAGTGGAATACGCTGCGCCTGAAAGTCCAGGGCGACCGCGTGCAGACGTGGCTCAACGGCGAAGAGATGGTCGACATCACCGATGCCAGGATCGGCGCCGCACAGGGGCGCATCGCCCTGCAGATCCACGACGGCGGCGGGATCAAGGTGCTCTGGCGCAATTTCCGTCTGACAACCTTATAATTACCACTAACCTGAACACGATATGAGTACCCGCAGGAATTTTCTGAAAACACTGAGCGGCATGGCACTGCTGACGGTCGTCCCGCGCCATGTGCTCGGCGGCCCGAAACACGTGGCGCCGAGCGACCAGCTCACCAAAGGCATCATCGGCGTCGGCGGCATCGGCAAGAGCAGCTACCATTTCACCAGCACCAAGGAGTGCCGTCTGGTGGCGGTCTGCGACGTCGACAGCAAGCATCTCCAAAGCGCGCTCGACCTGGGCAAAAAGCGTTTCAACGAGACGTTGCAGTCCTATCGCGATTTCCGCCGCCTGATCGCCGACCCCAATGTCGACATCGTCCATATCGCCACGCCCCCGCACTGGCACGGCATCATGGCCGTTGAGGCCGCCAAGGCCGGCAAGGACATCTGGTGCGAGAAACCGATGACCCGTACCATCGGCGAGGGCAAGCGCGTCGTGGAGGCCGTCAAGCGCAACAACCGCATCTTCCGCCTCAATACGTGGTTCCGTTTCACGGATACCTTCTATGGCCTGGGCACCACCGTCGAGCCGCTCAAGAAGCTGATCGACAGCGGCCTGCTGGGATGGCCGCTCAAGGTGACCATCTCGGGCACCACCGGCTTCACCTGGAAATTCTTCTGGGTGGGCAAGGAGAACCTCGTCCCGCAGAGGGTTCCGTCGAATCTCGACTACGACATGTGGCTCGGCCCGGCCCCCTACAAGCCTTACAACGAACACCGTGTGCACCAGACTTTCCGCGGTTACTGGGACTACGACGGCGGCGGCCTGACGGACATGGGGCAACACTACATGGATCCCGTGCAGTACCTGCTGGGCAAGGACGAAACTTCGCCCGTGAAGGTCGAGGTCGACGCCCCCGAGCAGCACCCCGACGCCGTGGGTATCTGGCGTAAGATCGTCTATACCTACGATGACGGCTGCCAGATCGTCCTCGAAGGCGAAGGCTTCGAAAGCGGCGGCGACACGCCTTATATCGAAGGCCCGCTGGGCAAGGTCTATAAAGGGTTCCGCTGCACGATCCCCGACATCATGGAGAAACTGGCCGAGATGCCCGACCCTGCGCCGCAGAACACCGACTTTTTGGAATGCGTCCGCACGCGGAGCAGGTTTGCGCTCGACGAACAGATCGGTCACCGCAGCTCGACGCTCGTGAATCTGGGTGCCTGCGCCCTGCGTTTGAACCGAACGTTGCATTTCGACCCCGACAAACAACTCTTCATCGGCGACGATGCCGCCAACCGACTGATCGACCAGCCGATGCGCGGCCCGTGGCATATTTAAGCACCAGTTACCATGAAAAAGATAATCATACGACTTTTTATGCTGGGAGCATTGGCCGCCCTGCTGCCCGCAGGAGCCGCCGCCCAGCAATCGGATGCCCGCCAGCGCACGACGGAAACCATCGTCGCCGACGGACTCGCACAGCTTCCCGCAGCCGATGCCAAGGTTTTCAACCAGGTGATGGGCGAACTGGCCGCCACCGGAAGCAAGGGTGTCGAGATGATCGCCGCCATGCTCGTCCCTGCCGACAAGGGCAAGAACGCCACGTTCGAATACGCCCTTAACGGCGTGGTGGCCTATGTGACCGACCCGGCGCACGAAGCGCTGCGTGACGATGTCCGCAAGGGCCTGCTGGCAGCTATCGACCGTTGCGGCGACGACGCCAACCGGGCTTTCCTTTTCTCGCAGCTGCAATTCTGTTCGACGGCCGCCGATGCCGCCGCCATGGCCCGTTATCTGGACGACCCCTACCTGGCCGGCTATGCCCTCCGGGCGCTGGTCTCGACCCCGGGTACGGAAGCACTGCTGCTCGCCGAGGCCGGCAAGGACGACCTTACCGCTGCCCGCAAACAAGCGCTCGCCTATGCTTTCGCTGAAAAGCGGCTTGCCGCTGCCGAACCGTTTCTCCTGACATGGCTCGAAGGTGCCGATGCGCAGACCGCGGAGCAGATCTATAACGCACTGGCCGCCTGCGGTTCGCAGGCCTCGCTCAAGCCGCTGGCCGCTGCCGCAGCCAAGACCGGCTACGCATGGGATGACGCCGGCGCTGCGGACGCTTACCTGCGCCTGCTCGCAAGGCTCGCCGCCGCAGGCGACGCCCGGGCCGTAAAGGCCGCCAAGGGATTGCTCAAATGCGACCTCCAGTACATCCGCGGCGGTGCGCTCGCGATCCTGGCCGATGCCCTCGGTGTGCAGAAGGCGATGCCCTATGTGCTCAAAGCCCTCGAGGAGGGCCCTGCGGAGTACCGCTTCGCCGCCCTGCAATCGCTCGGCAAAGGCGACGACAAACTTTTCGCACAGGTTGCAGCCGGCATGCCGCGCTACGATGCCGCCGCGCAGGCCGCCGTGGATGCCCTGCAGGCGCAGCAGACCGCCGCAGCACAGGCCGTGCCCGCACAGCCGCTGGAAGAGTTGCAGGCCCGGCAGACCCGGCTCACCGCTGCCCGGAGCACCCTGCGCGAGCAGGAACAGCAGCTGGCAGCACAGCTGCTGCCCAACTGCGCTGCGGCAGAAAAATACCGCGCAGCCGCTGCCGCCCGCACCCAGCTGGAACAGCGCTGGCAGTGGGTGAGTGCCCTTGCCGCCACGGCAGGCGGCACCTTGACCAGCAAACAGAAGATCAAATTGGAAGCCTACATCCAGATGAACTATCTGGACCGCATCCTGCGCCACGCCAACACCCGCCTGATGCAGATGACCGCCGGGCAGTACGAGCTGGAGCGCATTGGTGCCGAGAACCAGCGCAGCCAGTCCGGCTTGGACCTTGGCATCATCGACCACTACAACGGCACCCGCCGCAGCGTCAAGACCCTTTCCGGCGGCGAAAGCTTCAAGGCCTCGCTGGCGCTGGCGCTGGGCCTTTCGGACGAAGTACAGAGCGCGGCAGGCGGCATCCGTCTGGACACGCTCTTCCTCGACGAGGGCTTCGGCAGTCTGGATGACGAATCGCTGGAACAGGCCATGCGCGTACTTGCAGGGCTGACCGAGGGCGACCGGCTGGTGGGCATCATCTCCCATGTAGGCGCTCTGAAAGACCGCATCGACCGACAGGTGGTGGTGCGCAAAGCCCGCACCGGCGGCTCTACCGTAGAATTGATTGTGTGAAACACCGCAGGCCTCTTTATAAGTTACATCTTTCCGGGGCATCCTATGGGCGGAGGTGATTTTCCAATGAGCTTGACACCCTTTATCCGCCACGAGATGGACGAGCAGCCCGGTGCTTCTTCCGCACCGGAAAACAGTTGTTCCCGCTGCAGCCCGCCGCTGGGCAAAGAGCCGGAGGCTCCCGTCATCCTGCCGCCCGGCGACCCCACTGCCCCCGGCACACAGGTGCCGCCGCAGATCGAAACACCGGGCCAGACCCCGCACCCGGACACAAACAGCGCCCCGCAGGGTGTGCCCATGACCAACGGCACCCCGGCCGCCTGTTACCAGAAGAACGCCCGGGAATTTTTGGCCGGGGATGTGCAGACCAGCGTGATGGCCCACTATGCACCCGGACTGTTCAGCACAGACCAGCACACCCATTCCTGCCATCCGGCCCCGGACGAGGATGCTTCTCAGGTGCTGAGCCTTGTGGACTGGCGTGAGGATGCACCTTACGGCTAACAAAAATTTTTCAAATTATTTTTGCTCTACCTGTTGAAATCTGCGTCCGCTTCCCTTATTATGGTAGCAAACAAAGATAAAGGCAGGTTTTGCATCATGGCAGAGATCAAATATGAAGTTGTTCAGCGCATTGCAGTTCTCTCGGAGCGTCCCCGCGGCTGGGAGCGTCAGCTGAACCTCATCAGCTGGAACGACGGCGAACCCAAGTACGACATCCGCGACTGGTCCCCGGACGGCACCCGCATGGGCAAGGGCATCTCCCTGAGCCACGACGAGCTGGCCATCCTGAAGGGCATCCTCGAGGATATGGAGCTGTAAGATGACGGACCGCGAGGAATTTCTGGAGATATTCCGCACCCACGTCACCCGGCCCGGCAGCGAGAAGCTGCTGGACTGGATGGACAGCAAGACGGACTTCTTCTCCGCGCCGGCGTCCACCCGCTTCCACGGGGCCTGCGAGGGCGGGCTGTGTGCGCACAGCCTGAACGTCTACCGCGTGCTCCACGGCACCTTCTTCACGCCGGACGAGGACAGCGAGGAGACCTTCGCCATCTGCGCACTGCTCCACGACCTGTGCAAGGCCAACTTCTACAAAAAAGGCACCCGCAACGTGAAGAACGAAGCGACGGGCCAGTGGGAGAAAGTCCCCAGCTACAGCGTGGAGGACATGTTCCCCTACGGCCATGGCGAGAAAAGCGTCTTTCTCATCGAGCGGTTCATGAAGCTGAAGGTGGAAGAAGCCGTGGCCATCCGCTGGCACATGGGCGGCTTCGACGACGCGGTGCGCGGCGGCAGCTACGCCATCAGCAATGCGTTCGACGAATACCCGCTGGCTGTCAAGCTTCATCTGGCAGACCTGGAGGCCACTTACCTGGTAGAGAAGGGCACCAGCAGCGTCAACCGCCGCTGAGCCCTGTCGCCTTATGAATCCCAAAAGGCCGCGTGCCCTTTCACAAGGGCACGCGGCCTTTTTACTGCCTCAAAACATAAAAACCGTCCTGAACACCGTCTTATCCTCCGGATTCCTCAGACCAATCAGCGTCCCAGCAGCGCCAGCAGCTTTTCCTTGGGCACAAGGCCCACGCTGCGGTTTTTTTCCTGGCCGTTTTCAAACAGCACCACCGTCGGAATGCTCATAACGCCGAAGCGCTGGGCAAGGCCCGGCTCTTCGTCGATGTTCACCTTGCAGACCTTTACATCCGTCTGCTCCGCCGCAAGCTGGTCGATGACCGGCGCCAGCATACGGCACGGGCCGCACCAGCTCGCCCAGAAATCCACCAGCACCGGGCCGGAAGCCTTTGCCACCTGTTCTTCAAAATCCTGTGTTTTCACATTTACCGCCATAATCTTATCTCCTTTTGTGTTGTCGCCCGCTGTACGGCGCTTTCACCGCCGGCGGGATTGGTTTCTTTTTCCTTAATAATACTATACCATTTTAGTATAAAATATGCAAGTCCTATTTCTGTTCCCAGGCACGGCTCTTTTCATAGTTTGCGCCGGCCCCTATGGAAATAGTCACGGCGGCGCATCTGTTTATGCGGCCGGAAAACAGCCCCGGCTGCTTTTGTTGTTGAAGGAGCCCCTCGAACGTAAAACAAACCGCACCTGCGTACGCGCCGCCGAAAGATATGCGGCTGCGCAGGGCAGATGCGGTCTTATTTAAGGCTTCGGCCCGGACGGCCTTACGGTTCCTGCCCTCCGTTGAGCAGCGCGTTCAAATTGGCCAGCAGGTCGTCCGACAGCGCGGACCCCTGCTTTTGCTGGCCGCGCGGCGCAGTGAACACCGGAGGTTTCGCGGCAGCTCCCACAGACGGTGCAGAAGGCTCCTGCGCGCGCTGCATTTCCGGCTTCTTCTGCCCGGATACAGGCGCCGCCGGGGAAGCCTCCCCCTTCCGGGCCGCTGCTTCAGCGGCCGCTTCTCCCGCATCCGCCTTACTTCCCATCGGAGGGATGGGCGCGGAATAAGGGATGATCACAGGCTCTTCGGTGCGCGCGGG
>OGGG01002642.1_pt1 | contig 10219 bp, 5 predicted proteins | sample 1571201 | NCBI WGS metagenome assembly OGGG01 (sample SAMEA2581946, study PRJEB24529) | metagenome | biome: Human gut stool | place: China | collected 2011 | reverse complement strand
CCTGCCACTACGAAGAACCTGGATCGCACGGTGGCCACCCGTTCGATGGTGACCGGTGCCAAGTGTGCCCGTTATGACAAGCTTTCTTCGAGTTCGGGCGGCAGCGGCAATGGCGGCAACCCCGATGACGGTGGAAATCCCGACAGTGGCGGAGATAACGGTGAAGCTCCGGATCCTGCAGAATAGTTTTTCTCCGTTTGTCGGACATCCGTTAATAATCTACTAATTACCTGTTAACATGAGGTTTATCAATTTGATCGTGGTGCATTGCAGCGCCACGCGGGAGGACTGTACACTCTCTCCCGAAGCTTTGGACCGTCTGCACCGTCAGCGTGGATTCAACGGAACGGGTTATCACTACTACATCCGCAAGGATGGAATGGTGTACCCCACCCGCCCTCTCGAACGTATCGGCGCGCATATCCGTGGCTTCAACCGGAACAGTGTAGGGATTTGCTATGAAGGTGGTTTGGACTGTCGGGGACGCCCAGCAGACACCCGGACTCCGGCACAGCGCGCCACGCTCCGGCAACTTGTCCGCCAATTGCTGGAGCGGTTTCCCGGCTGCCGGGTGTGCGGACACCGGGATCTTTCGCCCGACCTGAACGGGAATGGCGAGATAGAACCGGAGGAGTGGATTAAACAGTGCCCGTGCTTCGAGGTGGCTAAGGAATTCGGAGAATTTGCCGATGAGACCGGAAGTGCGGAAGAGCGCAGAGTAAAACAACAATTTAAAGAAAAGAGGTAAATTATGGCAATGAAGAAATCTGTATGGGATATGATCCTGAAAGTGGTTATCGCAGTGGCTTCGGCTGTAGCAGGCGTTTTGGGCGCTAATGCGATGAATCTGTAAAAGAATGTAGTGAATCCATTCACTCTCACGGGAGACGTGTTGGTACTTTCGTGAGGGTGAATTCGGTAAGAATTTTTATTATAAAGACTAAAATGACAGAATTTATAAATCGAAAAGTGATGCGACACATCACAAGGGTTTCCCGATGGAGATTATTATTCTCTTTGATAACTATTCTGGGGTGTCTGCCTTCTTACGGGCAGTCGAGTACCGGCAATCCGGCAAACATCAGTTCATTGTTTAAGAACTTGCAGATAGATACTCCTGCCGCTGCGGCATTGAAGCAGAACATTGTTTATCCGGTAAACTATAGTACCGGACTGCCGGAGATAAAAATCCCTCTCTATGAAGTGAAGAGTGGGGACATTACGTTGCCTGTCTATCTCACTTACCACGCTTCGGGCATTAAGCTGAGTGATGCGTCCGGTTGGACTGGGCTTGGCTGGAATCTTGTCGCGGAACCAATGATCACACGTACCATACAGGGATGGGTAGATGATCCTAAAACTATGACTTGCAAGTTCGACAGAGATGCTTATCGGAAGCGTGGAGCTGAATACGCCAAGCTTTTGACTAAGACTTCTACCGAAGAACCGGATGAATATTATTACCGACTGTTGGGCAAGCAAGGAATGTTTATGTATGCGATGGAATCCGCAGATGTCAGTCGTCCGTTTCTTCCTTTGCCTTACGATGATATTCGTATCGATTGGATGGGGAAGTATTTTCGGATGATAGATAGTGACGGAATAATTTACAATTTCGACGGAGCGCATGAGGTCGGTGCGCAAAATTTGGATCTTATCGGTTGGAAAGCATCGTCCATCGTTGCTTCCAATCGGAAAGACTCTATCTCGTTCGTCTACGACTCTTGGACAAATCGTTATTTCACCAAAAGTTACAATGACCATTTTCCTTACAGATAACCCTGCTCTGAACGCTGGTCTTTGTAAGGATATGGCCTATCTATGTGATAATATTTCCAGTCTACCTGATGAATGGATGCAAGAGCCTATTCTCGTGGGGCGGCAGAATAACACCACCAGCTGCTATCAAGTCACGGACTCATTGGAGATTGTTCCGGATGGGTTCGTTCCGGACCAAAGTATACGGGATATGTCAATTTATACAGATACCCGTCCGCTTAGAGAAATACACTTTCCACAAGGTACAATTACCTTTACGCAGGACAACAAATACCAAAGGTTAGAAAGAATGACGATATGCGACCTTCAAGGTAATTTTGTTAAGGAATTCCGGTTTGATTATATTAATTCATCACTAAACATTACTAACCGTTATTATTTGGAGAGTATTGCAATAACCGATAGAAAGGGAACCCCGCAGGAGATTTACCGCTTCGGTTATTATAATCCCGATCTCCTTCCGTCTCCCGGTACTCGTGCCATTGATTATTGGGGGTATTTCAACAATGTATTCCATAGTGTAGAAGAAACATTGGTTCCTTGGCAAACGATAGAAGTGACGAGAGGGCACTTTACTCCACAAGAGAACTATTATATTACTGGAATGGATATCAATATTGGTTCCAAATTTTCCCGTGAGCCGGATGAAGAATATATGAAGTACGGTACATTGAACAGTATTACTTATCCCGCAGGGGCAACGGATGAGTTTACCTACGAAGCCCATCGCTATAGAACGAAAGGGGGAGATGTCAAGATTGCGGGAGGACTGCGCGTTAAACGGATAAAGACCATTACTTCGAAGGGGCAAACGAAGATTCGTTCATTTGCATACGGTCTTGACGAAGATGGATGTGGAACTCCTGCCACTACAAATCCTTTGGATTATTTTCGCCTGGTTCAGGATCTGTATATCTGTGAACCGATTGTTGTCATACCTAAGGTTGGTATGGGTTATACTTGTGGCCCGTATCAGGGTCATCATATCAAAGCACGGCATCGTACGTATTTCAGCGGTCCTATAAGGACAATGACATTTGAGGGCGGGACTTCTGTGGTATATTCTTATGTAACCGAATATAATGGGACACCGGAAAATAATTCAGGGAAGACTGTTTATGAATACGATCTCAGATATCCTTTTTCTATACCGGAAGATATGAATGCCATCCGTTGCGACAGGCGCGACGGATGGAAGTATAACAATCTGCTGTGTAAAACAGTCTATCGGAACGATGATGGAAAATATATGCCTTTGGAGCAAATGCGCTCTAACTATATCATTGGTAAATACTTCGGAAAGATAATCACGGGAGAGGCTGCCGCGCGAAATGTGATTGTAGAATGCGCATCAGGCTATATTCCAGATGAAGCGCGGCTAGGTTATGACTACATACAGACAGAGGTGTCGGTACAGGCTAAATTGTTATCAAGTACCAGTCACATTGTATATACAAATAATAAAGCCATCATAAATGGCGTAAGCTACAAGTATGATGACCCGGCAACCGTTTGTCCTACGCAAATTACCGAAACGGGAAATGACGGTCGTAAATTCGTTACCGACCTGACTTATCCGCAGGATTGCGTTGACACATATCCTTATCCGGAGATGGTGAAGCGCAATATGCTGAGCTTGATTGTTAAGAAAAAATACACTCGTAGTGGGCAGTATTTGGAGGTAGAAACACCCTATAATGCTTTTTCTGAAAATATTTATCGACCGGAGAATGCTGTTGTCCGTTATTCAACTTCGGAAAGCGGAGATGTCCGTTATACGTATATTTATGACAGGTATGGCAGGAGGCGACAGGAGACAAAAGACGGTAAAGAAAATGTGGTTTATCTTTATGGTTATAACAACCAGCATATCATTGCCCGCATTGAAAACGCGACCTATGAAGAGGTTGCGGCAGAACTTGGAGGAGAAAGGGTAGTGGAACAAATCGCTGCCGCATCATATGTCTTGAGTAGGATTGACTTATTGCGTATATCTTTACCTGCTGCTCGTGTGACGACATACACCTACAAACCTCTGGTGGGTATATCCTCTATCACTGATCCTACGGGACTAACCACCTGTTATGAATACGACGATCTAGGACGATTGACGATGACGTATATTCGGAACGGTACGCGGCAGGAAACAATAGAGAAACAAGAATATCATTATGCAAACTGATAAATACGGAAAATTTATGAAGAAGAGAATAATACTTTTACTTATAGCCTGTCTTATGACCGTCTGCAACAGTTTCGGACAACCTGTATCGGATGTGTCCGAGAATCTGGGAACTTTCTCCAGTCCTTTCTCCATGGAATGGTTTGTGTATCCTCCAAACAGTGAGGATCCTTATGCGCATTATGTCTTTAAGTTGACTGCTCCTATGGATGTGGTAGTTTCCCATTGCGAGTCGACACTGGAAGGAACAACCGGCATTTTTATATATGATGAAGACGGAAATTCGGTTGCTTCGAACACTGGAAGTTACGAATGTATCGACAGGCACGCCTATGCGGTGGGGGCTTATCTTCTTCCGGGAACGTATTCGCTGGACATTGATTGGACTTCCAATGTGAAAGGCTCTGTACATACGAAGATTGAGGGATTACGTCCTGATATTATTCGTTCCGCTAAGAATATCGGTGAGTTTGATGAAGGAGTAGGATTTATAGAAACGAGAGATACCAATGATCCTTACATTGGATACAGGGGTCCGGGCATCTATCAAAATAGCATTTGCTATAGTTTTTATCTGTATGGTTCGATGGATCTTACGGTTTCTAATTGCGGGTCTCAAGTGGAAAAGACAGAAATTACCTTGTTGGATGAAACCGGAACGGACGTAGACATACGGAAACTGGGTGTTGAGGTGGAAGGTGCCTGTGATAATTCGGAACAGGGTTATTTGAAAAGGCTGAATTTGCCTGCCGGTAAATACTACGTGATATCGAAAGGTAAAAATCGGACCGGACGAATCACCACGATTATTATGGGAACAAAAACTGTCGCTCTACCCCCTATTACGGAGTTCTCGATAAACGTAGGAACGATCAGCAATTACGATCGCCTCTTTGTGTATGAAGACACGAAAAATACAAGCAGTTCCTCTATCGGCTACCAAGGCTACAATGATTACCGTGGCGGTGTATGCTGCAAGTTGACATTGCCCTGCTCAATGGATGTAGAGCTTTCTCATTGTGGCTCCGAGGTGAGGAATACGCAAATGTATCTGCTTGATAAAGGCGGAAACCGCTTGGCATCTAACAACGGCTATTCCGGGATCAATGCCTGCGATAATCCCGCCCATGCATATATGGCGAAGTCCGCACTGACAGCAGGAACCTATTATGTGGTATCGGTTGGGAACGATGGAGACACAGGTAACATCACAACGCGGATCGTTTGCAAAGCACCCGAAGGGCAGGTCGGTTCGATAGACCGAAACTATGTGCGTACCCGTACTTTTCGCGACGTTTACGGTGCCACCTGGCAAGATAAGGTAGAATATTTCGATGAGATGGGGAGACAGGAAGAAATAGTACTTGCCGAAGCATCACCATTGGAAAATAACATTGTGACTTTGAAGGAATATGATACTTTCGGGCGGCTTGAAAAACAATGGTTACAAGCAGAAACGTGGGTCGGAGGATGCGGTGCATACGTATCGCCCGAGACATTGAAACAGAACATCCGGATTGCCAATTGCAAAGACTCTGTACCCTATCAGCTAACAAAGTATGAACAATCGCCGTTGGATCGTCCATTGGAAGTGTATGGTCCTGGACAGGAGTGGCACTCGCGAGGAAAGGCGGTCGCTATGCGATATTGTCTGACTAATGTGGAGGAGAATGATACGTTAAATTGCATCGATTTCCGGATCATGAACACGGTAGAGTATGTCGATACATTATTTACCATTATCCCGAAAAGAAAATGTCCGTCAGGAAGCCTTGAAGTTTCCAAGCAGACAGACGAAGATGGAAATGTAACTTATGAGTTCAAAAATTGTTTTGGTCAGACGGTTTTGAGCAGGCAATGTAATAGAAACTCATTGTATAAATGGTATGATACTTATTATATTTACGATGAATGGGGCAACTTGCAGGTTGTACTTCCTCCGGAAATTTCAATTTATATGAGAAACTTAGGATTTAGTTGGGATAACGCTTTGGATGTTGAGATTCGTAATTATGCCTATTTGTACAAATATGATGATCGTTTCCGTGTTATAGTTAAACGTCTTCCGGGGCAAGGTTGGATACGTTACGTTTACGACAAGTCTGACCATCCGGTATTTACCCAGGACGAGGAACAGCGCAAGCGAGGAGAATGGTCATTCTCTATTACCGACGGTCTTGGAAGAGTCTGTCTGACCGGAATCTGTAAAAATAACATTGAGCTATCTCAGAGTTCACTTAATACTGTAGTGAATGCGACTCGTGACAATTCAACAGGAACGTATAAAGGATATGCTGTATCCGGGATTGTGCTGACGGACGCAAAAGTAATGACGGTAAACTATTACGATGATTACAGCTTTATGGGGAGAAACGGTTTTCCTTCTTCAACAGATGCGGATTACGTTTATGAATGGGTTTCCGGTTATGGCGATCGTAAGCTAAACGGTACATCTTCTCTGCTGACGGGAACCCTGACGACACGTCTTGACAGCGTCGTCGTGAATACTTTGCAATACATCCCTTCTGTGATGTATTACGACTATCGCGGAAGAGTGATACAGAGCAAGAGTGGTAACCACTTGTCGGGAGGGGTTGAAAAGGAATATGTTGCCTATGACTTTACCGGCAATCCTTTGAAACGCAAACACATCCATGCTGTTCTCGGGCAATTGCCGCATACGGAAGAATATAGCTATACATATGACCATGCGGGTAGACCAAGCTACACGAAACATAGTTTGAACGGAGGGAAGGAGACGGTGCTTGCAGATAATATGTACGATGGTTTAGGACGTTTGAGTAGCCGCTTTCGCGGAGGAAGTGACAATCTTGAATCGTGGTACGATTATAATGTCCGTTCACAGTTGATAACCATTGGTGGTTTTTTGTTCAATCAAAAACTGTATTATAATGAACAGCGTTTGTCGGGTGGCACGAATCGTTCGTGTTATAATGGTAATATCTCCGGTATGGATTGGTCTGTGGTGTCGGATAACATTCTGCGAGGATATGATTATACTTACGACTACCTTTCGAGGTTGAAATCTGCTGATTACCTGGAGAGAAACGTCCGCAAACCCGGCTGTTTCGACACCTCTTACGACTATGACAGGAACGGCAACTTAACTAGTTTGAAACGTTACGGTCAGACAGGTGAAGACGATTACAGTTTGATTGATGACTTGCATATTGTGCCGTGTGGCAATCAATTGAAGTCGGTCAAGGACAACGCTACAGCTTCCGCCTACCATGATGGTTTTGAATTTAAGGACGGCAGTTCTTCGGAAGTAGAGTACTTTTATGATGCAAATGGCAATTTGACAAAAGATTTAAATAAGAATATAGTTGATATTCAATATAATCATTTAAATTTGCCTTGTCGTATAGAATTTGCAGACGGTAATCATGTTTCTTATTTGTATGATGCGAACGGCAAGAAACTTCGTGCCACGCACATCATAGGAAATGATACTACGTTGACGGATTATTGCGGCAATTTGATCTATGAAAACGGTGTTGCTAAGACTTTGCTTGTGGAAGGCGGCTATATTTCTTTGTCGGATGGAAAGTATCATTTCTATATTCAGGACCATCAAGGGAATAACCGTGTGGTTGCTGATGAAAATGGAAACATTGAGGAGGTAAATCATTATTATCCTTTCGGAGGTACTTTTGCTAATTCTTCGTCTGTTCAGAATTATAAGTATAATGGTAAAGAGCTAGATAGGAAGAATGGGCTGGATTGGTATGATTATGGAGCTAGGATGTATGATGTTGCATTAGGTAGATGGCATATGGTCGATCCGATGGCGGAGAAGTATTATTCGTTGACACCATATAACTATTGTACAGATAGTCCGAATAATCTTATAGATATGGACGGAATGCAGGCCGATAATCCTATTATTGGTACTATTGAGTTGCCAGAAGTGACAATTATAGGTAAAAAAATAGCAGAGCCTATTTCTGGATTCTGGAATACTATAGGTTACTTCTTTTTTGGAAGGACGTCGTCTATACCTGTATTTGGTTCAGATAATGGTAATTTGACTGCTAATCCTATAGGATATATAACATATAATGTGAATAGGGCTGGTGTTGCTACGAGTGTTGCTCCTATAGGAGGAATAGGACCGGCTCCTGCACGAGCGGGATTAAATATAAAAGAAATTATAAAGTTATTAAAAGCAGGTAAAGATATTTCTAAAACTGGACTTACTGCAGCAGGACGGGCTCTTAAAAAACATGGTGATCGAGTAGGGAGTGCCTTTCCTAAAGCCATAGGTAATCAGTCGGCAATTAATCAACAAGGAGAGAATGTTTTAAAGAGTATTTTAACTAACCCAAATGTGGAGAAAATTGTCAATGATGGTACATTAAGTGCTGGACGGTATGGCTCTGATTGTATTGATTATCAAATACCAGGTGGTATTGGTGCCCGTTTCAGTGCCGATGGGACAAAGTTTATAGGATTTCTTGAACCTAGAAGATAAAAAAGAATAGTATGGAAGATTTTACAATGATTATTGCAAGTCCCTTTGATAGAGAAGAGCTTGTAAATGAAATTTATTATAAAAATACGTATTTGGCTGAGGTTAATCAAGAGAAAGACTTCTTAGAAATTGTGCTTTATTGTGGAAATCTACATTCAATAAGCTTGCCTTTAAATGAGTTTCAGAAGGTATTGGAAAAGGCTAAGTATGATTTAATAGGAGAGTCATACAAAAATTAGAGTCAAAGAGAACATTTATTACGTCTATTAATACAAGCTATTTAGATGAATGCAAGATGTTAAAAGATGGGACAACAGTTGAGGTTTTATATAATAATGATTTGTTGGCAAAAGTAGAACAAGTAAATCAATCTTATGGGATTACTTTTTACTTTCATAGTAGAAATATAGAAATGCCAATAGAAAGCCTTCAATATATTCTGGATGAGGTAAAAGCACAGTTAATGATAGAATAATTTGAATATCTGTTCTTTCATCTCAAATATAGTTGATAGACAAAAACAAGAATATGAAGAGAACTATATGGACCTCGGAACCATAAAAGTAGTTATTATTGTGGGAGGGCGCTGAAAAAGTTCCTTCTATAAAGTGAGCTCAAAAAAATCATTGGCATATATCCATTTTCACTTTTGGATATGTGCCGATTCTTTTGTCAATGTTTTATTTTAGGCAATTCATAAAATCGTGTAGCGAAGCAGTACGGTTTGGGAGGCTGACTGGAAATCACATTCGTCGAATATCCGTTATTTTACTCATTCTCTTATCTTTTCTCTTCAATTATTGTTTTGAGTGACTACATTGCTGTCCCATTAAAATCTAAAATAGTTCTTTGAAATATTTGAAATTTAGTTAGTTACAGAGGTTTTTCGAGCGAACGGACTTGAATTCGTAGCTTTGTATCAGATTAATCTGATAGCATATGTTCCAAGACAAATACGTTTTTGCTCAGTTGGCTTCGTTTCTGAATCGAAGTAAGTTTAACCGCATTGTTGCCAAGTATGATGGCGACAAATATGTGAAGCATTTCACCTGCTGGAATCAACTACTTGCTTTGATGTTCGGTCAACTTTCTAATCGTGAAAGTCTGCGAGATTTAATAGTTGCGCTTGAAGCCCATCATTCCAAATGTTATCATTTAGGAATGGGTAAAAACGTATCAAAGTCATCGCTGGCACGAGCAAATCAAGATAGGGACTATCATATCTTTGAAGAATACGCTTACTACCTAGTTAGCGAAGCACGAGAAAAGCGTGTTACTCATATTTTCAAACTTGGTGGCAACGTTTATGCTTTCGATTCGACAACTATTGACCTGTGCCTTTCAGTCTTTTGGTGGGCTAAATTCCGCAAGAAGAAAGGTGGTATCAAAGTGCATACATTATATGATATAGAAACACAGATACCTGCATTCTTTCATATCACGGAAGCATCCGTACACGATTCTAAAGTAATGAATGAGATTCCTTATGAACCAGGCTCTTATTACATCTTTGACCGCGGTTATAACAACTTCAAGATGCTGTATAAGATTCATCAGATTGAAGCCTACTTCGTTGTCAGAGCAAAAAAGAACCTTCAATACAAATCCATCAAATGGAAACGTAGGCTGCCTAAGAATGTGTTTTCAGACGCGAGCATACTTCTAACTGGATTCTATCCTAAACAATATTATCCGGAGCCACTTAGACTGGTTAAATATTGGGATGAAGAACAAGAACGAGAATTTACATTCATAACCAATGC
>OGGG01002635.1_pt1 | contig 10248 bp, 6 predicted proteins | sample 1571201 | NCBI WGS metagenome assembly OGGG01 (sample SAMEA2581946, study PRJEB24529) | metagenome | biome: Human gut stool | place: China | collected 2011 | reverse complement strand
GGAACTCTGAACATGATCCACTACATGCATGATAAATATTATTATGAAGCAGCAGAGATGGCTCTGATTGATACAAACGTAAGACGTACTTTTGCTACCGGTATCGCAGGTTTCTCACATGTAGTAGACTCTCTGTCCGCAATCAAATATGCAAAAGTAAAGACCGTTCGTGATGAAAGCGGAATCGTTACCGATTATGAGATCGAAGGAGACTTCCCAAGATACGGTAATGACGATGACAGAGCGGATGAGATCGCTGTATGGCTGCTTCGTACGTTCATGGATAAGCTGAAATACTGCCATACTTACCGTGATTCTGAACCGACAACTTCTATCCTGACGATTACATCAAACGTAGTTTATGGTAAAGCAACCGGTTCTCTGCCGGATGGAAGAAAAGCAGGCGAGCCTTTAGCTCCTGGAGCAAACCCATCTTACGGAGCAGAGCAGAACGGTCTGCTGGCATCTTTGAACTCTGTTGCAAAACTGCCGTATGAAGATGCACTGGATGGTATTTCCAATACACAGACCATCAACCCGGGTGCTCTGGGACATGATGATGCAGAACGTACCGAAAATCTGGTTCACGTACTGGATGGTTACTTCAAACAGGGTGCACATCACCTGAACGTAAACGTATTCGGAAAAGAAAAACTGATCGATGCTATGGAGCATCCGGAAAAAGAAGAATACGCAAACTTTACAATCCGTGTATCAGGATATGCTGTTAAATTCATCGACCTGACAAGAGAACAGCAGCTTGACGTTATCGCAAGAACCTGCCACGACAGAATGTAATATGGAGAGCAGGGCAAAAACGGGATATGTCCATTCGCTGGAAAGCTTTGGATCGGTTGACGGTCCGGGTGTGCGTTATGTGATCTTCTTAAGCGGCTGTGCCATGCGATGCCAGTTCTGCCATAATCCGGATACCTGGAATATGGCAGCCGGAAAAAGCTACACAGCCGATGCCCTTCTGAAACAGGCAGTAAAATACCGCACTTATTGGGGAAATAAGGGCGGTATTACTGTAAGTGGGGGAGAACCACTGCTTCAGATTGATTTTCTGATCGAGCTGTTTCGCAAGGCAAAAGAGATGGGGATCCACACAACGCTGGACACGAGCGGCAATCCTTACACGGAAAAAGAGCCATTCTATTCAAAATGGCTGGAGCTGATGGAATACACTGATCTGATTCTTCTGGATATCAAACATATAGATGAGCAGGAGCATATCAAACTGACTGGTCAGACCAATAAAAATATCCTGGCTATGGCAGAAAAATTATCAGATATGGGGAAATCAGTCTGGATTCGCCATGTACTGGTCCCGGAGCGGAGTGACCGCGATGATTATCTGCACCGGCTGGCAGATTTTATCCACACACTGAAAAATGTGGAGCGTGTGGAAGTACTGCCATATCATACGCTGGGTGTATTCAAATGGGAAAATTTAGGGATTCCATATCAGCTTGAAGGAATCAATCCGCCAAGTGCAGAGCGGATTAAGAATGCAGAAGAGATTCTGGCATTCAAAAAATAAAAATCGACCGAGCCTTAAAAACTCGGTCGATTTTTATTTTGCGGTCTCTACTACCGGCGGCACAAAGTGTTCGATCGCATTGCGCAGCTTCGGATGGTGGATCACGAAATGGATCGCCGGGGCATTTCCTTTGGAGATCATTGCCCATTTGCCTTCGTGCAGGATGATCTGCAGATTCCGGAACGCATTTGCATGTGAAGTACGTAAGATATAATTTGCATGCGAACGGGCAAACCGTTCGGTCTGTTTTTTATGTTCCAGATATTCTTCGTAATGATAACGGATATCTTTCGGATAAAACATGCCAGACAGCGGAAGAGAAAATGGAGGAAGACGAAAATCAGCTTCTGAAAGCAGTGGGATTTCATCTTCGATCACATCGTGATTCAGAATCTGTTCTGCCATATCACGCTGGCTCTGTGCAAAGGAAAGGATCGCAGTCTGATCTTTTTTTGGAAGCTTTCGTTTTTGCAAAAGATTTCCCAGATAGTCAGGATCTATCGTATATAGCGGAAGGGTGGAAAGGATGTTGCGGCGTTTTCCGGGTGCAGCCAGGTCGGAAAGCAGAAAAGCATTCAGTTTTCCCACCTGATCTTCCCGGTAAATATCCATCAAAGGACAGGCATTTTGCAGCAGTGCTTCGGCACATTACAGGAACGATGCCAGAGTGATGTGGGGACATTCGGAGATCAGAAATCCATTGCCATCACACACTGCAACGAATACCATTGCGACGTTAAGCTTCTGAAAAACGTATTTCAGGGCTGGAAGATTTATCTATCAGATGGTGAGACGCGCAAAAATATCCGGTTATACTAATCTTGGACAGACAGAGAAGAAGCAAAAGTTAGAAAGTGAGGTGAAGCGGTGAAAAGAAAAAACTCCGGCTTCAGAACAAATATGTAAATGCAAAGGTTTATACTGAGAGTATCAAAACACATGGTAACTGTAAAAGCACTGAGCAGTTACCGCGTACTTAATATTTTACAGGAGAGACTAAGAAAGGTGTGAATTATGAAAGATACAGATATTGAAATGCTGGAACATTTTTTTGTACAGGCAGGGCAGCGTTCCTGGGAAAGTGAGCAGATTTTGCTTGCAAAAGCAGCCGAAGTCCTGTTAAGTGCAGGGGCGGGAGAATTAAAAAAGAAAGCAGATGCGGAAGGACTTTCTTTTCAGATCTCGATGACGGATGAAAAGGGGGAAAGCTACAAAGCAGATTATCAGTTGCAGGTGGCAGCAGGAGGAGAACAATTATTTCTTAAGCAGCAGATCTGCGGGCAGCATCTGGATCACCGGACGAATCTGAAACTCTGGTATATCCGCAAAAGGAATGCCCTGCTTCAGGGGCGCTGTCAGTACCAGGAAAAAATGCCGGTCTCTTTGCAGACAACACTTACGATCCGTCCGGGATGGGAGAGTGAACTTATCCGGAAAATCTCTGATATGAACTGGATTTTGTCACAGGACTATGCTATATTTAAATCATTAGATTATGGTATCGTACCTGAAAAACTACAGGACGAGATCAGAGAAGAATATCATGTATATGAGAGGGAAATAAATCATGACATCACTGTTTGAAAAGATGATGCAGAGCTTCAGCAAAAAAGACACCGCACAGCTTCTTGGAACCTGTATGGAATTTGACGCAGGCAAGATGAAGCGGATTCCGCTGCGTTACCGTCTGATCGCTATGGGCTTTGTTACCCAGATGACCTTAGAGGAACTGGAGGTGCGTCTGGAAGAAAATGGATGTGAAAAGCTGTATGCCCGAAATCCGGTCGAGGCAAGTCTGATCTATGCATTTTCACGCGGGATTTCTTATGAGGACTGGAAAAAACTGGAACAGCAATGCGAGCAGCAGGAAGAACAGAGAGGGCTTCTGGATGTATGGTTTCCGGATCAGAACGTTACCTATGCGCAGTTGAAAAATTATGTGCTGCAAAATTCCGACCGGCAGGAAGAACGGCTGAAAACACAGAAAGTGACCAAGCAGCTCCAGAAACAGATCGAAAAGACCACATCCGATGCAGAATTTTTCCGTTTTCTCGATCAGAACTGGGAAAGCTTCCGTCCGATGCGGGAAAAGGCACGCTATTATTACTGTAAATTTTTATATTATTACATAGAGGATAAGAAGGCCGCATACGAGATGGCAAGAAGAAGTGGATTTGGTATCGAGCAGGCATTGATCGATCTGAATGTACTGAAGATTTCTTCCAAAATGCGCAAAAAGAACCGGGATGAGGCAGAGCTGGATCAGATTTTCGATGAGGCTGCCCTGTCTTTTGGAAATCTCTATGATGCGTTCAATTATTACTATTTTGGCTATATTTCCATGGACTGGATGGAGATTTTGTTTGAATATTATGGAAACGATACAAAACGGATGAGCCTGGAACAGAAAAGGGAACTGGCGCAGGCGATCCGTGCTTATGAGGACGGCTGGGATGCCTGCACCGATGAAGAAGTGGTTGCAGCAAAGCTGGAGGAAGCAGAAAACAGGGAGCGTCTGCTGGACCAGGAATATGCACTGGAGCGTGACGACAGCGATCCGGATGGAAAAAAAGCAGGACGCGGCTACCAGAAAAACCGCTCCGGCGAGAAATCCGTGCGCAATTATATCAAAGGTGTGCTGGATCTTGACCGCACCACTTTGATCTGTTACCTTCTGTTTTTCGGAAAAGAACGGCAGAACGATCAGGAAATTTTTCTGGATAGGGAGCGGCTGGATGAGATCCTTCTGGAATGTGGTTATGCAAAACTTCGCACCAGTGATGATTTCGACCGTTTTGTGCTCCAGTATCTGACTGCAAAGGACCGTGTCGATTACCTGATGGAGAGTGTGACCGAGAGCGCCAGAAAAGAGAAAAATTTCTATCTTTACCATATGTACCGCGAGTCGGTCAATGAAGAAGAGAGATTAAAAAAACTACTACATTAGAAATGGAGTACCGACATGGGGGAATGGGTAAATTATGCGCTGAAAAAAGGAACCCTTCTGGATTCCCGTTACCGGATCCTGGAAATGCTAGGCATTGGCGGTTTTGGTATCACCTACAGAGCGGTCAACGAAAAGATCGACCGGCAGGTGGCAGTCAAAGAACTGTTCATCCGCGAATGTATTACGCGGGACGGCTCCTCCGGCACGGAGGTTGTTTTTGCAAGTGAAAAAGAAAAGGAGCTTTTTGCGGAGGCGAAGAAACGGTTTTTAAAGGAAGCAAGGGCGGTGCGGGATTTTTCGATGGAGCCGGGTGTTGTGCATGTGCTGGATTATTTCGAAGAAAATGAGACGGCTTATCTTGTGATGGAATACCTGGAAGGGATCTCCCTGGAGCAGTATTTCAAAGAAAAAGGGCAGATGGATGCAAAGACACTGTTCCGTCTGCTCTGGCCGCTGATGGAGACGCTGGATAAGATCCATAAAAGCGGTATCATTCACCGTGATATCAGTCCCGACAATATCCGTATTTCAAAAGATGAGCATGGAACTCTGCGGGCAGATCTGCTTGATTTTGGTTCTGCCCGTGACTATATGATACAGAAAACACATACCGTGGAGCTGAAAAACGGCTATGCGCCATTGGAACAATATTCCGGAGACGGCACACAGGGACCATGGACAGATGTCTATGCACTCTGTGCGGTGGTTTATGAAGGAATGACCGGACAGCGCCCGGTAAATGCCGTTCTGCGCTCCATGCAGGATGGCCTTGTCATGCCGTCGATGCTCGGCATCGCGTCCGGAAACGGACAGGAGAAGATCGAAAAAATCTTCAAAAAAGGTCTGGCATTGTATCCAAAAGACCGTTATCAAAGTATAAAGGACATGCAGGAAGAGCTTTCCCTGCTGATTTTTCCGCCAAAAGAAGAAAAGAAAAAAAGCAAGAAAGCAGGGATGTTTGCAGCCGGTGCCATCCTGACGCTGACGGCTTTAGGTGCCGGCATCTGGTGGTATTATCAGAGCCATCTGGCATGGTTTTTGTTTCACGGAGAACCGACGGAAACGTTTCTGCTGGTGGCACCGTCCGATATCGATCTCAAATCTTATGAACATGCCATCCAGACGATAAAGAACCGCCTGGATACAGTGCTTGGAGAAAAGTCGTATCTGCTGAAAAAGAAAAAAGATGATCTGGAACTGATCCTTCCGCTGTCTGTTTTTCCGGGAAAAGACTTACAGGAAGAACGAACGGAGCTGATGAACCGCTATATCCTGGCACCGAACCATTTGCAGATTTCCATGAATAAAAGCGAATGGCAGGACGGTGATTCACCGAAAGATATCCTGAAAAAGGCGTCTCTGAAACGCAGCGATATCCAGAATGTGGAAAAGAAAACCGGGCACATCGAAGGACTGGAAAGCACAAAAGATACTTATCTGGAGATTACGCTCACAGAAGAAGCCGGGCAGCGGCTCAAAGGACAGCTTCAGACAGAGTATAAGAAAGAATATAGATACATGGAGCTGAATCCGGATCTGGAGAATGGCGGCGAGAGCCTTGGGTATCTTTATACCGATCCGGATGGAGACTGGACAACTTTTTATCAGTCTCTTCCGGAAGAAACGTACGAAAATGGCTGGCAGGCAGTCTGGAATACCGACGAACTGGCAGAAGGATTTTATTTCGGTGCAGAAATTCCGGCAGAATGGGAAGAACAGAGTGTCGTATGGGGCGATTACCAGCACAAGGTCGGTGAACTTGGAAAGGACACGGTCACGATCGCATACCGCACAACAGATGGCGCAGAAGAATATGCCGGAAAACTGGCAGAAAAAATGATCAGTGTAAAAGACAGTCTGGATCTGCTGGAGATCCCGTATGCAATGGGTATGGTACCGGATGAAAGAGGAGACTTTGTGATCCGGACGGCACAGAAAGATATGAATCAGTTTCTGGCAAATCTGCTGACCGGATATTCGTTTGAGGTAAAAGCAGGAGATGCTTCTTATACGGTAAGCAGTTTTGATGTGGAAGAAAATGCGGACGGAACCTGCGATCTTGCCTGTACGCTGATCGGTGAATATGACTACGACAAAGAAGCGAAAAATGCCTGGCTGAAGCAGTTTGCACTTCCGGGACAGACGATCACGCTGCTGCTCAACGGATGCCCGTTATCCAGTCTGACGCTGAAGGAGCGTGTGACGGATGGAATCCTGCGTTTCCATACATGCTTATGGAACGAAAGCGGCACGTTTGGAGAAGAAGAGCGGAAATTGTTTACCGTATGTTCCGATCAGTCTGCTTTTTACACAGCCGGCTATGATCTCGAGGTGCAGTATTCCCGGAAAGGACAGAAAGTTGCATTCATAAAAGAACAACGCAAAAGCGATCAGCCGGATATGGAAAAAGCAAAGCCCTATCTGGAGAACATGAAAGCAATCCGGGAAGGCATCACACTTGCAGAAACGACAAGCTCACTTGGAGAAATCCTGGATGTGAATCTTGCTCTGGATCTGCAAAAGGGGTATTCCAAAGAAGCGGCGGATGCGATCGGGCAGATTCTGGGTCTTTTTTGGGAAATGCCGGAAGAATATTATGCTGTCCGCATCGGGCTGAACAGCACACATAGTACACAGCGGGTTTACTTTCAAAGAAAAAAGAGCAGTTCAAAAAACATAAGCAGCCTGAGTTATTTCCGGACAGATCCGGAGGATGAAAAACAGCAGAATCTGAACCATCTTCTGACGGAACCATCCTTTTTAAAGAACCATCATATCGGGGAGGTGGAGCACTATGTCGCATGGGGAGAGCGGATCTTCCTGGAATGATAACACTTCAGAGGAAATGCTTCTGAATGGGCGTTATATCCTCAAAGGGGCGCTGATCCATGAAAAAGGAAAAATCCTGTTTGCAGGCGTCCATCAATACACACAGCGGCAGGTACGGATCTTTCGATACGATACAAAGATCTATGACCGGAATGCACTGGGGCTGCAGGCAAAGGCGCTGGGCGATTTCAGCGGTCTTTCCGGTCTGTGTTCGGTGATCGATACCATAGAAACAGATCCTTTCTTTTTTATTATCCTGGAAGAGCCAAAGGGCGAACCGCTTCGGACTTATTGCATGGAAAAAGAAAAAATGCCGATGCAGCAGCTTGCCGAAAAACTGCTTGTCCTGGTATCCTGCTTCAAAAAACTGGAAGAAGCAGGTGTGACCGATCTGTTTTTGCAGGAGATTTATGTCAGTGAACATGGAGAATTCTCCATCTTTCCTGCTTTTGAAAGCCGCAAAAAAGGTTCCGGAGATTACTGCTATGACATCTGTGAAATCTTTTATATCTGCCGAAGCCGGAAAATACCGCAGGCGCGCATCCTGCGTCTGCTGTTTGATGAAATGCAGCCGCTGGAAAAGGCAGATCCGCAGGGCGATGCACGGCTGCATCAGATCATGGAAAAAGGCATGTCCGTCGATCCGGATCAGAATTATACGTCCATGCAGGAGCTGGAGGATGCACTGAAGGAATGGCTGGAAGAACAGAAACCGCAGCCGGAGCAAAAACACAGCCACATCCTGAAAAGAGCTGTACTTTGCCTTGCCTGCCTGCTTCTGGTCATCGGTATCTGCCGTGTTTACCGGGAAAAACTGTATTTCCTTGGCACCGAGACAGAAACCCTGCTGCTGGTGCCGGATGAACATATGACAAGGACTGAATATAAAAAAGCGGTGCCGCTTCTGAAAGAAGAGATCGCAGCACTTTCCGGGAAACGCTACATTACCGAAAAGGATGGCAAAATCCGGGTTGTCCTGCCCTGGAAAACCTATCAGGAGAAGAAATCCGAACTGGAAACAAAGCTTCAGGAAGATACCGATTTATCATCTTTTCATCTGACAAAAGAACACAAGGCGGACTGGACTGTCCAAAGTTATCTGAAGGCAGAAAACTGGGTGGATGCAGAAAAAATCAAAGAACCATCGGTCACGCTGGAATATGCACCGTATGTCTATGACTGGCTGGGTACAGAGGAAGATTCCTGGAATAAAACAAAAGGAACGTATTACCATATGCTGATCGATTTCTCTGTCCGGCTGGAAAAGCTGGCAATCCCTTATGCGATCGGCATTTCAAGAGAAGATAACCGTCATCTTCTGATCCGGGTGGAGCAGAAAAATATGTCGGTATTTTTATCCGAAATCCTTGCTTCGCATATCGAGCTGCATATAGAAGATACCTGGGGAAATTCCCTGCTGAACGTATCTGGAATTTCTCTTCGGAAAACGGATAACGGTTATGAATTGTGTGTACAGAGCGAATATAACAACATTCCGGAAGAAACATTAAAAGACCAGACACTTTATCTGACGCTGGAGAGCAGCACCGGGAAATATACTCTGGCAAAACGTCCGCCTTCCCCTCTGAAAGAGAACGAAGAAAGCCAGGAGAGGTCAGCTACTTATCTCTTTCCAATCACAGAAATCGGCGAAAGCGAAAGCTTCTCAGAGACACAGCAGCCACTGATCGAGATGCTGGACATTGCCCGGAAAGCTTTCCTGTATGAAAGTGGTTTTGAGCTGATCGATGTACAGTATGGAACCGGAAGCAGACTGAGCAGTGAAAGCAGACAGGAAAAAACAGAATATGCCTTCCGGGATGACAATAAAACGCAGCTTCTGGAGAAGCTGGCAGAAATCCTGCCGGATGCAGAAGTTGAGGAATCGGACGATCTGTTTTTGGACATTACGATGCATATGGAACTGGATGGAGCTTATGCAGAAACGGTGAGCGAATCCATCCGCAAACTTTTGCAGGCATGTATCTCCACAACCGGATATTACAGCTATGACACCTTTACTGTCTGGGCAGGAGAAAAAAACACATCCCCGGAACTGCATCTTTCAAAAAATGCCGACAAGAAACAGTGGGAGATGTATTATCGCAGCAACGATTCTGAAGAAGAACAAAAATTAAAAAAGAAATTACAGAAAATCGCCGATGAGAACAAAATTGCGTGGAAAGGCTGGTAAGATAAAAAGGAAACAGGGAAAAAAGAAAAAAATACATATGGAAAGGAAAGGTGAATCTATGCAAAAAACAACAAAGCAACTACTGGCAGGATTTCTGTCAGCTACACTGGCAGTCACCGCACTGCCGGTGACGTCGCTTGCCATGCCGACAAAAGAAGTGAAGGCAGCATCTGTAACCCTGCAAAATCCACGTATTGTAAAAGATGACAACATGGAAGCAGAGCAGAAAGTGACCTGGGACTGCATCTGGTTTGGAAGTTATCCGCAGAGGGAGGTGGTGGCGGATGCAGCAGGTTATGATGCGATCTTTATAGGTTATTATAATCCAAAGATAGATATCATCGAGGATGCCGCTCTGTTTCAAAAGTTGGAAACGGCAGGTGGGTGGAGTGACAATGAAATCACGCTGGATGGAAACAAATACCGCCGGATGAAACAGGAGGATGCCACTTACAGCTGTTCAGACTCAGCGAGCATGACATATTATAGATGGAAGGACAATACTTCCTGGCACTATTTCCGATGTGAACCGATCAAGTGGCGTGTTTTAAGTACCGCAGGCGGTCAGGCTTTCCTTCAGGCAGACCTGGCACTGGATGACCAGAGGTACAATAACAATTATACAAATGTCACCTGGGAGACGGGCAGTATGCGAAGCTGGCTCAATGGATATGGTCCGGAAAAGAATGAGCCGAAGATGGATTACCGCAGTGACAGCTTTTTGCAGGATGCATT
>OGGG01002619.1_pt1 | contig 10338 bp, 5 predicted proteins | sample 1571201 | NCBI WGS metagenome assembly OGGG01 (sample SAMEA2581946, study PRJEB24529) | metagenome | biome: Human gut stool | place: China | collected 2011 | reverse complement strand
CCGGTCTAAATAATAAGAACCCGATTCAGTAAGTACCCAAATCTGTCTGTAATCTTCACCTTGCTTACCAGTATGCAAGAACGAAACAGGACCATGCAAAGTAGGTAATCCACTGTTTTTCAGAATATCCTTAAGAATCAGTGTATCTATACCCGCCATAGAAATCATCTGTGCATCTGCATTCCCATTTGCATCTTCTCCCATCAGTAAAATTCCCCGGGAATAAGGAGTCCCGACAGTCACCGTAAATTGCTTTTTCCACTGTACCTCTGTTACTCTATCCCGGATTTTCAAATACAAATTATAAGTTCCGGGAGCCAAAGTAACCGGATAACTGAGTACCCGATCCGTAGAAATCGTATCTTTCACATGGCTATCAGACGGAGAAAAAATCACCCACAAATATTCAAAACGATCTGTATCGGTAAGGTCTCCCTGACTCATCTCTACAAAATCTCCGACATCAATTTTTAGCGTATCAATATTCAACAATACATTGTACATGGTATTGATCTCTCCAAAGGTCACCTCGTTGATATCATGATAATCGTAATTACCTTCATCATCATAACAGGAAACTATACTTAAAAGCATAATTCCCAGCAATATATATAAAATTTGTTTCATCATATTCATTTTTATCACGGTCAAACTTACTATTCATTCGTTTCGGGATATGCCCCGTTCGCATAAACACAACCACTGACCCACATTAACCGACCATCGTTTTCCAAAATTGGTTTTTTATCGTAATAAGCTTTATTCAATATCTCCGAGAATTTCCTTGAGATCACCATTTGTTCCACCATAGTTATTTTTTGGGGATTCTGAAAATCAGCATAGGTATAGCCCAATTCCAGACATATCCGGTTCAACTTTTCGGGAGTAAAGGTGCCGAATTCCCAATCCGACCACTGTGAAGGCTTAGGCATAATATCCGTTACTAAGATTTTATGCATTGTAGCGTCGAATTGTTCAAACACAACACTCCCGCTAGTAAAACCTTCCATTTTGTCGAATTCCTTAAAAGTCAAAGAAAAATGATCATTAGCGACCAGTTTCAGTCCTAAGGTTACCGTATCGTTTTTCATTTCAGGCTGACGGTAAAACAATACCGGAATATAAGCATAGGAACGATTCGCTTCTACCGTATATTCATCTACAAGCGCCCTATAATCGATTCCTTCCCGGGCAGTCGTACTATCCGGATTGACTACGACTCTGAAAGGACGCGGATAATCTTTTTCAGGACCGGTAATCATCACTTTGATATTAACGACCATAGTATCTTCCTGAACTTTACCGAATTCAGCCAGCGTGTAAGGCATATAGGGCCAATCCTTTTCCGAGGCATAGGAATGACCACTCTGTACAGCAAAATAAATAGCTTCTTCTCCCTCGTACGACATTAAATCCCGCTCACAAGCGATACATAAGGGAAGCAATATCCAGATATATAATAATTTTCTCATAATTCATTATTTTAGTTCAATCTCATATCGGTTTCACTATCAGGAAGTGGGATCACATAATTACTCATCGACATATCGATCCACTGTTTATCGTTATCTGTCTCGAATCTTCCGTTCGGAAGCTGTTGCTCAGCCCTCCGTTTATAGAAGAAAAACATTTGTCCTTCCCCTAAAAATTCCCGCCGGCATTCTTTTGTAATCTCCTCCATCAAGGTCGGCTCGGTTGCCACCGAGCTAGGACAATTCCGGCTATTCCGTATCCGATCCAAATACCCTTTGGCGGTTACAAAGTCATCGGTATATTCAGCAGCCAACAAATAAATCTCACTCAACCGGATCAAAGGAACCATCTTATTCAATAACTCAGCCCCACTCGTTGTTATATCTTCATATTTCCGATGATAGTCGATCAGTTTTCCGGCATTGCTATAACTTGCCCAAATATTACGACGATAATCGTTTTCAGAAGCGTAAAAAGAATAGTCTTTCCCCAATTCCAAACGTTTACCCGTGAAAGTATATATCTGGTCCAGGGTCGGCAGGAACAACTTATCCTGAATCTCTGTACCCCGGTAGGAATCATATAACGAAAACATCACTTCCGAAGAAAATACCCGGTCAGGTTTAGAAACATCGGTAGCTGCCGCATGGGTTACAAAAGGGAATATCTCCGCCCCTTCCACCTGTACTTCACGCAGAATCTCTTCGGCAGTAACCAACGCATTACTTTCATCGTGTCCCCAGGCATAAGCCCGGACCAACAAAGCTTTTACAGCATAATAATTCAACCGGAACTGACGGTAATTCAATGCATTATCTCCGATACTGTTTCCCTCGTTCCGTACCCCATCCGTCAAAACCGGATCGGACTCTTTCAGTAAATTCAGAGCAGTTTTCAAATCTCCGATCACCGACTCCAAAACAACTTCAGCAGACAGTAAAGGAGAAATCTGAGCATCGGTATTGGTTACGTAGGGGATACATTCGGCCGTTTTAGAAGTTTCATCGTAAACAGGTCCGAACAGACGCAACATATCCAAATGGAGCATCGCCCTTAAAGCCAACGCTTCACCTTTATACAAACCGTAATATACACCGGGTAAAACGTCTTGCCGTTCATCACATTTTTCGATAATGATATTACAATTCAATATCAGCGCATAAGCCTTTTCCCAGATAACCTGAAATACATCTTTGACATTCTGCTCCTCATATTTATAAGCGCCGAGCATGGAATTAAAATCAGACCCATTCCCGTATTTATAATACTGAGCCATCAAATCGATCACCCCGGCACTCAAATTCCGGCCATAAAGTGAACGATCGACCAATCCCACATATACACCGTTAATCGCTTTTTCAAATCCCTGTCTATCTTCGAAAAGCATATCTTCATTCAAACGATCGGAGGGCGTTATATCTATCCAGGAATTACAGGCACTGAAAACCAACAGGCATAAAAGCCAACCATATTTTATTTTCGTTTTCATATCTCAATCAGTTAATATTACATTTTAGAACGTCACACCTAATGAAAAGGACACCGAACGGGCAAAAGGATAACTCAGACCACGTTCATTTTTTACGGTCGAAATCCGGAAAATATCGTTCATATAAGCCCGGACAGACATCGAAGAAGCTCCGATATGTTTTAACCAGGGAGCTGTACTTTCGTATCCCAACGAAATCGATTCTCCCGACAACACATTATTATCTTCGACAAAACGGGAAGATATCGGCGTCACTTCACTGCTGGCGATAGATTTGAATTTAGCCTGATCACCGGGTTGTTTCCAACGATCGTACAATGCCCGCTTATCCAGATTTTCCCATTTCTTTGAAGAAGAAAGATTTTCTACTTTATCATAAAGGGTCTGCATAAAAATCTGTCCACCCAAACGATAGCGTAAATTAATAGAAGCAGAAAAACCTTTGTAATAGAAAGAAGTACCGATCACCCCCTCCACTTTCGGATCACTGTTTCCTACTACGACTTCATCATCGTAATTATGCACAAAAGTCTGTTCTCCGTTCTTATCCAGGAAAATTTCACGCCCGGTTGCCGGATCGATACCACAAGATCTCACTGCCCATAAATCGGAAGGACTTCCACCGTCGTAATAACGGGTCAGATTACGGTTCCGGTTATCTAAATTATATTTCGTCAATACTTCGCTCACCTCTTTATATTCCGATGTCTGATGACGCAAATTCATATTCACGGACCAAAACATATCTTCTCTACGTATGATAGAATAATTCATCGTCAGGGTTATCCCCTCGGTGATTTGTTTTCCGACATTGCGGGGAAGCGTCTTTACACCGGTCGAAGAAGCCGTACCTATCTGTACCAATAACGGATCGGTTCTTTTATTAAAATAATCGAAATTGACCCTCAAACGATTGTCGAGGAAAATAATATCGAAACCGATATTCCGGTCCAAGGTCTTCTGCCATTCCAGATTGCGGTTACCAAGATTCGAAACGATTGCACTCGAACCGAAAATATTCATATTGTCGGTATTATAGGAATAAATCCGGGTAGAGATATAATCATCGAAATTCTGGTTCCCGGGATTACCGATAGAAGCCCGCAATTTCAACAAACTAATACCCTCTATATCACTGAAAAAAGCTTCTTTATGAATATTCCACCCCAAACCCACAGACCAGGTATTCGTAAACTGCCTGTCCGAACCGAACACGGAAGAACCGTCCGAACGGTAATTCACATCCAGCAAATAACGGTCGTCATAAGCATATCCGAAATTCAGGTAATAACTGACTGCCCGTTTTTTAGAATCCTGATAAGTAGCGTTACCGTCTTTCTGATAACCTAATGCAAAAGCAGGGTTGGAAAATTCATCATCGATAAAGCCCTGAACTTTATAAGCACTATTATTCGATCCATTCTGACTCAGACGCATTCCGCCGACCACATTTACCATATGTTTCTCATTAAATAATTTCCCATATGTCAAACTAAAATCACCATCATAATTCAAGTTTTGAGTATTTCTCTCTTCATAACTTCCTTTATTCGCAATATCTGCCTGACTGTTAAATTCTGTATTGAAAGGAGACCGGAATTTTTTCATCTGTTCGTTCGATTTGGTCAAGCCGAAACGTCCCCGCACCCTTAACTCATCGATCACTCTCCAGTCTACTTCAAAATTATTTGTAAAACCGGTTGTCTTGGTTTCTTCGAAATTGGTTTGGTTCATATCATACAGCGGATTATAGTAAGTTGCTGCATAGTTTTGAAACAATATTTTCTTTAACTCACCATTTTCATCGTATTTCCGGAAATAAGGATTTGCCTTGGCAAATTCAGAAAAAGCAACCGGTTCCCGATCGGCTTTCGAATAATTGATATTCAGATTATTCGTAAAAGATAATTTTCCCTTACGGTAGATCAAACGGATATTTCCATTCATCACTTCCCGGTCAGAGCCTTTCATCACCCCTTCGGTCTTGCCATAGCTTAATCCGGCACCATACCGGAAAGTAGCGTCTCCCCCTTCAATCGAAAGCGTATGTTTATGCGTAGTAGCAAAACGCAGAGGCTCGTTCATCCAATAGGTATCTACTCCGCGAGCCACTTCTTTCATCAGGTCATTATAGATCTGATCCTGTTCTTCGTCTAAAATATTTCCCTCATCGTCTATCAAACGATAGCAACCGGCCAGGCGTTCGAAAGTCAGTTTCTCATAAGAATTCATCAGATTATAATCCGACAGATCGGCAAAAGTCAACTGCAGATTACCGTTATAGTTTACCCGAAGCGATCCCATGGCAGGTAATTTAGTCTCGACGACCACGACACCGTTAGCTGCTTTCGAACCATAAATGGCTGTAGCTGCAGCATCTTTCAATACGGTGATACTTTGTACCCGGTCCATACTCAAATCGTTGATAGTCTCCAAATCGGATTCGAATCCATCCAGAATAAACAGGGGCTGGTTCGGGTCAGTATCATATTCCTGGGTTAATCCGACAACACTCGTTTTACCACGCACATTAATATCCGGCAAAGTATTGGGGTCAGAGCCGAACTGATTATTCTCAATGATCGCAAAAGAAGGATCGATGGTTTTCAGACTTTGCAAGACATTGGTATTCCCGATCATCTTCAACTCCTTATGGGTATAGGTCTGGGAAGAACCGGTAAAACTCTCTTTTTTCCTGGAATAAATACCGGTGATCACCACCTCTTCCATCTCCGTCGCTTCTTCTTTTAACACAACGGTCAAAGGTTCTGTATTCTTCAAAGTCATTTCAACCGAAGTCATTCCGATAAAAGAAAATACCAAAGTCTGGCCTACAGGATTCGGTAAGCTGATTTCAAAATCTCCGTTTACCCCCGTTGTCGTACCCAAGGTCGTTCCTTTAATCATAACGGTTACACCCGGTAATGCATTCCCACTTTTGTCCATCACCTGACCGCTAATCCGCTTAGCCACTTGTACTGTCTGCGGGACAGCCGATTTCCGCAGAATAATCGTATTGTTATCTATTTCCGCCGTAAACCCCGTCCCCCTTAAAGCCTGCTCCAAAACTGCGGAAATCTCTTCATTCACAGCAGTGACAGTAATGCCTTTCAAATCTTTTGTTTTATTATAATCATAAATAAAACCCACATCGCACTGTCTTTTAATGGCTGAAATAAACTCTTCCAGTGTAGCATCCTTCAACTTCAAATTTAATCGCTGATGCTGGGAAAATGCGGTTGCATTCAGATTCAAATTGAATACTAAAAGCAAGGCCACCAACTGTGGGACATATAATGCCCATTTTTTACATCCTTGTTTTCTCATAAGTTAGCATTCTTTAGTTCAACATTATTTTAGTCGTTATCATCATTCCCTCACCAAAACGGTATTGCCTGTCGTAGTAAATTTGACATCGCTTGTTTTCTCAATCAAACGAAGAATATCACTGAAACTATCGAAACGTCTCAGTTCACCGGAAAAGACGACCTCTTTTACTTCCGGATTTTGGAAAAACACATGAAAATCATACCACCGGGAAAGCGTAGTCAATATATCCTCAAGACGTTTCCGGGTAAAAACATATTTTCCATCTTTCCAGGCAACATATTCATAGACATCGACAGTCCGCTTTTCAATTTTCCGGTTTTGCCGGTCACAAGCCAGCTGAAAACCCGGTTCCAAAAGAAATACCTCATCCGAAAAGCCCGGAAATTCTACTTGTACCTTCCCGTTAACCAAAGTGGTAGTCAGATTCTGGTCATCTGCATAATTCGTTATTCCGAAACTGGTCCCCAATACCCTGACATTTTGTATTCCCGTATGCACGATAAAAGGACAATTTGTATTTCGTGCTACTTCAAAATAGGCTTCCCCTTCCAGAAATACCTCCCGGGTAGTTCCGGTAAATACCTCCGGATATTTCAGGGTAGATTCTGAATTCAGCCAAACTCTCGTTCCATCTTCCAGAGAAATCTGAAACTCTCCTCCCCGGGGAACAATTACTTTATGCCAGGCCAGCGCTACCGGAATCAGCGTATCCGGCCGGAGATAATCCAAACAACAACTATCCACAATAATATTCTCAGAAATCCTGTTATTCCCCCCATATTCCAAGTTTGTCAGGTTATAAACCTTACCATCAGCCAGTTCCAGAATAGCATTCCGATGACCGGGACGGATCTGTATCTCCGCTTCCGAAGAAACGTTTTTTACATCTTGCGGCACAATTAAAGGTATTACTCCCAACAAAATAATTATTGAAGCTGCTACCACACCACGCCATAACAGACGGTTACGTCCGGGCTTTAACCCCTGTTTATTTATCCGGCTCTGTAAATCAATCCACGCACGGTTCACTTCTGCACTATCCGGCCTTCCATCCTCTCGTAATTCATAAAAAGATTGTAGATTCCAATAATACCTCTGATGATCGATATCCTGCATCCACATCTCAAAATGTTTGACTTCCTCTTCTGTCAAACGGTTTTCCAGTTTTCTATAAAGTAATTCTATCGTTATTTCTTCTTTTTCCATGGTATTTCATTGAACTTAATCCCACTATCTCAAATGAAAAAGGGTCGATTCTTTTTGCGGGTTTTCGCAAAAAGAATAATGAACAATTCTTGGAAGCTTCGCTTCCATTAAAAAATAAAAGAGGGGAAAAAAATGAGAAAAGAAAAAGAGAATAGAGTCATTGATAATCAATTCGATAGGATCCATCCCTTGGGTATACTGTTTCATTGTCAATCAACCAGGTGCCCGCAGGGTCCAATGACTTTATAAACATTATGAACTTTATAAACTTTCAACTAAATTAAACGACCCTTTAAATTGTCGTATCAAATTATAATAACAGTCTATTTCAATTATCACCTCTAAAACGGACTCACCTATACTTTGTATGACAAGAATTTGACATTTTTATAAAAAATCATTTAAAAATTAAACTGTAACCCTACATACACCAATCTCCTCTGATATTCTTCCCACCCAAGGACAGATTTATAGTCAGTACTATACACAGGATAATTTCTATTTGATTTATCCAACATATTTGTAATTGTGAAAAATGCAAGTAAGTGACCTTTGTTTAACGGAAATATCTTATTGACGGTCAAATCCAATGAATGATAAGCCGTTACTTGTTCCGAATTATAGTCTCCATAAAGAGGAAACCATACATTATCACTAATATTTAAAGCATACTCAACAGGGGTGTAATATAAACCCGGGCGTGCAGAAAAATTTATCCCTATATTCCATTGATTTGCTGTACGCCAGACAATGGAGGTCCGGATGATATAATCCATATCATTGGCAGAACGATAACTCTTTTTCCCCAACCGGACACTGGAATCGATAAAAGTATAGGAACCTGCAAATGAAAATCGCCCTATCGTACGGGCAACAGAAAATTCCAAACCTTTCAGTCTTCGCTCCACAACAGCCTCTTTCCCATTCTCAGCAAAATAGTCCCGGGTATTTTCATTTTTTAGATAAGAAGAGAGTTTTAGATCAAAGTCATAAATATGACTTGTCAGGTCAACAGAATATTGACGGGAAGAATGTAAAGCAAAATTTTGGCTGTTGTATGCCGGAACATTATAAGTATGATATTTTCCGGCTGACAATAACAATGAAAATTTTTCATTCATATTCCATCGCCCCGAAACTTGCCAGGATGTATAATTTGGTTGACTGGCTTCAGGAATATTTTTTCTGACCGCACCGCTGAAAAGTAAATGACGTACAGGTGTATACTTACAATAAAAATAACCTTCCCAGACACGGTTATAGAGTTTATCATCGGCCGTTACATCCTCTGCTTCATCCGAATAATCATAAAAATATTTGGGAAAAGTACCATAAAAATTAACCCGTGTATATTGATGTGTGAGTCCAGCCTGAAACCCCAGATTTCTAACAAAATACTTTGCGGCCAACGAGGTATACAAGCGGTTCTCCCGTGTCGAACCGTCCATGACACCAAATTGATAACCGCTTTTACAGAGATCTATGCCATTATTCAATTCAACCACTACACCACTTTGCAAGGCCGCAAAAGTAAGGCCTGCAACCTGAAACCAACGCCGGCTTGTTGCCTTACTTTCGTCCTTATAATTATATTGCTCTGTATCTGCCCGGTAGTACTCGTCGATAGCATATTCATAAAGATTGAATTTCAACCGAGGGGTTAACTGTAAATGGAGGTTCACCCCTCCATCCGTCGTATTGAAACGCTTCAAAAAATCTGTATTAGTATGATTCAGCCAGAGGTATGGAGCTGAAAATTGGTGATTAGCATATAATTGCAAGAAATTTTTATCCGATATCTTTTTACTGATCAGGATACCGGCATTCGCAAGCGATAAAGACAATTTCAAATCATTACGAGTGATGTGTTCAGGCGTTTCAATCTCTATCGCACCTGCAATCGAATTCCCTATTGTCAACGGAGGATTACCTGCATAAACTTTCATCTGGCCGATAAGTTCAGTATTGAAAACAGAAAAATTCCCGATACCGTTCAATTGGGTATTGCGTACCGGCTTCCAGACAGGCACCCCATTCAGCACCACAACGGAATGGTTGCCCGAAGATCCCCGTAATTCTGTATTCGCACTTTCCGATACGTTGGTAGACGCCGCCATCACAGATACTGCTTTCAAAGGATCGGCCCCTGAAGCAGGAGAAAGATAAATATCGATACTCTCCAAACGTTCTACTGCAAAATCCTCCGATATACTCGGCCCCATGACGATAACATCATCAAGCTGAATATTGGATTCCTGCAAAACAATATGAATTTCATTCCGGTCAGTTAACACAGAAACAGGAATTTGCCGATTACGGAATCCGACAAACGACACCTGTAAAACATCGGTTTGCAGAATGTGAGCTGAGATTTTAAAAGTACCGTTTATCTTACAAGTAGTCGCCGCAACCCGTGTACCGTCACGCATAAGCATCACAACAGCCCCGGCCAAAGGTGTTCCGTCAATATCTTGAACAACTCCCTGTATATAAGCATTTTGTGCAGACAAACCAACAGGGATAATGAATACGAACACCAATATCAAATAAAATTTATCCCTAACAGAAGTGTAAACCCGGAATGTCATCCTTTCTCTTATAAACCTGAGCACCTCAGAATAGCTATTTTCATATTTTTGATCACACCCTATAAAATCGGATATACCGGCAAATTCTATAACTGTCATGAACGGCTCCATGATACAGGATAATATTCTTATAATTAATAACCGATACGCTTGAATCTTTTATCATCCGGAAATTTATTCCGGGCATCCTGTTTCAATTTTTCAAAAAGTTCCTGATCCCCATCATCCTTCCGGTTCTTGTAATAGGATAAC
>OGGG01002614.1_pt1 | contig 10350 bp, 4 predicted proteins | sample 1571201 | NCBI WGS metagenome assembly OGGG01 (sample SAMEA2581946, study PRJEB24529) | metagenome | biome: Human gut stool | place: China | collected 2011 | reverse complement strand
TTCAGACGTGGCTCTTCCGATCTGGCTTCGTGTGCAGTTACTGCGCAAGAAGCCCGAATGTCGGGGGTGGACTGGACATTCTCACCGATGATTGACGTAGCGCGCGATCCCCGTTGGGGACGTGTTGCCGAAGGATACGGTGAAGACCCGTATACGAATGGGGTATTTGCTGCTGCATCGGTGCGTGGTTATCAAGGAGATGATATGTCTGCCGAAGACCGCATAGCAGCTTGTTTGAAACATTATATCGGTTATGGCGCTTCCGAAGCCGGACGTGATTATGTTTATACCGAAATCTCTAGACAAACTCTTTGGGATACTTATCTGCTCCCTTATGAAATGGGCGTGAAAGCGGGTGCAGCGACTCTGATGAGTTCTTTTAATGATATCAGTGGTGTCCCTGGATCTGCCAACCACTATACGATGACGGAAATTCTGAAAGAACGTTGGGGACACGATGGTTTCATCGTTTCCGATTGGGGAGCAATCGAGCAACTGAAAAATCAGGGACTGGCAGCTAACAAAAAAGAGGCAGCAGTGTATGCCTTCAATGCAGGTCTTGAGATGGATATGATGTCTCATGCTTACGACCGCCATATGAAAGAGTTAGTTGAAGAAGGAAAAATAACGATGGCTCAAGTGGATGAATCAGTCCGTCGTGTTTTGCGTGTGAAATTCCGTTTAGGTTTGTTTGAACGTCCCTATACTCCGGTTACAAGTGAGAAAGAACGTTTTTTCCGTCCGCAAAGCATGGATATTGCCGCCCAGCTTGCGGCTGAATCCATGGTATTATTGAAAAATGAGAATCAGATATTACCACTGACAGATAAAAAAAGGATTGCCGTAGTAGGTCCAATGGCAAAGAATGGCTGGGATTTGTTAGGCTCCTGGTGTGGGCATGGAAAAGATACGGATGTAGCAATGCTTTATAAAGGGGTGGAAACTGAGTTCGCCGGAAGAGCCGAACTACGTTATGCGTTAGGTTGCAGTACTCAAGGAGATAACCGTGAAGGATTTGCAGAAGCACTGGAAGCTGCACGCTGGTCTGATGTAGTCGTTCTTTGTTTGGGTGAGATGATGACCTGGAGTGGTGAAAACGCTTCCCGTTCTTCCATTGCCCTGCCTCAGATTCAGGAAGAACTGGCAAAAGAAGTAAAAAAAGCCGGCAAGCCAGTTGTATTGGTACTCGTTAACGGCCGTCCGTTGGAACTGAATCGGTTGGAGCCAATTTCAGATGCGATACTGGAAATCTGGCAACCGGGTGTAAATGGTGCTCTCCCGATGGCGGGGATATTGTCAGGACGTATCAATCCTTCGGGTAAATTAGCTATGACTTTCCCTTATTCAACAGGTCAGATCCCTATCTATTATAATCGTCGTAAAAGTGGGCGTGGTCATCAGGGATTCTATAAAGATATAACAAGTGATCCTTTGTATCCTTTCGGGCACGGTCTGAGCTATACTGAGTTCAAGTATGGTGTTGTCACTCTTTCCGCTTCTAAAGTAAAACGCGGCGAGAAATTGTCGGCTGAGATAGCCGTTACTAATACAGGGAAACGTGATGGTTTGGAAACGGTACACTGGTTCATCTCCGATCCATATTGCTCGATTACACGTCCTGTAAAAGAGTTGAAGTACTTTGAAAAACAATCTATCAAAGCCGGAGAAACGAAAACCTTCCGTTTCGACATAGATTTGGAACGTGATTTGGGCTTTGTAGACGGAAATGGTAAACGTTTTCTGGAAACTGGAGAGTACTATATTCAGGTAAAAGACCAGAAAGTGAAGATAGAATTAACGGATTAATTTGAATCTTTTACAGGCTTGGTTGCCAACCGGTTAAGAAAATTACGGTTGATTTGAATTACCGAGTGATCAATAAATGGGTATATAATGAAGAAAATACTTTTACCAGGAGTTTTTCTGTTATGTGTTACTTTTATACAAGCAACAGAAGTTCCTTTTCAAAAAGCAGAAATTAAGTCTATCATGCGAAAAGTTGCGGATTGGCAAATTGCCAATCCACATCCTGCTCCGGAACATGACGACCTGAACTGGCCGCAAGGTGCTCTCTATGTCGGTATGGTCGATTGGGCTGGACTGGCAGAGAAAGAAGACGGTGATGATACCTACTATAAATGGTTGACCTGTATAGGTCACCGGAATTGCTGGCAGCCGGACAAGCGATTTTATCATGCTGATGACATTGCCGTGTCCCAATCCTTCTTGGATTTATATCGCAAATATAAAGATGAAGCGATGATTATCCCCACACTGGCTCGCACGGAATGGATTATTAATCACCCTTCTAAAGGTAATTTCAGATTGGTGGAGGGAGATTTGAAAACTTTGGAACGCTGGACTTGGTGTGACGCTCTATTCATGGCTCCCCCTGTATATGCTAAACTGTACAGAAGTTTTCCCCAGATCAATTCCCGCATATTTTTTTGTATCCAGTTCTTCCATTTATATTATAAACCTCTCAATCTGTTTTTCTGAACCACTATACACTGGTTTATCTACAAAAGCTTCATACACTGGTCTGCAAAAAAAGTTTTTAAAAGATATTCCTTTAACTCTGGCAGTGATGCTTCTTCCGTATCTAAATAATTCAATGTAAAGAAACGGCTTTCCTCTCCATCTTCATATTCAAATGTTTCAAATTCCAGGGCATTCTCATCCGCAACCAGCTTTCCGTCTGCTTCCAGACGATACTTTACATGATCTCTCTGGAAGAAATTCATATGACAGACATACATTCCCGGAAGAACTTCTTCTAGATTCAGATTACGGAAAGAATATTGTTCACCATCAATCTGATAATTCAATATAACATGCTGCCCCGCACGTCCTCTATATGTCAGGAATGTCAATTCTCTGTAATAGATTGGAAAATGAACCCACTGTGCATACGCATGGTAAATCGGAAGATAAAACTTTTCCTGCAAAAAGCCTTCTATAATGTATACTGCCGTATCTTTAATGGTATCGTACCATTCTTCTCTTCCGGCAAAATAATACAGAAAATGAATTCTGGAATGTCGGTTTTCCATGCGGCCATTTACAATCTCCTGACCAATTGCCATATGCATAAAATCATTCAGCTCCATGGAACTTTCTAATTCTTTCATCGATGCATATTCCAGATAACGGTCAATCAGATCATCTCCCTCATTAGTCTGATAGAACGATTCAAATACCGGAAATACACCTTCTGTATCATTACCAGTAAACATGACCTGTTCAAGAATCTTTCGCTCAAAATCAGCCGTTTCAAGGCCAAAGCGCCTGCCTCTTTCCCAAATATCCAAAAGCACTGCTGTTTCACCCTGAAAATGCTTCATCAGATACGTCAGTGTATCTTTGTTACACTTCTTTCGAATAAATGCCGCATACGCTAAGGAAAGTGTTTCCTCATCCTTCTTTCCCTGATAATATTGCGCACCAAAGGATGCCAGACGAAGAATCTTTGCAGAACCCATTATATCACATCCATATAATTCGATTCCAAAGAAAGCCTCCTCCATCATGCCGACTTCCATATAATAATCCATTAATGTCTTTCTAAATTCTACAGAAATATTCGAGTAATCAATCTTTCCAAGCCATCTGGCCAGGCTTCGCTTTTCCTGATGATTCTCATAATAGGTAAGTAGCTTCTCAACTGCCTCTGTCTGAATCCAACGTACAAAATCATCGTTAAATGTAAGCTGCTGAAGAACGGCTATGCCATCTTCTTTGATTCCCTCGTTCATCTTTTCTGATTCCATTAATAAAATCTTCTTATTAGAAAGGTTACGGCGAATCCATTCTTTTTCAAACTGTTCTGTTGATAAGAATGGCTTTAACTGATATTGAATATCTCTGACATATCTCTGCTCATTATTATCTGCAAAATAAAATACAGCTCTGCTATTATATACTTCTACATTGCTTACCCCCGCCGAAAGTGGATAGTATCTTTCCTGTTCTGTTTCCGGACAGGAAACATAGACGCCACTGATATGCGGATTATTACAGATCAGCTTATGATAAAATAAAATATCACATACTGACTTCCAGTTATCCGGCTTTTCAAGAACTTCTTTTTGAAAACAAGTATACAGATATGCCAGATGTTCATTAATTCTTCCTTTTAACAGCTGTTCTTCCACAAATGGAAGCATTGTGGAATAATATGCACCGTATACTTCTTCATAACTTTCTTTATTACGCAGTACATTACTATAAAGATATGCCTTTTCCAGATAATCAAGGCTGTTACTATAGGTAAAATAAATAAGCACTCTCTGCGGAATGATATCATATGTTGTAAAGTCCATACTGCGGATAAAGAATTCATTCAATCCTATGATCTTAAGATTTGCCTCCACCGCAAGACGGAAGTATTCATGGTATTCCTTCCCTGTTCGATTCCCCTTTATAAGAAGGGAACAGATTACCTGTAAAAACTGCTCATCCGGTTCAACACCATATAGCTTCTGTGCAATATAAAATACTGCCTTATTATAAAACTTCATCTTTAAAGCAAGCCGGGCAAACTGATAGGAAAGCGCCAGTGAAATATAGCCGTATCTTACTCCCCATCGGAAAATACTGATTTCAAACTTTCCAAGCTCTTCCATATAATTTGGATTCTCATTTAAAATATCACACGCTTCAAAGTATAATAAGCTACTGTTATTTCCATCTTCAAATAATTGTCGTATCGTATCATACTGAAGCCGCTTATTATACACATATTCTCTGTCAAGATAAATGAGCATCCACAGCGCCTCTGCCTTATATTCTGATAATTCGTAAAACTCTCTTATTCCGGTAACCGCCTTGCTGATCACCTCCGGAGTCCGGTAATACATTGCTTTAAGATAAAGAAAATAATTCGCTTCTAACGGTTTAAAACCATCTTTTTGTGCAATCTCTTCTAAAGCTTCCATCGCCGCCTTCGCCTCTTCCTGCTGTTCTTCCATTAACAGGAAATGCATTCGGTAAAGCTTCCATTCATTCTCTTCAGTAGAACGATACAATTCTTTTAAAACCTGTCCAGAATCTTCCGCAAAATCTTCAAATCCAATACTTCCTGTCCTAAAATACAGATAATTATGCATAAGTTCTGCCCGCTTCTTCTTTAATAAAAGCTTCTGTTCTTTATCCTTTATCAAAGCAGAAGACTCTGTCCACCATTCAACCGGAATCTTTATATCCTGCCGAACTGTATCGATTCGTATAACATCGCTTCCATTCCGAAGATTCTGTTTCTTCTCTATCGTAAATGAAAACGTTCCTTCTGTAAAATCATCACTGGAAAAACGGCTCACAGATGGCTGAACCTGTCCCTTTTCACTGTAAATTCTTCCTTCTACATACCCTGCTGAAATAAGTGCTATTGACAAAGTAGTCTGCGTATCGCTCTCTTCCATTACAATCTTTTCACCAGATACTTCAAGAAACGTCGGTTCTTTATATCCTGCCGCTGTAAGAAATTCTTCTAAGATAAGACTTCTTGATCTGCTCTTCATGAGACTGTGATATAAGCTGTTATATTCTGGAAGATGTTCCAGAAATACCTTTTCAAAATTCGGCAGGAAAAATAATTCCATCGCCTCTTTTCGATTCTCTCTATAAATATCTACGAATTCTTCCATCGTAGATATTCTTCCCTTTGAAGTTTCTATATATTTATGTATGACCTTGACAGAGTAAGGAATCGTATATTCGCCCCCATTGGTAATGAGAACTATGTCTCCTTCAAAACTGCTATCCGCCGTCGCCAGCTTGCCTTTAAAATAAAAAGGAATCTCCTGACGGATTCCCTCAAGCCGCTCTACTTCTACTGCCATCTTATCGCTGGTTGTACATACATATCCTTCTATCGGAATCTTATTCTCACTCTCAATGAAAAAGGAATCTTTGTAAACTCGTCCCTCTTCCACCTCAATATCCAGACTCGTAATGGAAAGGCTTACGATTGGCGTTGTATCGTTATTCACCTGGTTTATTATATTAATTTCTTCTTTCACGTCCTATATCCTTCCCTTTTCCATGATATGTCATATTATAGCAAACATTGCTCTATTTTTAAACAGATACAAAAGTTTTTTCCTAATTTATTTTTAAATAAATTTCTAACATTTTTCATAACTTTTTGTGCTATTTTAGACAAATCCAAATGATTGTCCTTTGACATTAAAAAGGCTTCGTCTTAGTATTGATTTAGTTATTTTATTATTTTGGTGAAGTGCGCCCATAATAAGATTATGGCAGTTTCACAATACCGTTTCATACGAAGGTGTACCGTATTAGTGAAGCTACAATAAGTACCAAGCCAAGATACGGGAGGTTGAACAAATGAAAAAACTATTGACCGGACTTTCTGCTTTTCTGCTGTTTAGTCCACTCCATGTATTTGCTGCTGACGGAGCGCTCTCTGATACTGCACTTGGAAATACACTTCCTCTTTGGAGTTGTATTCCTTTTGCTGGAATGCTCCTGAGTATTGCCATATTTCCTCTGGTAAAAGAAGAATGGTGGGAAAAGCATAAACCCTGGGTCGTTGCTTTCTGGTCTCTTTTATTTCTCATTCCATTCGCTGTAATCTTCGGTGGACATATTGCATTAGAACATTTAATAGAAGTAACACTTGGTGATTATCTTACCTTTATTGTTCTCCTGTTTGGTTTGTTCTGTGTTGCCGGTAACATCAGTTTACAAGGTGATCTGACTGGCAGCCCAAAAGTAAATGTTGTATTACTCCTCATCGGAACCCTGCTTTCGAGCTGGATTGGAACAACCGGAGCAAGTATGCTCATGATCCGCCCGATCATAAGAGCAAATAAATGGCGGCAGCGCAAAGTGCAGGTTATGGTTTTTTTCATTTTCCTTATTTCTAATATCGGCGGCTGTCTCACACCGGTAGGTGATCCGCCTCTTTTAATGGGATTTATGAACGGTGTTGGATTCTTCTGGAGTCTTAATCTGCTTCCTGTAATGCTCCTGAATGTTCTTATCCTGCTTACTCTGTTTTTCCTGATTGATACAAAAGCATACAAGAAGGATATCGCTGATGGTTTTAAACCAGAGATTCGTCCGGAAAGCGAGCGTATCAAACTTCACTTAGATGGCGCTCACAACATTGCCTTTATGCTTATCATTGTTGCAGCAGTTATTTTAAGCGGTGTCCTTCCTACAACATTTCCTGTTTTCAGTGAAGGACCTACGATCATGGGAGTAACTTTATCCTATGCTTCCATTATTGAAATTATAATGATACTTGCTTCCGCCTATCTTTCTTTTAAAACAACAAAGAAAGAAATCCGAGACAGCAACCACTTTACCTGGGATGCCATCGAAGAAGTTGCCATTCTTTTCATCGGTATTTTTATCACCATGATCCCGGCACTTCTTATTCTGAAAGCACGAGGTGCTGATCTTGGACTGACACAGCCATGGCAGTTCTTCTGGATAACCGGAGCACTATCAAGCTTCCTTGATAACACGCCAACTTACCTGGTATTCTTTACTACCGCAGCTTCTCTTGGATTTACCTCCGGTGTACAAACGCTAACCAGTTTTATTCCGAAGGCGATTCTGATGGCGATTTCCTGTGGTGCCGTATTTATGGGTGCCAATACCTATATCGGTAACGCTCCAAACTTTATGGTACGCTCTATTGCAGAAGAAAACGGTATCAAGATGCCATCCTTCTTTGGATATATGTTCTGGTCACTCAGTTGTCTGATTCCGGTATTTTTAATTGATATGCTGATTTTCTTCCTATAATATTTTAAGTAAGATTTTAAGTAGGCTTTTAAAATATAAAAAATATAAAAATAAAAATCTCAGTATAGTCTCTGTGGTGATACTCATCACAAATGCTATACTGAGATTTTTTATTTACAATCCTTCTTCTTATTAACAAGAAAGCTACTTACCTTACATTATTATTCCCGAAGAGAATCATCTTTTATCGTACCGTTTTTCAAAAATGGTTCTACAAGCTTCTCCCACTCGTACTGCCATAATACCTCAGAACCCTTTGGGGTATCTTCCTGTCTCCCCATAAACTGGCTGAGATATACTCCATGTTCCTTCCAGGCTTTCCCATTTGTCGCAGCATTTAGTATAACTGGCTGCAAGTTATCCATCGTATGTGCAAATCTGGATTCCGGTGTATTCTTTGCCTCAAATTCTTCCCAGATTGCTTTTAACTTTGCTCCCTGATCTTCCGGCAAAAGACCATACAGCCTTTTGGCTGCCTTCTGCTCTCTTTGAGCCTGGGTCTTCTTTCCGTCTTCATCATAAGCATACGTATCACCGGCATCAATTTCAACCACATCATGAAACAGCACCATGACCATTGTTTTTAACACATCAATCGGTTCATTGGCATATTCTGATAAGAGGAACGTCATTAATGCCAGATGCCATGCATGTTCTGCATCATTCTCTTTCCTCTTTCCATCTGATAAATAAGTCTGTCTGCCAATAAACTTTTCTTTATCCATCTCGCGGATAAAGTTGATCTGCTGTTCTAATCGTTTTGTCTGTTCTGAAAATGTATTTGTATTTTCCGATTGTTTTTCTGTATTCATTCTTACTCTTTTACTCTCTTCTAAGGTTTCCTTAACGTATTCTTATCTTTCGGATTTCTGACCAGCCAGACCAGGATTTCATCCCAGCCTTTTTATAAGAATAGCGCACCCGAAAATAATATACTTTCTTTTTTAACTGTTTAGTAATAAGGCTCCCATTTCTACGGCTTACCGATACTTTTTTTGCCTTTTTAAAACGAGCGTTTGTCGCATACTGAACCTGATACGTTGTTGTGTATGTTCTTTTTTTCCAGAAAACCTTTGCTTTTCTTTTGGTGTTGCGCCGTACCTTTACTTCTTTCAGTAGCTTTAAGAAATATGTTTTCTTTACTGAGCTGAATCCTCCAAACACGCCCCCGTTATATGCCCGTACTTTATAAGAATACTTCTTACCCTGCTTAACCTTTTTATCAATGTAAAAATCTTTTGAAGAAGACACGACCGCTACCTTTTTCCATGGTCCCTTATTCTTTCTTCTATAAACATAATAGGAATCTGCACCGTATGCCTTTTTCCAGCTAACTTTGATTCCCTTCTTTACATTAGATACATTTTTCAGTGTTGTACGGAAAATAACAATATACCGCTTATGGGAGATTCCTCTTTGAAACAGATTCGTCATGATCGGACAGCCCCATCCATAATAACTGTCCTTTCCTTTTGAACCAAGATCCCTGCAATATAATTTTAATTCCCGATAAATACCATCTACCGATAAATTAGACTGCATCATTTTTAAATAAGCAATCGCCGCTGTAATATGAGGTGCTGCCATAGATGTTCCTGACATTGTCGCAAAGTTCCCTTTATAGTAAGCGCTGACAATACCGCTTCCCGGAGCCGTAAAATCAATGGCACTTCCACGATTGGAATAATTGGCAAGCTGCTGGCTTGAATCAATTGCTGAAACAGCGATTGTCTTACTATAACAAGCCGGATAACAATAACGAACATCCACACCTTTACTTCCACCTTCTCCATTACCGGCAGCGCAGCAAATAGGAATTCCTCTATTATATGCCTTATCAATTGTCGAATCAAGATAATCATATAAGCTGGCATTCACATCAATAAATCCCATACTTAGATTTACGACATCTGCATTTTTGCTGACAGCGTACTGCAATGCTGTCTTTATCGTCAGCAAAGAAGACTTTCCTTCATTATTAGATACTCTAAGCACTAGCAGTTCAACATTTGCCGGTGTAGCATCTGCGATAATCCCACTTACATGGGTACCATGTCCAAAAGTATCCTGTACATTATGATTATTCCCAAAGAAATTATAACTTTGTGAAGAAACTTTTCGTCCTGCAAATAAAACATTGGAAGCATCAATTCCTGTGTCAACTACCGCAACAGTGACACGTCTTGTATACCCGCTTGAGGCAGCCTGCTTCTTCAATTCATTCAATCCCATATAATCGCTTCCCCAGGAATAGGTTCCCTGGCCATTCTCTCCCCCCTGAGAAAGAGGAAGTCCCATCGTAGAATCTTCAACAGAAACTACTTTATCCGGATAACAGGATGAATAAGTCCGGCTTAACTGCTGAAAGGCTTCTTCCGTTTTTTCCTCTGAATCGTACTGTAAAATCGTTTCATGATCCATTTCATTGACATAAACTTCTGATGCACCACAAGTATCCTTTACCTGATCACTTTCCACAATAAGACGCTTCGTCTGATATGGTGCGGTCACTTCTAAATCTCCGTCCGTATTCTCTTTGACTTCATATACACCATCCTGCTTATCAAGATA
>OGGG01002613.1_pt1 | contig 10368 bp, 11 predicted proteins | sample 1571201 | NCBI WGS metagenome assembly OGGG01 (sample SAMEA2581946, study PRJEB24529) | metagenome | biome: Human gut stool | place: China | collected 2011 | reverse complement strand
TATGAAATCTGTAGCGTAGTTTTGTGCAATTTTTCAAATTTGCTCATTTATAGTTCAAAGTTTAAAAAAGTAAATTTAGCGGAAGTGTTAAAGAATAGAGAGTGATTTTGTTGAAAAAGTGAATTACAATAAGGCCTAATTCAGAACTCTGATATTGTATTACATTCGTACAGTTGATTTATTTTATCAGTTGGTATCTTGTCCCTGACATTGACAGCTGAGGTAACATTTGATACAATTTAATAGGTTAGACATAACTAACTAGCAATCTAAATAATAAATTTGATTGTGACAATCAATAGAAAAGGAGGATTTCAATGTCGTTAATCAACAAAGAAGTAAGTGATTTTTCAGTACAGGCATTTCAGAATAATGAGTTCAAAACAGTAACAAAAGCTGATTTGCAGGGAAAATGGAGTATATTCTTTTTCTATCCTGCAGATTTTACATTTATCTGTCCTACCGAATTAGAGGATTTGGCAAATAAGTATGAGGAATTCAAAAAAATCGGCTGCGAGATTTATTCGGTATCCTGTGATACCCATTTCGTACACAAGGCATGGCATGATGCATCTGAGAGGATTCAAAAGATTCAGTATCCTATGCTCGCTGATCCTACTCATGCGCTTTCCAGAGATTTCGAGGTATATATTGAATCAGATGGTGTTTCGGAGCGTGGAACTTTTATTGTAAATCCCGAGGGAAAAATTGTGGCATATGAGGTAAATGCGGGAAATGTCGGAAGAAATGCAGACGAGTTATTCCGAAAAGTGCAGGCAAGCCAGTTTGTGTATGAACATGGCGATGAGGTTTGCCCGGCAAAGTGGCAGCCGGGAGCAGAGACGTTAAAACCGAGTCTTGATCTGGTAGGACAGCTTTAATCTCAAATAGGAATTAAAACGGCATCGGTAGCGAAAGTGAAACCGATGCCGTTTTTGAAAGGATGGAATTGTTATGGATAATTTATACGATGTTGTTGTAGTTGGTGGAGGTCCCGCAGGACTTACTGCAGCCTTGTACCTTGCCAGAGCAAAATACAGAGTACTGGTTGTAGAAAAAGAGCAGTTGGGCGGACAGATTACCATTACTTCCGAGGTGGTAAACTTTCCGGGGGTTTATAAGACAAGTGGCAGGGAATTAACAGAAACCATGCGAAAACAGGCAGAAAGCTTTGGTGCTGAGTTTATGCTCGCAGAGGCAACAGGATTTGAGTTGACAGGAAAAATCAGAAAGGTTATCACAAGCAGAGGGGAAATCTCATGTTTTGGGATTCTTCTTGCCACAGGTGCACATCCCAGAAAAATCGGATTTGACGGAGAAGAGAAGTTCAAAGGGCATGGCGTGGCGTACTGTGCCACTTGCGATGGGGAGTTTTTTGCCGGAAAAGAGGTCTTCGTCATAGGCGGTGGATTTGCGGCTGCAGAGGAGAGCGTGTTTCTGACCAGATATGCCAAGCATGTAACAGTTCTGGTTCGTGGAGAGGATTTTTCCTGTGCTAAGAATACCGCAGATGCAGCTAAGAACCATAAAAAAATAACAGTGCTTACCAATTGCAGCGTGGTCAGCGTTGAAGGAGATTCGACTCTTCGTATTCTGAAATATAAAAATAACCAGACCGGGGAGGTGATGGAATATCGGGCGGAGAAAGGAGATACCTTCGGAGTTTTTGTGTTTGCAGGATATGAGCCGGAAACGGCACTTGTGAAAGATTTTGTAAAATTAAATGAGCAGGGTTATGTTGAAACGGACGAACAGCAGAAAACCAATATTGATGGATTTTATGCTGCCGGGGATGTTTGCGTCAAAAATCTGCGTCAGGTGGTTACGGCTGTGGGTGATGGAGCTTTGGCAGCCACAGAATTGGAACGATATGCAGCGAAAATGCAGAAAATAACCGGATTAAAGCCTCAGATAAAAGAAGCGGTCAGACAGGAGAATCCCGAAAAAGAACATGAGGGAGCAAATCAATCAGCTGATTCCTTATTTGATGCAGATATGACGGCACAGCTAAAAACAGTCTTTTCCAGGATGGAGCATCCGTTGCTATTAAGGCTCTATCTTGATTCAAAGCCGTTATCTGTGGAACTAAAAAACTATGCAGAAGCAATGGCAGAACTCACGGATAAACTCTCAGTAGAGATTGCAGAAAACCATACAGAAAGCGAGACTCCGTGTGTCAGGGTATTTCGGGAGGATCAATCGGATACAGGTCTTGCCTTTCATGGTGTGCCGGGCGGACATGAATTTACGCCTTTTGTTTTGGGATTATACAATACGGCGGGAGAAGGTCAGACTGTAAGCGATTCAGTTAGAGAAAGAATTGCAAAGATTAAGCAAGCGGTGCATATTCAGATACTGGTTTCTCTTTCATGCACCATGTGTCCGGAACTGGTAACAGCTGCACAGAAGATTGCAGCTTTAAATCCTCTTGTTGCAGCCGAGGTTTATGACATCAATCATTTTGGTGAGAAAAAACAGAAGTACAACGTAATGAGTGTCCCTTGTCTTGTTATCAACGAAGATAAAATATCTTTTGGAAAGAAGAATATTGAGCAGATATTGGATTTGATTTAAAGGACTAGATTGGAAATTAATCTTTGGTCAAGAAGGGTGTAACTATGCAACAGCAGAATTATTTAAAGCAAGACGAAAAAGTGCCAGGTAGAGAGTCTTTTGTGACTTATGTAGATTTTCAAGTGCAGGATGGCAGTGCCGATATGTGGCTGTACGACATCTTCCCAGGTGTGCAGCTTATGGTTGCTAATTTTGCTACTGAAAGCTGTTTTCGAGATAGCGAAAGGCAGAATGTGATTGAAATCAATCATTGTCGGAAGGGAAGATTTGAGTGTGTCTTTGACAATAAGAACTATCTTTACCTGGGGGAGGGGGATATTGCTTTGAACAATCAGATGCACCCACCGATTGCGTCATCTTTTCCACTGAACTATTATTATGGCTCTACCATTATTATGTATATGCTCTTTTTCTTTACTGAAAAATCTAATATTACGAGTTTCTTACGAGTGGCATTAAAAAAAACTCGCAAGAAGACTCGTAAGAAAAAAAGTAAAAAAATTTGCTTTTGACCACTGTAAAACATGCTCTGAGCGTTTCGTTATATGAAGGGATAATTTTTCTTTCATATTTCAAAGAAAAGAGGATAAAGAAATGTCAGAGAAAAGATGTTATACAGTTCAAGAGTTACAGGAAATCTTAGGAGTCAGCAGACCTACTATTTATAACCTTTTGAATCATTGGACGTCAGGAACTGAATGAGTACAGAAAGAAAAAGTTGTGCCGATTGTATTTTTATTGTACCTACCTCAATTGTAATCTAAGATTCCATACCTACTATCTTAGATAAGTGCAAAGAAATAAGTGAAATATCAATACAATTGTATTGAATTAGTAATGAAATAGCATTATAATGAAGAAAAAAGGAGGTATCTAAAATGGCAAGTACAATTCAGATCAGGGTAGACGATGATTTGAAAAATAAATCAGATCAGCTTTTTAAAGATCTTGGAACTGACACGACATCAGCAATAAGGATGTTTTTAACGCAGGCGGTTGCATATAATGGATTTCCATTTGAAATAAAACGAACTGTGCATAATCCTTATACATCTATGACAGAAGAAGAGATGCTTCAAAGACTGGAACAATCCAGAGAATCTTCAAAAAGGGGAAATTACCGAAATGCAGATGATGTGATTTCAGATATGAGAGGAAAATATGGATTATAAAATAGTTGTAACAGCTGAAGCAGAAGAAGACTTGAATCAGTTTATACAGTATCTGCTTTTCGCTAAGAAAAATAAGCAAGCAGCGAAAAATGTGCTTGATGATTTTGAGAATACTATTAAAAAGTTAAAGTATGTAGCGAGTAGTTTGAAAGTATGCGACAATCCACGTTTACAGAGTCTGGGATATCGTCGAATAAATTTTCAACAGCACAGATATTTTATATTATATAGAATAGAAAATGATGTTGTATATGTGGATGATATTTTCCATGAGTTACAAGATTATGAAAACAAAATGATATAAATTGAATATTGGCAATAAAAAGATCATTTACCGTAAAACCGTAGATGGTCTTTTTTCATTTCTCCCTAAACTTTCCCAAACTTTTTTGTATTTAGAAGTTGAGAAGGCTACAGATCAAAAATTTGAATCAAAAAGCCGGATCAGCACTTTAAGAATTAAATGAGCTTGCCAGTCCGCCGGAGTCCTGCCAGATAGGATTCCGGATAAGTCCAAGGACAATCGGTCTGAGGATGAACAGAAACAGAGGTTTGCATTAAAACATTGCTGCGGCAATGGCTTTCTTGGCAAAGCGGCGAATTGATAATGATACTCCCGAATGATGTCGGCCAGGAGGGGTGAGGATCCTGGAGACCATACACGATATGGCTGAGGCTGCCTGCGATGGCGCTAACGGACTGGGTGTTCCCTGAGATGGGATACACGCGTGAACAAGACAAACGAGCACTGTATGAAAAAAGATTGCCCCGGTTTATTCCGGGGTAACTGACAATAGAAGTCGTGTGGCAGAGGGAAACTTCTGCCATACCCTTGTGTTGCCAGTGAAAAGAAGTGGCAAACAGATTGGAGGTAAGGAAAATGGCATATAACCATGGAAAAGCAGAGCGCAAATGGAAGCTCTGGAAAGAGAAAGAAGAAAAGATTTTAAGAGACAGCGGTGTTTCTGAAGATATGATTGAAGCAATTCGTCTCTATGACCGTCAGGCATTTAATTCAGACAGACGCTATTATGAACGTGTGCAGGAAACAGGTACATATCTGGATACCGTAGCAGCATCCACAGATCAGGCAGAACCGAAAACAGTACAGGACTTCCTGGATCATATTGAGAATCAGGAATTGTATCATATACTGATTACAGTGGACAGGCTGAAAGAAAAAGTGCAGAATGATGTTTGGATTGCTGTTTTTATGCAACTATTTCTTGTTACTCTTGACAAAATCTTTTTTAGAGATTAAAATTATAACAGTGTTATATAGCACTGTTATATAGGAGGTGTGCAAAATAAACGGAAATGGAATGACTTTAGAAAATATCCACCGGGCAGCGAAAGCAGAATTTTTAGAAAAAGGATATAAAGACGCTTCCCTGCGGAATATTGTGAAATCCGTGGGAATGACTACCGGAGCCTTTTACGGATATTACAAAAGCAAAGAAGAACTTTTTGAAGCCATCGTTGGTGAGCATTATGAATATATTCGTAACCGTTTTATAAAGGCACAGCAGGAGTTCGCCGAACTACCAGCTGCCCAGCAGCCGGAAGTCATGAGTGATATTTCGGGAATCTGCATGTACGATATTCTCTATTATGCGTACGAACATTTAGAGGAATGTAAACTGATCCTCTGCTGTTCGGAAGGGACAAAATTTGCCGGGCTAATTGATGAAATGGTGGAGATTGAGTTAGAAGGAACGCATGCCTATCAGGATGTCTTAAGGCAGCTTGGACGGCCCTCTCCGCATATCGATCCTTCGCTGGAGCATATTCTGATCACCGGAATGTTTCATACTTTTTTTGAATTGATCATCCACGAAATGCCGCTCAAAGATGCCGAAAACTACGTTAAAGAAATGCGCGCCTTTTATACAGCAGGATGGATGAAAATTATGGGGCAGTAATGCCTTATAATTTTTGTTCAGAAGTTAGCTATAACTAACCTAAATTCGGATATTGTAAGAACATAGACGTGTTCTCTTTATCATAAAACACAAAGAAAAGGAGGAATTTTTTTGAAAAAGCAATCCAATTTATCACGCCTGCTGGAAATTGCAGGCAGCCATAAGTACCTGACCTATGCTTCCTGGGTGCTTTCTGCCATCAGTGCCCTCATTGCTCTGGTGCCATTCTATTACATCTGGAAAATGATCAAGGAAGTACTGGAGGTGGCACCGAATTTTGACCAGGCACAGAACCTGACCGGTAATGGCTGGATGGCAGTATTGTTTGCGGTTATAGCGGTGCTTGTCTACATAGCAGGGCTGATGTGTTCCCATTTGGGAGCATTTCGTATTGCCACAAACCTGCGTATCCAGACCATGGAGCATATTGTTAAGCTTCCTCTTGGGTTTGCCGAAAGTTTTGGCAGCGGAAAACTGCGCAAAATCGTCAACGAATCCAGCGCAGCCACCGAAACCTATCTCGCTCATCAGCTTCCCGACAGAGCCAATGCCATTGCAACCCCCTGTGGTCTTTTGGTGCTGTTGTTCGTGTTTGACTGGAGACTGGGACTGTTGAGCCTTGTTCCGGTTGTGCTGGGGTTTCTGATTATGATGGCAATGACCGGAAAGCAGATGCAGGAAAAGATGAAAGAATACCAGAATGCGCTGGATGATATGTCCAATGAAGCGGTAGAGTATGTCCGCGGGATTCCGGTGGTAAAAACATTTGGCCAGACGATCTTTTCCTTTAAGAAGTTTAAAGACTCCATTGACCGCTATAAAGTATGGGTGATCGCCTATACCAAGCAGCTTCGGACACCGATGATGTTCTATACAGCTGCGATCAACGGAGTTTTTGCCACACTGATCGCCGGAGGACTGTTGCTTACACAAGACGGTGTGACTTCCGGTTTCTTACTGGATCTCATTTTCTATATCATTATTACGCCGGTTATTTCTGTCACACTGACACGCATTATGTTCCAAAGTGAAAACGCCATGATCGTAGACGACGCTTTACAGAGAATTGACAGCGTTTTGCATTTGAAGCCTCTGGAGGAAACGAAACATCCAAAGCATCCTCAAAACGCTTCCGTGGAACTGGAATCGGTTCATTTCAGCTATGATGGAGAAAAAGAAGTATTAAAAGATATTTCACTGACCATTCCTGCAGGGCAGACGGTAGCTTTTGTAGGCCCATCCGGCGGTGGTAAGACAACCCTTGCCAACCTAATTTCCCGATTCTTTGATCCCCATAGCGGAATGGTAAAAATCGGTGGTGTTAATGTGAAAGACATCCCAAAAGAGGAACTCATGAACACGGTGTCTTTCGTATTTCAGAACAGCCGTCTGATCAAGGCATCCATTCTGGAAAATGTGCGTATGGGAAAACCGGAAGCTACCCGTGAGGAAATTTTGGCTGCCCTTCATCACGCACAGTGCGATGATATTCTGGAAAAACTCCCACAGGGTGTGGATACGGTTATCGGTACAAAGGGTGTCTATCTTTCCGGCGGCGAGCAGCAGCGAATTGCCATTGCCCGTGTAATGCTGAAAAATGCACCGATCATCATTCTGGATGAAGCCACTGCCTTTGCTGACCCGGATAACGAAAGCCGCGTACAGGCTGCTTTCTCAAGACTTTCCGAGGGAAAGACCGTGATTATGATTGCCCACAGGCTTTCTACCGTAACAAATGTGGATCAGATTTTTGTCATTCAGGACGGACAGGTTGCCGAGTGCGGCAACAGCCGCGAATTGCTTGCAAAAGACGGCATGTTCAGCCGTATGTGGAAAAATTACCAGACTTCCGTGCAATGGAAGGTAACAAAGGAGGTGCAGTGATATGATCAAAAAACTGCAGAAAAAATATGCCCTGTCTGAACAGGGAGCAAAAGACCTGATCAAAGGCTGCCTGGCCTGTGTCCTTCAGAATCTGTCTTTTATGTTTCCGGTGGGACTTTTATATTACATGGTCAGCGATCTGATGAACGGAGGTGTTCCCGGTGGGAAAATTCCATTTTATGTGGCAGGCTGCGTGGTGTGTATCGGCCTGATTCTGCTGACCACTTTCTTTCAATATAATGCGACCTATTTTGCCACTTACAAAGAAAGCGGTATCCGCCGCATTACTCTGGCAGAGCATCTGCGCAAAATCCCTCTTTCTTTTTTTGGAAAAAAGGATTTAGCCGATCTTACCAGTACGATTATGGCGGACTGTACCTTCCTGGAACAAAGTTTTTCGCATTTTATCCCTGAGCTTGCAGGTTCGATCATTTCTACGGTTCTAATTTCCATCGGTCTGCTCTTTACGGATTGGAGAATGGCACTGGCTGCCTTATGGGTTCTGCCGGTTGCCTTTGCGATTGTGGGATTTTCAGCTAAGATTCAGGAAAATCTGAACCAGAAAGCGATGGACGTGAAGATGGCCTGCGCAGACGGGATACAGGAGTGCATTGAAACGGTTCGTGACCTGAAAGCGAACAACGCGGAGCAGGCATATTTAAAAGGTCTGGAAAAGAAGATCCGTGCCGTGGAGCATCGTTCCATCCTCAATGAATTTGGGCTTGCTGTTTTTGTGGTTTCCGCATCGCTGGTGCTGAAGCTTGGTATTGCAACGGTTGCGCTGGCAGGAGCTGTTCTGCTCATGCAGGGAAGCCTCTCCGTGCTTACATTCTTTATGTTCCTTCTGGTAGTATCCCGTTTATATGACCCTCTGCAGGGCGCACTCCAGAATCTTGCGGCAGTCATCAGTACACGAACCAACATTGCCCGTATGAATGAAATTCTCGATCATCCGATCCAGCAGGGCAGCGACAGGCTTTCCAATCAGGGGTATGATATTGTCTTTGACCATGTTGGGTTTGCCTACAATACCGGAGAAACCGTATTGAAAGATGTTTCCTTTACGGCAAAACAGGGAGAGGTTACGGCTTTGGTCGGCCCATCTGGCGGCGGAAAAACAACCGTATCCCGGCTGGCAGCAAGGTTCTGGGATATTAACAGAGGAAAGATTACCGTGGGAGGCATGGATGTATCCCGAATTGACCCGGAAACACTGCTTTCTCTGTATTCCATCGTATTCCAGGATGTTACACTGTTTGACAATACGATTCTGGAAAATATCCGAATCGGAAACAAAGACGCCACAGATGAACAGGTCATTGCTGCTGCGAAACTTGCCAATGTGGATGAATTTGCCAAAAAACTGCCGGATGGATGGCATACCAATATCGGGGAAAATGGCTGTGAACTTTCCGGAGGAGAGCGCCAGCGTATCTCTATTGCCCGTGCATTTCTGAAAAATGCGCCAATCATTCTTTTAGATGAAGCTACTGCTTCCCTAGATGTGGAGAATGAAACTCTGATACAGACAGCCCTTTCCCGTCTGATCGCAGATAAAACGGTTCTGGTCATCGCCCACAGGATGCGTACCGTAGCAGGAGCAGATAAAATTGTTGTCCTTTCTGATGGCACCGTGGCAGAAGAAGGATCACCAAAGGATCTGGAAGAAAAGAATGGTGTATATGCCCATATGGTAAAACTGCAGACAGAAAGCCAGAATTGGAAACTTGCGTAAGGAAAAAGGAGGGCTGGTTATGCAAACATTAGGCGTTGTGGAGGATACCCTGTTTGTCCCTATGCTGGGAAGAATTTATGCTGCTGAGCATTGCCCACAAATTTTATATGATAAAAAGGCATTGGAATTGAAAAATAGGCTGCCGTTAGACTTGATTGAACAGAATATGCAGAGCCAGTATACCCTTTTGGCCTCTGCTTCCCGGTCTGCTAATATGGATCGGATTATTCGGGCTTTTCTGGAACGCAGACCGGACGGTGTGATTGTCCAGCTGGGCTGTGGTCTGGAGACAACCTATCACCGATGTGATAACGGAAAGACACACTGGTATGCCGTGGATCTGCCGCATGTGATCGAATACCGGCGAGATCTTCTTCCCGAACCAGAGAGGGAATTATATATTTCCGGGGATGCCTTTGCAAAGGATTGGATCAAAAAAGTTCGCAATGATGTACTTGATGCTCCTATTCTCGTTACTGCAGGCGGATTATTTCATTATTTTGAGGAACATAAGGTCATTGCCCTTCTGCGTATGATTGGGCAATTTGGAAATATGGAAGTTGTTTTTGATACGGTGAACAAAAGAGGCATGACCATGATGAAGAAAAAATATATGAAACAGGTCGGCCATGCCGATGCACAGATGTTCTTTTATGTGGATTCCGCGGAAGAACTGGCAGCAAAAATCGGGGGTAATGTGAAAGTGATTACGGAGGAACCATACTATCGTTACATCCCTAAAAACAGTTTAAAGCTATCCACAAAGGTCAGTATGGCAGTTTCTGATCGATTCAAGATGGTAAAGATGATTTGTTTAAAAACCTAAGATTTTTTAACACAAAATAATTTTTGCAAGTGCAGAGAAATAAATCAACGCTTGAAAAAGGAGTAAATAATATTTGATATTATCTAGTTAGGACAGCAGACGAATCAACAGATAAGATAGATGGAAATGTTCTATGTGATATATTTTACCGGCGGAAATTCTTTCTTATGGACCAGCTCCGTAAAACGGGAACTGATGGGCTGCTGAAAAAGGAATTGGCAAATGGAAAATTGATGATCGGCGAGTCGGCAGGCG
>OGGG01002609.1_pt1 | contig 10382 bp, 9 predicted proteins | sample 1571201 | NCBI WGS metagenome assembly OGGG01 (sample SAMEA2581946, study PRJEB24529) | metagenome | biome: Human gut stool | place: China | collected 2011 | reverse complement strand
CTGATTTCTGCGTTTTTCTATATATATTACATTTTGAAGGTCTATGAGAACATCTTCATATCCGGATTTAATTTTTAGATATCTTTTTTCCGCTTTTTGTGCATTTTTACGATAATCAATCTGAATTCTTGCTTTTTCGATAATGTGCTTTACCTGTGTATATTTTATCGGTTTCATAACATAATCAAGTGCATCAAGTCTGAATGCCTGTATCGCAAATGCATCATAACTCGTCACAAATGAGATACATACCCATGGGTCGATTTTTCTTAATGCATCAGCCATCTCAATACCTGTCATACCGGGCATTTCCACATCAAGAAACAATAAATCATATTCCTTACTCTTAGAAAATATATTATTCATGAGTTCTTTTGCATTATCATAGAGATCGATGCTCATATTAACATCCATTTCATTTCCGTATTCACTCACAAATTTTTTAAGTTCATTCCGAAAAAATTCTTCATCATCGCATATTGCTGCTCTTATAGTTTCGTATTGCATACAAGCCTCCCAAAAATATAATCCGCTGTACTATAAGCATAGTATAGCGGATTCAACGCTCAATTACAATTTATTATCCGGGTATTGATCATAAAACATACTGTATTGATTGCAGACAAAGCTCATTTAAACTTATTGCCCCTATAGATGGTATAAAATGCATTAATCCAAATAGCACTGATGATACAATCCCTTTGATTATCAGACTTTTATTGATGGAGCTGAATATAAACCATCTAAAAATCAGTTCTTCCAATATAGGACCTATAAACGCAGAAAGAATCATAATAGCCCAATAATGTTCTTTCATTGTCATTCTGAGCGTAATTTCATTTATGCTTTGCTCATTATTTCCGGATGACAAAACAAACTGCATAATACCACCTAATATTGTAAACAATACTATTACAGCAAATGATTTGATATATCCCGAAGCTATTGATTTGATATCATACTGTCTTATCTGTTTTATATCCCTTAAAATACCAGTTCCATAAAGGCTGAACAAAATAACTATAGCTATAAAATTCCATAAATAGTTTGTTATCAGATACGCATCCGAATAACTCATTGCTTCAAATACCGATTGTATAACAGGCAATATGATATATTTTTTTCCTATCAAGTACCAGGCCGGAAAGATTATCCAACCAATATACCATTTATTGTTTTCTTTTTTCATTATCATTTCTGCTTTCATTGACTTTTATTCTGCAATGTTTCTTTTTTGAAATACAGAAAGAGCTATCAATGAACACGTAAGAATAACTATTGCTGATGCAGCATGCAGTTCTAATGATTTTTGCGTTTTCATTTTTTATTTTATCATATGATAATTTCCCAACCCATACAAATAGGACACAGAACAGAACAACCTCTAAATAATGTCCCTTCTTCACAATATTAAAGAAATGTAATATTCCCATCAAAAATGCAAAAAATCCAATAATTTGCATAGATAATATATATTTTTTATGTTCTTCGAAATAACTATTTTGAAACAATATAGGCACAATAATTATCCATACACCACAAAATAACAATAGTCTTTCCATATTTTACCTCGTCTTATTTTATAAAATTATCTTGTTGCTAAATACTCTAAGCCTGCTCCTGTTCCTGCTGTCTGCAGATTGTTGCAAGACATGCCGCTCCACAGTCGGTTATATCGTGTTGTTTTATACAATAGTATTTCATCCTTTTATTGTTCCTCTGTTTCTGCTTTTTTTACTAATTATTGTAAAAATAACTGTTATTATTGTGGCATCCGCTGTGCGAATGCAAAAGCTGACAGATATCGCCTTACAACAGAACAGATTCTATCCTGTTGTAAAACCGGATGGAACCTGGGATTTCGTACATTTGTATTACAGGGAGGAGAGGATCCTTATTACACAGATGTGAAAATCTGCCAGATCGTTCAGGAAATTAAATCAAAATATCCGGACTGTGCAGTAACCTTATCCATTGGTGAGAAGAGCGAAGAAAGTTATCAGGCATATTTTAATGCCGGAGCTGACAGATATCTGTTAAGACACGAAACTGCAGATGAAGAACATTACAGAAAACTCCATCCACAACAGATGTCTTTAAACAACAGAAAAAACTGCCTGAAAGTTCTGAAAAAAATCGGCTATCAGACCGGTTGCGGATTTATGGTAGGATCACCGGGACAAACGGTAGACACCCTTTATCAGGATCTTCTGTTTATTAAAGAATTGAAACCTGAAATGGTTGGCATCGGACCTTTTATTCCTCATAAGGATACTCCGTTTGCAGATCAGCCTGCAGGGACACTGGATCTGACATTGAGATTATTATCAATCATCAGACTGATTCATCCACATGTTCTTCTGCCAGCGACAACTGCACTTGGAACAATTGATCCTAAAGGAAGAGAGAAGGGAATTCTGGCTGGCGGAAACGTCGTAATGCCTAACCTTTCTCCGGTTAATGTCAGAGATAAATACAAACTTTATGATAACAAAATCTGCACCGGTGACGAAGCAGCAGAATGTAAGGCCTGTATGGCAGCAAGAATGAAGAGCATTGGTTATGAAGTAGTGACGGACAGAGGCGATTATAAGGTCTGAATGTAAAGCTGATTTTTCTGAAGTTCCAGAATGCTTTACAAAAAGAGTCACTTCTGAATAACTTAAGCATCCGCAGTATGCGGAATATAAAACTGAATATAGAAAAATAAAAACTAATCGGAAAGCAGTTGATAAGAAAGCTCCTGACCGAAAAGAAAGGAAAAAAGCCTATGTATAATCCAAAATCATTAAAAGCAGAAGAATTCATTTCCGACGAGGAAATCCGGGAAACCCTTGCCTACGCTGACGCAAACAAGGAGAATGTGGAACTGATCGATCAGATTCTTGCGAAAGCAAAAGAATGTAAAGGTCTTACGCACAGAGAAGCGTCTGTTCTTCTTGCCTGTCCAATTCCTGAGAAAATTCAGGAGATGTATGATCTGGCAGCGGAAATCAAGAAAGAATTCTACGGAAACAGAATTGTTTTGTTTGCGCCTCTGTATCTGTCTAACTATTGTGTAAATGGCTGTGTATACTGCCCGTATCATAAGAAAAACCAGCACATTGCCCGTAAGAAATTAACACAGGAAGAAATTGTAAAAGAAGTTACCGCATTGCAGGATATGGGACATAAGCGACTCGCTATTGAAGCGGGTGAAGATCCGCTCAATAACCCGATTGAATATATTCTGGAATGTATCAAAACGATCTATAGTATCAAACATAAAAATGGTGCGATCCGTCGTGTAAATGTAAATATCGCGGCTACAACAGTAGAAAATTACCGTAAATTAAAAGAAGCCGGAATCGGTACTTACATTCTTTTCCAGGAAACATATCATAAAGAAAGCTATGAAAAACTTCATCCAACAGGGCCAAAACATAACTATGCATATCACACAGAGGCAATGGACCGCGCGATGGAAGGTGGCATTGATGATGTCGGTTTAGGTGTATTGTTCGGACTGGAACTTTACAGATATGAATTTGCAGGACTTCTGATGCATGCGGAACATCTGGAAGCAGTTCATGGTGTAGGACCGCATACGATTAGTGTGCCACGTATCAAACATGCGGATGACATTGATCCGTCTGCATTTGACAACAGTATCAGCGACGAGATTTTTGCAAAAATCTGTGCACTGATCCGAATCTCTGTTCCATATACAGGTATGATTATTTCAACAAGAGAGAGTCAGGCTGTTCGTGAGAAAGTTCTTCCTTTGGGTGTTTCTCAGATTAGTGGAGCTTCAAGAACCAGTGTCGGTGGATATGATAAGCCTGAAACGGAAGATGAGATTACATCTGCTCAGTTTGATGTCAGCGATCAGCGCACGCTTGATGAGATCGTAAACTGGCTGATGAATATGGGAGACATCCCAAGCTTTTGTACTGCCTGTTACAGAGCCGGAAGAACCGGTGACCGTTTTATGTCATTGTGCAAAAGTAAACAGATTTCAAACTGCTGTCATCCAAATGCCTTGATGACTTTAATGGAATATTTACAGGATTATGCAAGTCCTGAAACTAAGAAAGTCGGTCTGGAACTGATTCAGAATGAACTCGAAAATATTCCAAGTGAAAAAGTAAAGAGGCTTACAGAAGAACATCTGGCAGATATCGTAAATGGGCAGCGTGATTTCAGATTCTGACAGAAATCAGCTGCGAAACAGTTATCCAGTGTAGAGCCACGTCGCAAATGCGAATGATTTTATTCGTTTGACTTATTATATTGTGAAAGGAAAAAATATGGCTGTTACATTAAATGAAACACCTTCTGCAAATCGTCTGCATATTGGAATCTTTGGAAAAACGAACAGCGGAAAATCTTCATTTATCAATGCGTTTTCCGGACAGAAAGTATCTATTGTAGCAGATGTTGCGGGAACTACTACGGATCCTGTATACAAGGCTATGGAAATTTACCCTCTCGGTCCCTGCGTCCTGATCGACACGGCGGGATTTGATGATAAAGGTGAGCTTGGAGCTTTACGTATCGAAAAAACAGAACTTGCAGCGCAGAAGACGGACCTGGCAATTATTCTCTTCTGTGAAGAAGAAATATCGCAGGAATTAAAATGGTATCGTTACTTTAAAGAGAAAAATACGCCTGTGGTTCCCGTTCTCAATAAAATAGATCTGTACACGCAGGAAGAAAAAGAAAAACTTGCTCACCTGATTCAAAGGAACACAAAGGAAGAAGTCTGTCTGATCAGTGCTAAAACAGGAGAGGGAATCCGTAATTTGAAGGAACTGCTTGCCCGAAGTATTCCGGAAGGATATGGAAACAGGATGATTACCGGTGATCTGGTTGATACCGGTGACCTGGTTCTGCTTGTGATGCCACAGGACATTCAGGCACCAAAGGGGAGACTGATATTACCACAGGTGCAAACTTTAAGAGAACTATTGGACAAAAAATGTCTGGTAATGAGTGTGACAACAGATCAGTATCTGTCAGCCTTGGAAAATCTCGCAGTACCTCCGAAATTAATCATTACAGACTCGCAGGTATTTTCCTATGTATATGAAAATAAACCAAAGGAGAGTATGCTGACTTCTTTTTCAGTTCTTTTTGCAGCATACAAGGGAGATTTACCATATTATATAGAAGGCGCAAAGGCAATTGATACTCTTAATGAAAATTCACATGTTCTCATTGCAGAATGCTGTACCCATGCACCTCTGAAGGAAGATATCGGAAGAGTGAAGATTCCGCGAATGCTCAAAAAACGTTTTGGAGAGAAACTGGATGTAAGTCTGGTAAGCGGAACAGATTTTCCTGATGACCTTACTAAATATGATCTGATCATCCAATGCGGTGCCTGTATGTTTAATCGCAAATATGTAATGTACCGTATTGATAAAGCCAGAAATCAATATGTCCCAATGACGAATTATGGAATAACGATTGCTCATCTTACAGGAATTTTAGAGCACGTTGCACTTCCATAATTTGCAGAATATTTTGCAGAAAGCCTTTTTCAAACACGCTCTAAGATGAGCACCTAAAATATAATTTGTAATTGCTGAAGAGACCATTATACAAGGAAGTATGGTGGTCTTTTTGTTTATTATGTTATAGGAAATTACTCCGTAATGTTCCTATAACATAACAAAGCCCTCCGGGCAGGATCGCACTGCGGCGGAGTGGAATTATGTCGCTGAAGCGACCCGCCGCAGGCGTAGAATCCTGCAAGCAGGATTCTTTTTTGTATCGATCAGATAAACACGAATAATTAATTTAACCGAATCAAGTAAGTCCCCTGCGGAGGTTGAGAAGAGCAATAAGTTAGTTATTTGTTGTAGAAACATATAGCAAAACGGATGATTTTACCTTCTTGACTGCATATTTCATAGTATTTCAATATACTTTATTTTAAATATATATATCTTATAGTAATGTATTGACAAAAGCAGTGCGTTAGTTTATACTAACTTATAGTTAGAGGTAAATAACTTCTGGCAATATAAGAAAGCATACTATAATATAACACTCATAAAATATATTAAAACAAAGGAGGACAATATATGAGTATCGTAATCGTAGGCGGACATGACAGAATGGTAGGACAGTACAAAAAAATCTGCAAATCTTATAAATGTAAATGTAAAGTATTTACACAGATGGAGGCCGACTTCGGTAAAAAGATAGGATGTCCAGATCTTCTGGTACTTTTTACAAATACCGTATCCCATAAGATGGTAAAATGCGCACTGGACGAGGTTGGCGCTTCTACAGATATTGTACGCTGCCATACCAGCAGCGGAAATGCGCTTAACGGTATTCTTGAAGCACGTTGCTGATAAATATTTTTCTTGTATATATTGCATAATATAGTGATGAATTAATGAAAAAAAATATTAATGTTTTAAGATGAAAAACTTTATCATTAAGAATTTTAATAAAGTTATTGACATCTAACCAAAATTAGAATACACTAACCACATGATAAAGATAATGTTTATCACTTATTAAATGCAAAGGAAGGGATGAAGAAATGCCGTTATCAATGGTAAATGCCGGTGAGCCTTTTACAATTAAAAGGATCGGAGGTAAAGAAGAAGTGAAGAGACATCTTGAGGAGCTCGGCTTCGTAGTAGGAGGAGTTGTCACAGTTGTTTCTGAGATTAATGGAAGCCTGATCGTTAATGTTAAAGAATCCAGGGTTGCCATTGGAAAAGATATGGCAAGCAAGATTATGGTCTGAACCATAATTTCTTCCTGAAAGAAAAATAAAATTCCAGAGCGTATAGTATAGATCATGAAAATGATTTTTTAAACACGCTCCGGGGGAAAGAAGGGAAAGAAGCTTGAAGACATTAAAAGAAGTTCATGTTGGAGAAACCGTTAAAGTCCAGAAGCTTACCGGTGAAGGCCCGGTCAAGAGAAGAATCATGGATATGGGAATCACTAAAGGCGTGGAAATCTATGTAAGAAAAGTTGCACCTCTGGGAGATCCTGTAGAAGTAACTGTAAGAGGATATGAATTATCCTTACGTAAAGCAGATGCCGAAATGATTGCCGTAGAATAATTATTTTTGACATCATGTTAGGTCTTTCTAACAATTAGCGCTGTCTAATAGTTAATAAAAACTAAGTATTAGCGATGACTAATAACTGTTGAGAGTGATATCAGCAGCAGAAAGATCAGGTAAAGTGATCAAAATGAAAGAGATCAAGAAATCAGAGGAGAGAGATTATGTCAGTAAAAATTGCGCTCGCAGGTAATCCGAACTGCGGTAAAACGACATTATTCAATGCACTGACCGGCTCAAATCAGTTTGTAGGTAACTGGCCAGGTGTAACTGTCGAGAAAAAAGAAGGTAAACTGAAGGGACACAAAGATGTTGTCCTCACTGACTTACCTGGTATTTATTCTTTATCACCATATACACTTGAAGAAGTAGTTGCAAGAAATTACATTCTTCAGGAAAAACCGGATGCGATCATCAATATCGTTGATGGTACCAATATTGAACGTAACCTTTATCTTACAACACAGATCCTGGAACTTGGGATTCCGGTCATCATGGCAGTCAACATGATGGATATCGTTGAGAAAAACGGTGATACAATACATATTGATAAGCTGAAAAAGAAACTTGGCTGTGAAGTTGTTACTATTTCCGCTCTGAAGGGAACGGGAATCACAGAAGCCGCAAACAAGGCAGTTTCCATTGCCCAGAGCCATAAGAAAGTAACACCTGTCCATGAATTCTGTGATAAAGCAGAAGAGATTATCGGAGCAGTTGAGAATAAACTGACCGGTGTGGTACCGGAAGAACAGAAGAGATTCTTCGCAATCAAGCTTCTTGAAAGAGATGATAAGATCATTGAGCAGATGAATACATCCGTAAATGTATCTGCCGAGATCAAAGAAATGGAAAATGAGTTTGACGACGATACAGAAAGTATTATCACAAATGAGAGATATGTTTATATTTCTTCTATCATTGGTCAGTGTGTGACTAAGGCAAGAAAAGATAAGCTTTCTACATCTGATAAGATTGACCGTATCGTTACCAACAGATGGCTGGCACTGCCGATCTTTGCAGTTGTAATGTTTATTGTATATTATGTATCTGTAACTACAGTTGGTGCTTTCGTAACTGACTGGACAAACGATGTTCTGTTTGGCGAGATCATTCCTCCGGCAATTGAATCCGGACTGAATGCGATTGGCTGTGCAGCATGGTTACAGGGACTGATCCTTGACGGTATTGTAGCCGGTGTGGGAGCTGTTCTCGGTTTCGTACCTCAGATGCTTGTACTGTTTGCATTCCTTGCATTCCTTGAGTCCTGTGGTTACATGGCTCGTGTAGCATTTATCATGGACAGAATTTTCCGTAAATTCGGCCTTTCAGGTAAATCCTTCATTCCAATGCTTATCGGCAGCGGATGCGGTGTTCCCGGTGTTATGGCTTCCCGTACAATCGAGAATGACCGTGACAGAAAAATGACAATCATGACAACCACATTCGTTCCCTGCGGAGCTAAACTTCCGATCATTGCCATGATCGCAGGTGCGTTCTTCGGAAACAGCGGATGGGTTGCAACAAGTTCTTACTTTGTTGGTATCGCAGCAATCATCTGCTCCGGTATCATCTTAAAGAAAACAAAAATGTTTGCCGGTGATCCGGCTCCGTTCGTTATGGAGCTTCCTGCATACCACTGGCCAACAGTCAGCAACATCTTAAGAAGTATGTGGGAAAGAGGCTGGTCCTTCATTAAGAAAGCCGGAACAATCATCCTTCTTTCAACAATCATTCTGTGGTTCTTAATGAGCTTCGGATGGGAAGGCGGAAGCTTCGGTATGGTTGAAGAACTTAACGAGAGTATCCTTTCTAAGATCGGTACAGCAATCGCATGGATCTTTGCACCTCTTGGCTGGACAAAAGCCGGCGAAGGATGGAAGATGGCAGTTGCAGCTGTTACAGGTCTGATCGCAAAAGAGAACGTAGTAGCTACATTCGGTATGCTTTATGGATTCGCAGAAGTTGCAGAAGACGGTGCTGAGATCTGGGGTAACCTGGCAGCAGCCATGACACCGATCGCAGCTTACGGCTTCCTGGTATTCAACCTTCTTTGTGCTCCTTGCTTCGCAGCTATGGGTGCGATCAAGAGAGAGATGAACAATACAAAATGGTTTTTATTTGCAATCGGATATCAGTGTGGACTTGCATATCTTGTGTCTCTGTGTATCTATCAAATCGGTACACTGATTACAGGCGGTGGTTTCGGTATCTGGACAGTGGTTGCATTCGCAATTATCATCGGATTTTTATATCTGCTGTTCAGACCTTATAAGGAAAGCAGCAGCCTTAATGTAAATGTAAAGGGTATGGCAAAAGCCAGATAGAACAGTAATAAGATCAGAGCCTGCGTCCCATCTGGTGGTGCGGGTTCTGATAAACAGTTAGTGGACTGCTGATTATCAGATTGCAGTATAGTGATTATATGTGTATGATAATGATATAAAGCAGGAGGTGTCATTTATGGGAACATTGATTGTAGGAGTAATTTTGATTTTAATTGTCGGACTGATCATAAGAGGAATCGTCAGAGACAAAAAAAGCGGCAAGTCATCATGTGGCGGAGACTGCAGCCACTGCAGAGGGTGCCATTGAGAATCAGGCATATTACTGAAGCCTGATGCAGACAGCAGCCATATGTCAGGAAACAGAAATTAACAAGCGGAAGGATGATATGATTTTGGGAGCAGCAGCATTACAGAGACAGGAAAATTGTGAAGAGCCCAATTACCAGAGAACCCGAATGCAGAAAGATGTTGTAATCCAGGAATTAAAGAAGCGAGGATGCAGGATTACCAAACAGAGAAGAATGCTATTGGAAGTCATTCTTGAAAATGAGTGTTCCTGCTGTAAAGAAATCTATTACAACGCATCCCGCCTGGATCCGGGCATCGGATCAGCTACGGTGTACCGTATGGTAAACCTTTTGGAAGAAATTGGTGCGATCAGCAGAAGAAATATGTATAAGATCGTGAGAAATCCGGATTGTAAAGATGAAAGTGTATGCACCATCGAGCTGGATGATAATACAGTCCAGAAATTATCAAAAGACAGTTTTAACAATGTAGTCCTGACAGGACTGAAAGCCTGTGGATACATTGACAAACAGGAAATCGAGCGGATGTTCGTAAATTCCTGTGATTTTAAATAAACATTGAAAACAAGTAAAAATTTAAATAGAGAACAAACTGATGACCGCCGGGAAATACTGAAGAGTATAATTTCCGGTGGCTTTCTTATCTTTCTTCAGGTTTTTGTCCTTTATTGGAGATATAGTTTCTGTCAACCTTCTTAATATATCTGAAA
>OGGG01002608.1_pt1 | contig 10386 bp, 8 predicted proteins | sample 1571201 | NCBI WGS metagenome assembly OGGG01 (sample SAMEA2581946, study PRJEB24529) | metagenome | biome: Human gut stool | place: China | collected 2011 | reverse complement strand
TCTGCGCCTGAATGTAGTGGATATCATCGGTACGGAGCGGGTGCTTAATGGGCAGAATGGCATCCCGCGCGTGGCGGGGAGCCAGCGCGAAATAGTCCGTCATGACGGTGTTCATGCCGCTCACCCGCCGCCACTCCACGGCGCCGAAGGTGTCGGCCGCGGTCAGCACCTTGGCCCGCAGGGCCTGTCCCTCCTCCAGATAGGCCCAGAGGGTCTCCCCCTCTCCGCGGATGCGCCGCAGCTCCTCCGCCGCCCTCCACTGGCGCTCGCCGCCACGGAGGCAGACTAATTGATATCCACCGCTCTGCGCCGCCATGGCGAACTCCTCCAGGCAGTCGAAGCAGTCGGTCACCACGGCGACCTTCCAGCGCACCGCATAGGAAAACTTCTCCTGTGGTGCGATCAAGGCAATTCTGATGATGTTCACCCTCTCTCTGCGCCGCAGAAAGCCCCCCTGAACCAATCCGGGTCAAGGTTCAGGGGGGCTTTTGAGCGATTAGTCTACGCCGCCGATCAGGCCGAGGGCCTCGGCGATATCCAGGTTGACGCCCAGAACGTTCACCGTCTCCTCACCGAAGATGCCCAGCACCTTGCCGGTGGTGTTGTCCGCCACGAACTGCTCCAGCTGCTCCTCGGTCAGGCCCGTGTTCTCCGCCAGCTGCGGAATCTGCACAGCCGCAGAGGCAGGGCTGATGTGGGGATCCAGGCCGGAACCGGAGGCCGTCACCAGGTCGGTGGGGATGTCCTCCACCGTCAGGTCGGGATGCTCCGCCAGGAATTCGTCGATGTCGCCCTGCACGCGCTCCGCCAGAGCGGGGTTGGACGCGCCGTAGTTGTTGGAGCCGGAGGCCACGCCGGCGTACTCGCTGCCGTCGTTGTAGAACTTGTTGCCCTCCTCATCCACCGTATAGGTGTTGTACTGGTAGGCGGAGGGGCGGCAGCGCATGAAGCGGGGGTCAGTGAAATCCTGGCCCACGTTCTTGGCGCCCACGGCCTGGCCGTCCACATAGATGATGCTGCCGTTGGCCTGGCTGGGGAAGAGCGCCTGGCTCAGACCCGTCATGACAACCGGGTAGATCAGGCCGCAGATCAGCAGCAGTACCAGGGTCACCAGAACCGGCGCTCTGAGAGATTTGATCACTTTCATGTTCGGTTTCCTCCTGTTACATTGCCATGCCGAGGCCGAGCATCGTCAGCAGGGGCGCGATGATCAGGTCGATCACTTTGATGCCGATGAAGGGGACGATGACGCCGCCCAGGCCGTAGATGAGCATGTTGCGGGTCAGCATCTTGCTGGCGCTCATGGGCTTGTACTTGACGCCGCGCATGGCCAGCGGGATCAGGCAGGGGATGATGATGGCGTTGAAGATCAGAGCGGACAGAATGGCGCTGGTGGGAGAGGCCAGCTTCATGATGTTCAGCACCTGCATCTGGGGAATCACCATCATAAACATGGCGGGGATGATGGCGAAGTACTTGGCGATGTCGTTGGCGATGGAGAAGGTGGTCAGGGAGCCGCGGGTGATGAGCAGCTGCTTGCCGATCTCCACCACTTCCAGGATCTTGGTGGGGTCGGAGTCCAGGTCCACCATGTTGGCCGCTTCCTTGGCGGCGGTGGTGCCGGAGTTCATGGCCAGGCCCACGTCAGCCTGGGCCAGGGCGGGGGCGTCGTTGGTGCCGTCGCCGGTCATGGCGACGATCTTGCCCTGAGCCTGCTCCTCCTTGATGACCTTGATCTTATCCTCGGGGCGGCACTCGGCGATGAAGCCGTCCACGCCGGCCTCCTGGGCGATGGTCGCCGCGGTCAGCGGGTTGTCGCCGGTGCACATGATGGTCTTGATACCGATGGCGCGCAGGCGGGCGAAGCGCTCCACCAGGCCGTCCTTCACGATATCCTTCAGGTAGATGACACCCAGCACACGCTTGCCCACGCAGACGGTGAGGGGGGTGCCGTCCTGCTTGGACACCTGGTCGGTGTGGCCCTGCAGATCGGCGGGCACGGCGCCGCCCAGGCCCTTGACGTACTCCACAATGGCGTCGCTGGCGCCCTTGCGGATGGAGGTGCCGTCAGGCAGATCCACGCCGCTCATGCGGGTCTTGGCGGTGAACTCGATGAACTCGGCACCCTTCAGGCTGCTCTCGTCCACCACGACGCCCCGCTCCTTGGCCAGGGCAACCACGCTCTTGCCCTCGGGGGTGGCGTCGCTCAGGGAGGAGAGGGCCGCATACTTGGTGAGCTCCTCCACGCTGACGCCGCTGACGGGGATGAAGTCGGCGGCCATGCGGTTGCCGTAAGTAATGGTGCCGGTCTTGTCGAGGATCATGGTGTCCACGTCGCCGCAGGCCTCGACGGCCTTACCGCTCATGGCGATGACGTTGAAGCGGGTGACGCGGTCCATGCCGGCGATGCCGATGGCGGAGAGCAGAGCTCCGATGGTGGTGGGGATCAGGCACACCGCCAGGGCGATCAGGGTGGACACGGGCAGGGTGACGCCGCTGTAGCGGCCGATGGGGTACAGGGTGACGATGACGATCATGAAGATGATGGTCAGGGCCACCAGCAGGATCTGCAGGGCGATCTCGTTGGGGGTCTTCTTGCGGGAGGCGCCCTCCACCAGGGCGATCATCTTGTCCAGGAAGGACTCGCCGGGGTTAGAGGTGATGCGGATCTTCAGCCAGTCGGACACCACAGTGGTGCCGCCGGTGACGGAGGCGAAGTCGCCGCCGGACTCGCGGAGCACGGGGGCGGACTCGCCGGTGATGGCGGACTCATCCACGCTGGCGGTGCCCTCGATGACCTCGCCGTCGTTGGGGATGATCTCACCGGCGCTGACCATGACCACGTCGCCCTTCTTCAGCTCGCTGGAGGAGACGACGGTCTCGGTGCCGTCGGCCTTGAGCAGACGGGCCTTGGTGTCCTTCTGGGTCTTCTTCAGGCTCTCGGCCTGGGCCTTGCCGCGGCCCTCGGCCACCGCCTCGGCGAAGTTGGCGAAGAGGACGGTGACAAAGAGGATGACGCAGACAAAGATGTTGTACAGGCGGACATTATTGATGCCGTCGGTGGGCCCGAAGAGCTCGGGGAAGATGGAGAGCAGCAGAGCGATGACAAAGCCGATCTCAACCACAAACATGACCGGATTGTGCATCATATATTTGGGGTTCAGCTTGGTGAACGCCCCGATAACAGAGGACTTGAAGATGTCCTTTGTTACGAATTTGGTCCGATGCTTATCTTTCATAGGGAATCCGTAATCCTCCTTTAAACCGGCAGCCAGATGGACAGATGCTCAGCGATGGGGCCGAGAGCCAGGGCCGGGAAGAACGTCAGCGCCGCAAAGATGTAGACCACGAAGGCCACGATGACGCCGAAGCCGATGTTGTTGGTCTTCAGGGTGCCGATGGACTCGTTCATGCGCTTCTTGCACAGCAGAGACCAGGCGATGGCCAGCTGGAGCACGATGGCCAGGTAGCGGCCGAAGAACATGGCCAGACCGGCGGTGATGTTCCAGAAGTAGGTGTTGTCGGCCAGGCCCTCAAAGCCAGAGCCGTTGTTGGCGGCGGAAGAAGAGTACTCGTACAGCACCTGGCTCAGGCCGTGGAAGCCGGGGTTGGTGATACCGGCGCGGCCGGCCTCGGTGCCGACGGCCAGGGCGGAGAAGCCCAGGATCAGCAGGGGGTGGATGATGAGGACCAGCACGGCCATCTTCATCTCGCGGCCCTCCACCTTCTTGCCCAGGTACTCGGGGGTACGGCCGATCATCAGGCCGCACAGGAACACGGCCAGCATGACGTACATGATCATGTTCATCAGGCCCACGCCCTTGCCGCCGAACACGCAGTTGAGCATCATGTGCAGCAGGGGCACCATGCCGCCCAGGGGTGTCAGGGTGTCGTGCATGTTGTTGACGGTGCCGGTGGTGAAGGATGTAGTGACGGTGGTGAACAGGGCGGACTGGGCGATGCCGAAGCGGACCTCCTTGCCCTCCATGCTGCCCATGGACTGGCTCAGGCCAATCTCCGCCAGCTTGGGGTTGCCCGCCAGCTCAGAGAAGTAGCACAGGCACAGGCCCACCACGAAAATGATGCCCATGGCCACGAACACGGTGCGGCCCTCGCCGCCGAAGATGGGCTGGCGGTCGGTCAGGCGGCGGCCCACGACGGGGTGCGCCTCATCAGTCAGCTTCTTGCGGTTGTGGTACATCAGGCCGAACATGATCACGCAGGCGCCGGGCAGGATCATCATGCTCAGCAGCTCGGTAATGTCGGAGATGATGGTGGGGTTCTCCAGCGGGGTGGTGGAGTTTGCGCCCAGGAAGCCGCCGCCGTTGGTGCCCAGGTGCTTGATGGAGACCAAGGAGGCGATGGGGCCCATGGCGATGTCCTGCTGGGTGCCCTCGATGGTGGTCACCGTCTGGTTGGCCATGAAATTCTGGGGAGCGCCCTGCCACACCAGGATCAGTGTCACGATAATGGAGAAGGGGATCAGGATGCGGGTGGTGATGCGCACCAGATCCACATAGAAGTTGCCCAGGTTGTTCTTGCTGGTGCCCGTCAGGCCGCGGCAGAAAGCCACGCAGGCGGCGTAGCCGGTGGAGGCGGAGACGAACATCATGAAGATGATGACCAGCATCTGGGAGAGGTAGCTCAGCCCACTCTCACCGGAGTAGTGCTGCAGGTTGGTGTTGGTCATGAAGGAGATAATGGTGTTGAAGGAGAGGGTGGGCTCCATGGCGCCGATGCCGTTGGGGTTGAAGACCGGCAGGAACTGGATGCGCAGGATCAGGTAGCCGATAAACACCATGACGGCGTTGGTAAGTACCAGAGCCAGGGCGTATTTTTTCCAGCCCATGCCCTCATTCTGATTGATACCGCAGATGCGGTAGATTCCATTGTCGATGCGGTTGAACACGGGGTCGCAAAACGTATGTTGACCAGTGGCGATGTGGAACATATAGCGGCCGATCGGGATGATCAGCAGCACGAAAATCACCAGGGTCAGAATGATTTGCAGCATTGCAAAATTCCTCCTCTGTGCCTCAGAACTTTTCCGGGTTGGCCAGGGCGTACACCAGATAGCACGCCAGCGCAATAATGACGATACCCAAAGCAATCATAACTAGCAATTCCTCTTTTCTAGCAAAACAGTCTTATTTGTCCATCTGGCGGTCGCACCAGTCGGCCAACAGTTTCACCAGGACAAAGCTCACGACCAGAGTGGCTATCATAGCGAGATCCATTACTTCCATCTTGTTTCCCTCCTTGTGTCCGTCTCCGCGTGCTCTCCACCGCCGGAGCGGTGCCGGTCGTCTCCCGCGGTCCGGACCTGACGCGCTGATTCCCAACCGCCGGGCCGCAGAACCCCGCCTCTGCCTCCAGCGATTGCACGTATGAGTTTTACCACGTTCCGGAAAGAAATCAAGAGCTTTTTCACAATCTTAATTCAGCCTTAACACATCCGCATGTTCCCTTATCCTTTCTTTTTGTTGTGGTAATATTTGTATTTTTAGCTTTGTGGGATTCTTATGGATTCTTAACGCCCTCCACTCTCCTCTTGCACCTTCCTAATCCCTTTCGCGCTATACTGATTCTGTAAAGAGAGTATTCAGCGCACTGTGACACACCGCTGCAGAGAGGAGTCCTTCTGATGTATGCCTATCCAGTCCACTCGTCTGTCCCCGCCCCCCGCACCGCAGCCCGAGCCAGTTGGAAATCGGCCGCCAGTGGCTGCCTCGCCTGGGGGCTGAAGACCCACCCCATTGTGACCGGCACGGCGGTGCTTGCCCTGAGCGGCGCTGTTCTTGTGGGCGGCGTATCTCTGGCGGTTCTCGCCGTCAATCTGCCGCTCTATCTGGCCGCCCTCCTGCTGTGAGGCTTACGGCCAGAGCTCAAAAAAGGGGCCATCACCGGAGTGATGGCCCCTTTTATGGTTCTATGTCTGTGTTTATACGGCGGTTGGTAGCTCCGGCCGGTTTTCCCCTGCCCCACACTGCCACAGGCTTGCCTGTCCGTCTGCCTCCATACAAAGTTTGGGAGCGGCCCCTGCCTCGGAGCCGCTCCCGCGGGGTGAGCCCTATCCATATATCAAGTCAGAACGACTTTTTTCCACTGCATAGCATCTGCATGGAGAAAAGCGCCTATCATTCGCCGTGCCGGTGCGGCATGGGCTGTGCTGGCAGACACAGCCCATGCCTGCGCCAAATCACAAAGAGAGGTGGTCTCTGGATCCACAAAACAAAAAAGCTGTACCTCCACGGGTACAGCAAACAAACCTTATGATACCTGTCTCAATCATAAGCAACTGCACCCTCCCTGGACCGGGGAGGCTTCCTGTGCGTCATATACAGGCAGGTATTCTGACTCAGGCATCCAGCGCGGTTCTCGCCTTCCCAGGGCATAGCCCCAGTGACCTATAAGAACCGCTCCACCAATACAGCAACGGCATTGTGCGGGATTCACACCCGCTTCCCTTTTCAGCGTCTCCGGGAGGAGGCGCACCTGTATACCATTCAGTATTCCATTGTATAGGTAGATTATAGTCCCTCTTTCTTCCCATGTCAAGCCATTTCCCTCCTTTGCCCGCTGGTGCGGGCAAAGGAGGGACGGCCTGACACCGCCATGCCCTTACTGCCAGTCGGCAGGGTAGACAAAGTAGGCGTAGCGGGTCCGGTTGGGGGTCTGGAAGTGAATGTGGCTTCCCTTGGGGATGTAGATGATGTCGCCGGGGCCTCCGGACACCACACGGCCGTCGATCTCGATCTCCAGCGTGCCGTCCAGAACCAGGTCGTACTCATCATAGGTGAGGGTCCACTCGAAGCTGGTGTGATCCAGCTCCATGATGCCGCAGCCCATGCGGGGGGCCTCCTCCAGCGTCACCACGTCCTTGAGCTTGACGCCGTCCTGCTGGAAGGGCTCGCACTTGACGGTGCTGGTCTTGATGCCGATGATCCCGCTGGGATCGATGTGCTTTTCAAACTCGGGCTTGCTGCCCTTGCCCGCGGACTCCTCCAAAACCTTGGTGACAATCTCGCGGATGAGCGCTTCGCTTACATTCATGATAGATTCCTTGCCTTTCCGGTATTGGCCTTACTCGATTACTTGGAAATGGTCTGGATCTTGGAGAGCAGCTTGGGGGCCAGGAGGTTGGCCACAATCAGGGCGGTGACACCGGCCACCAGCTTACCAGCGATCATGGGGAAGATCATCTGGGCATCGTTGCCGGCGGCAAAGCCCAGGTGGTCGCCGAACACGAAGGCGGCGGATACGGCGAAGGCCACGTTCAGGATCTTGCCCTTGGGGTTCATCTCGCCCATGATGTTGAACATGGCGATGTTGTTGGCCAGGGTAGCCACCAGACCGGCGGAGCCCTTGTCATTCATGCCCAGGGCGCCGCCCAGCTTGGACAGGGCGCCGCCGAAGGTACGGGTGATCCACTCCACCATGGGGAAGGCGCCGATCAGAACAATGCCGATCTGGCCGCAGACCAGCAGGCCGTTGTTCAGCGGAGTCATGCCCAGGTCGGGATCCACCGTGGACATCACATCGAACACGGGGAACATGATGCCGGTGATCTGCTGGAACACGGCGATGGCAGTCAGGACGGTGATGACCACGGTGACGCCGGTGCCGAACTTGTTGAAGCCGTTGATCATGGGACCGGGGGCGAACCACAGGCCGATGACGATCAGGGCGGCGATGACGATGACGGGCACCAGATTAATCAGGATGCGGCCGATGTCCATCTTATAGGGGGTCATGTTCATGACCAGGCCGCCCACGATGCAGCCGATGGGGATGGTGATCATACCGGCCAGGACGCCGGCGCCCAGGTAGGGGCGGTCTTCCTTCTTGATGATGCCCAGGGCCACAGGGATGGTAAACACGATGGTGGGGCCCATCATGGTGCCCAGGATCAGGCCGGCGAAGTTACCGATGGAGGGGTCGCTGGCCAGCTCCATGGCCAGAGGGTAGCCGCCCATGTCGCAGGCCAGGATGGTGGTGGCGAACATAGAGGCATCGGCGCCGATGGCGGTGTAGATGGGGGAGATGATGGGGCCCAGCACCATGGACAGCACGGGGGCCGCCGCATACACGCCGGCCATGGCGATGGCCAGGCCGCCGATGGCGTTGAAGCCGTCCTCAAACTTCTCGCCGTAGCCCAGCTTATTGCCGCGGATACGGTCAATGGCGCCCACAATCATGAAGATCATCATGATCAGCATGATGACGGAGTTGATGTTCAGTCCGGAAACCCAGGCTTTGATACTCTCAGTAAAAATACTGGGATCAGCAGCTGCGATCAGTTCGCTAAAATCCATTACTTACACTCCTTCTCTAACTCTCAAAACAGTTTGGGGGTTGAAGGTCTCTCTTCTCTTTGCGCTTACAGCAGGGACTGGAATACCTGCTGCGCGGGGCGCGGGATGACGGAGGTGCCCACCAGCAGCTCCGCGTCACGGGACGCGGCGGCCACGGCTTCACGCACCGCCCCCACATCCCCGGTCAGGGTGACAAAGCCCTTGCCGCCGATGGCGTATCCAATGCGCACCTCGATCAGGGTCACGTTGGCTGCCTTGGCGGCCACATCGGCGGAGGCGATGGAATAGAACTCCAGCACGCCCACCGCACCGCCTGCGGGGGGCTGGGTGGTCATGCTGATGGCCGGAATCAGTTGGGGATGGGCGTTGGGGAGCAGCAGCGTGTTGACCACGCTCTCGCCGCCCTGGCGGATGCCCTCGGCCATGGAGGCCTTGACATCGCCGGTATCGCCCGCAATGATGATGATATACTTGCCGGGACACACGGTAGAGGAACGGATGAGCTCCACCTGAGCTGCCTTTACCATAAAATCACTGGTCTCAATGCCCCGGGCAATACTGGTCAGCTCGACCATGCCGATGGCGTTTGCCATACCGTTCATACCTCCTTCCGGCAGAGCCTGGCGCCCGCCGGAGTGATTTCTGTCACCACGCCGTCGATGCTGGCGTGGATGTTGGCGCTCAGGCCGTCCGGGGCGGCCTGAGCCAGAAGCTCTCCCTTGGATACCGGGTCGCCCACGGCCTTGACAGGCACGGCGGGCTTGCCGATGTGCTGCTGGAACGGGATGAATACCGTCTCCGGCTCCAGGGGGATGCAGGTGTGGGCGTGCAGGCCGTAGTAGGCCGACAGGCCCAGCCGGGCCACCAGCCGGTCGGTGGGCGTCTTGCGCTCGTCCACAAACTCCCGGGCGTGGGGCTCCATGTTCCGGGGCACCTGAATGCCGCGCTTGCGCAGCTCGCCCTTGATGTAGCCGTTCACCTTGCGGGGAGACAGGCCCATGGGGCAGGCGAACATCTCGCACACGCCGCAGTCGCAGCAGTTGGCCGCGTCGCCGAAGGAGCGCAGATACTCCTCGTTGTCCTCGATGCTCCCCTCCCGCCACAGGTTGCGCATGACCAGGTTGGGGCGGATCTGGTGCCCGATGAGATAGCGGGGGCAGAGATCGGTACACATGCGGCACTGGATGCAGGCGCTCTTGGTCTGATGGCGGATGGTCTCCATCGGGAGCTGGGCCCGCCGGAACAGGTAGTGCTCCTTGGGCAGGACGATCAGGTTTCCGGTGGTCTTGGTGACCACGGCCGCCTCAATGGCGGCCCGGTCGGTGAGAGGCTTGCCCATCATGGGTCCGCCCACGATGAGGGCGTAGTCCGCTAAGTTGGGCCTGGCCTCCGCCACGCAGGCCGTGAGGGCCGTGCCCACCGGGACCTTTAGGAGAATGGGCTCCTTGACCTCGCCCACCACGGAGAGGTATTTCTCCGTCACCGGAGTGCCCTCCAGGGCGTCCTGAATGTTGAGCAGGGTGCCCACGTTGTCCACGACGCAGCCCACGTCCAGGGGCAGCCCCCGCTCCGGGACGGAGCGGCCGGTCACCTGCTGCACCATGGTCTGCTCGTCGCCAGCCGGGTAGAAGGTCTTCATCCGGAACAGCTCCACCTGGGCGCCGCTCCGGCTGATAGCCCCCTCCAAGGCCGCGATCTCCGCGTGGTACTTGCCCTTCAGGGCGATCACCGTGCGCTTCGCGCCCAGGTGCTCGGCCACCGCCACCGCGGCGGCCACCACCCGGTCGGGGAAGGTACGGCAGAGATATTTGTCGGTTTCGATCAGCGGTTCACACTCGGCCGCGTTGACCAGAAAGCACTCCGCCTTGGCTGAGAGCTTTACATGGGTGGGGAACCCGGCGCCTCCGGCGCCGACTACACCCGCAGCCTTGACCGCTTCGGTCAGATTCATGACGTATGACCATTCCTTTCGCGGAAGTTTCCGCCGGGCCGCCGCGGCGCCTCCCCGTCAGGGGAGCACGCTGCGGTCGATCTCCTGGTCGTCCACAATGCCGACCACGGCGGCGTCCAC
>OGGG01002587.1_pt1 | contig 10462 bp, 7 predicted proteins | sample 1571201 | NCBI WGS metagenome assembly OGGG01 (sample SAMEA2581946, study PRJEB24529) | metagenome | biome: Human gut stool | place: China | collected 2011 | reverse complement strand
TGCAATTCAAACTTTCCGTGTTCAATATATGTGTATGCAAGCATAATATCCTCCTCGTTCATTAATATATACCTTGCAAAGATAATGATTTCATTGGCAAAACAAATCTCTTTTATCACGTTCAATACTCCCAAACCGAATCTCACTCTATATTTATAACAATACAAAGCTGAATAAAGTCATTCACTGTTTTTTCTACTTCAGCTTTGATATTCTGGAAAATATTCTTACTTTTATATCCTAAATAATAAATAAAAACAGCAGCATGACTTATTATATTTACACACAAGCCTATGATAGATACTTCCGAAAATCTGATTATTATAAAAGGTCAAATCAAGACTCCTGAAATAGAAAGTTGCCAAAATCATAATGGCAACTATAAGGTAGTATTCCGGAATGTTCCCAGTGCGTATACTTACAAAGAAGAAAATGTCCTTTGGCTGACTGATCCGGACAAACCGGACCCCAATAATTATCAAATAATCAGTAAAGGGAGAACTTTATCAAACATCAAAGCCTTATCTATTTTTAAGACCGGATCACACAACTATTGGCACATTCGTTTTCTGAATGGTAAAGAGTATGATTACAGAGAAAAAGACTTAGAAATTATCGAATCATGCTTGGGAGAGAGTCGTTCGAAAAGTATATTCGAATATTTGAAGAAAGTTGCCGATGCGAACGAATTGAAAGCTGATGACGGAACGAAGCTATTGGCAAAACAATATGAAAAGATTCATTTCATCGCAAACAACAGAGCTATTGCTGTATATCTGAATCCTCAAAAATATAAAATGCAGACCCGGACTGCCTCAACCTTGATTTTTCCTTTCGGTTGTAATGCAAGCCAGCAAAAAGCAGTCCAGGCAGCTTTTGAGAATCAAATCAGTGTTGTGCAAGGACCTCCGGGAACTGGAAAGACCCAAACGATTCTGAACATCATTGCCAATATCCTTGTGCGTGGTAAGACTGTTCAGGTAGTATCTAATAATAACTCCGCCATTGTCAATGTACTTGAGAAGTTATCCAAATACGATATGGGATTCATTGTTGCATTGCTTGGCAGCACAGCTAACAAAGAGAAATTCATCGAGACTCAAGAAGAGGAAAAACAATATCCGGAGCACTTTGAGTCATGGCATGATACGGATGTCGACCAACCTCAATTTCTCAATCAGATACATCATCAGACAGAAGAACTAAAAAGCATATTTTACAAACAGGAACGCCTTGCCATGGCAAGACAGGAAATACAAGCTTTAAAAATAGAGTGGCAACATTATCTGCAAGAGTTCGGAACAAAAGAATTTACTCTCCAACAACGGAAAAATTCCAGCTCGGCAGACCTTCTGAATTTATGGAATGAATGTCAACAATTTGCAGAAAAAGAGCAATCATCAAGTCTTCGGGGAATAGCTGCTTTTATTCAACGGTTGAAATGGTTATTCTTTAAATTCAGGAGCAAAGCGATTTGTAAAATCCCCGATAAAGGTTTTTATAAACGGGAGATGAGTTTGATTATCGCCGACTTCCAAATCTTATTCTACCAAACAAAGTATGCAGAGCTGGAAGTCGAAATAGACACATTAGAAAAGGAGCTTGCCAACAAAGATGCAGCAGAAATGGCTAGACAAATGGCCGATACATCAATGAAATATCTAAAGAATCAGTTATTTCATACCTATGGCAATAACCATGACAAGCCCATCTTTACGCTCCCTGATCTAAAAAATAATTGGCGAGAGGTACAGAAAGAATACCCTATTATCTTAAGTACGACCTTTTCATCATTAAGCAGTTTGCAACGAGATGCTGTATATGATTATATCATTATGGACGAAGCGTCGCAGGTTTCCGTTGAAACCGGAGCTTTAGCCTTGTCATGTGCTAAAAATGCAATCATTGTCGGCGACACCATGCAACTTCCCAATGTGGTCACGGAAGAAAATAAGGAAAAGCTAAACTTTATCGCTAATGCCTGCCTGATTAAGCCGGAATATGATTGTGCCAATATGAGTTTTTTGCAATCCATCTGCAAAGTTATTCCGAATGTACCACAGACCTTGTTACGGGAACATTATCGATGCCATCCCCGAATCATCAACTTCTGTAATCAGAAATTTTATGGTGGAGATCTCGTCATCATGACACGTGATAAAGGAGAAGAGGATGTCATTTGTGCCATACGGACAGCCAAAGGTAATCACTCCCGCAGTCACATGAATCAACGGGAAATAGATGTTATCAAAGAGGAAGTACTACCGAATCTATCCTATGAAACAGATGAAATTGGCGTCATAGCTCCATATAACAAACAAGTAGATGCAGTAAAATCCGCACTTGAAGAGGATATTGATGTCGCAACAGTCCATAAGTTTCAGGGAAGAGAAAAGGATGCTATCATTATGACCACTGTCGACGATGTCATCACTTCCTTTTCCGACGATCCCAACCTGCTCAATGTTGCTGTTTCGCGGGCTAAGTCACAATTCTATTTAGTCGTATCGGGAAACGAACAACCCAAAGACTGCAATATCAGCAATTTGATTGCTTATATCGAATATAACAATGGTACTGTTTCCACCAGTAAGATTCATTCTATATTCGATTATCTATATGAGCAATATACAGATGCCCGAATTGCCTATTTGAAGAAACACAAGAAAATATCCGAATACGATTCCGAAAATCTTACATTTGCCTTACTCGAAGATATCCTGAAAGAAAATATCAATATGCGTCATTTGAATATCATTTGCCATTTACCACTCTATATGTTGATTCAGGATTATTCTCTATTGAATGAAGAGGAAAGCAAATATGCTGCAAATATAAATACTCATATTGATTTTCTAATTTATAATCGTGTGAGTAAACAACCGGTATTGGCTATTGAGACGGATGGTTATGCATTCCACAAATCGGGGACGAGTCAGTCAGAACGTGATATTAAAAAGAATCATATTTTAGAGTTGTACGGAATTCCGTTAGTGAGATTGTCTACTATTGGTAGTAATGAGAAGAAAGTTATTGGAGATAAGTTAAGTGAAGTATTAAACTTGCATTAGAATGTTCATTGCAAATCATATTTTTTTGTTAGAATAGGAGTTTCTGCATATTCTAACAACCAAAAGAATAAATTTTACTCCAACTATAACAATCACATCAATAATAATGCCTACATTTACTTCTCATTTAAAGTACGACAGCACTATGGAAATTATTTTCTACTTTTAATACATTAATTAAAATGCAGATAAGATACAATACACATAACAATAAGAATCATCTGTTTTACCAAAATAGGCAGATAAATAAACCGTATTTCGACCAAATACTAAGAAATGATCAGGAAAGTATTAGGTTAACAATTCTACGCGACACACTTCTCCCGAAGCTGATGTCAGGAGAACTAAAAATTAACGCAACTGAAGTATTATAGATTACGATGAACAAGTCAATAAACATACTTGATAAAGAATATCTGCAATGGGTGAAAGACCTTTGCGGTCGCTATCGTCAAAGCCAAATAAAGGCAGCGGTGAAAGTAAATGTGGAACAGTTGAAATTCAACTGGCTTTTAGGTCGTGACATTGTTGAATTGCACGTAGAAGAACGCTGGGGCGAAAGTGTTATCACTCGATTGAGCAAAGATTTACGTGAAGCTATACCCAATGCGGCTGGTTTGTCAAAGAGCAATATTTACTATTGTAGGAAGTTTTATTTGTTATACAAGGATGCTCTGAAAACTTTCCACCAACTTGGTGGAAAAAATGAAACGGAATTATTCCACCAAGTTGGTGGAATATTTGAAGTCCCATGGAGACACCATTGTTTGATAATGGATAAAGTGAAAGACGATATAGACAAAGCTCTGTTCTATGTTCACCAGACGGTGGAGAACGGCTGGAGTCGTAGTATGCTGCTCAATTTCATTAGCACCGACCTTTATGAGCGGCAGGGCAAGGCACTGACTAACTTTACAAAAACATTGCCTGATGCGATGAGCGACCTTGCACAGGAGTTGACCAAAGACCCCTACAATTTTGCTTTCACGGGTATAACTGGGCGTTACAATGAACGATTGCTCAAAAATGCTCTACTGAATAACATTACCCGATTCCTGATTGAACTGGGTACAGGTTTCGCTTATGTGGGCAAAGAATATCGTTTGGAAATAGGCGAAACGGAAAACTTTATCGACTTACTCTTTTATAATCTTTCGCTTTCCTGCTATGTAGTGGTAGAGGTAAAGATCGGTAAATTTGCTTTTGCCGACATCGGTCAATTAGGTGGATATGTGGTAGCTTGCAATCATTTGCTGCGTAAGGAAGGACGGGATAACCCAACCATCGGCTTACTGATTTGCAAAGAGAAAGACCGCATACAAGCTCAGTATGCTTTGGAGTCGAGCAGCCAACCTTTGGGTATTTCCGAATATGATCTGGAGAAGTTCTATCCCGAAAAAGTGGAAGGTACCATGCCTACCATTGAAGAGATAGAAGCTAAATTAAGAGATAACTAACATTGACTGGCAGAAAAAAGAATCTGCCAGAGCCGGAATGCGCAAAATGATAAAGCGGTTGCTGAAGAAATATAAATATCCGCCCGAGGAAGCTGCTAATGCATTGGAAACAGTCATTCGTCAATGCAAACAATGAACGGATAATGATGATTCAGAACCTCTTTATCAGAAAGCCCCGAAGAAATATGAGTTTCCTGAAAGCAGTTCATACACCATAACTGCTGAACCAAACATCAAATACAATAATTTATCAGAAAAAAAACAATGAGTAACAAGTCTATAATCATACCTGTGAACAATAAACCTACAAAAATTGAGAGTGTACAAAATTTTGTTATTGTAGGCGCAAATGGAAGTGGAAAAAGCCATCTAGGTGCTTGGATTGAACAGCAATCAGCAAATGGAGAAGTCCTTAGAATTTCAGCTCAAAGAGCATTGTCAATCCCGGATAGTATCACTATCAAAAGCGAAGAAGCGGCATGGAATAAAATATATTATGGTGAAGAACTTCACCATGATAAAAATTACAAATGGAATTGGGGGAATGGATTAACTACTAAACTAATAGATGATTATGACAGCGTTTTATCTGCTATCTTTGCTCGTTTAAATAAAGAGGATAGAGCTTATGTTATAGACTGTAAGGATAAAGAAAAAAGAGGTGAAACGAAAGCCGATGTTCCACAAATGATTATAGACAAAATTACTTCTATATGGAATGCTATATATCCTCATAGACAAATTATTCTTGAGGATGCAAAGATAAAAGCCAAAACTACTTCATCAGAGGAATATCATGCCAAAGAAATGTCTGATGGAGAAAGAGTAACAATTTATCTATTAGGTCAATGCCTTATTGCGCCGAATGATATGACAATCATAATAGATGAACCTGAAATACATTTGCACAAATCTATTATGTATCGTTTATGGGATAAAATTGAAGAATTCTGTCCAAACAAAACATTCATATATATAACTCATGATTTAGACTTTGCTGCTTCAAGAAAAGAAGCAACTAAAATATGGGTTAAGTCATATTTTGGCAATAACCGATGGGATATTAAAATATTAGATCCCGATGAAAATATTCCTGATAGTTTAATGTTTGAGGTATTAGGCAATAGAAAACCTGTTCTATTTGTCGAAGGAGAAAGAGGAAGTTACGATAATCAATTATACCCTTTCGTTTACAGTAACTATAACATAATTCCATGCCATGATTGCTCTAAAGTCATAGAAATGACAAAATCATTCAATAATGAGCGAATAAAAAACATGCATAATTATAGCATAAAAGGGCTAATAGATCGTGATTATATGACGGAAGCGGAGATTTCATGCTATAAGGAATCGAATATTTACACGCTAGATGTGGCTGAAGTCGAAAATTTATACCTAATCGAGGATATAATAAAACTAGTGGCAGAGAACCAAGCATTAGAACCTAATGAAACATTTAATCAGGTAAAACAGTTTTTATTCAACAAGTTTAAAAGAGAATATGATTTACAACTATGTTCAATTTGTTCTAGAGAAATCCGCCATAAACTTCAATGTTACACAAAACCTAGTGAAAATACAATGGAAGCTTTAGAGGCGCAAGCACAAAAGATTGTGAATTCTATTGATATTCCGCAAATATATAACCAATCTAAACAGAAAATTGATGCCATAGTTACATCGCAAGATTATGATAACCTACTGAAAATCTATAATCGGAAAAGCTTACACCTCCAAATTTCAAGTATTCTAAAGTTATCATCAAATGAATATCCTAAATTGATTCTGAGAATGATGAAAACGGATAAAAAAGAAAGAATTATAGAAGCGCTTAAAAAACATATGCCAATTTTGGACGAGAAAGCGCCATCCATCGAAGTCATCTAAACTTTATCCCCGATTGGTCATTTGTACCGCAGACCTTGTTACGGGAACATTATCGATGCCATCCCCGAATCATCAATTTCTGTAATCAGAAATTTTATGGTGGAGATCTTGTCATCATGACACGTGATAAAGGAGAAGAGGATGTCATTTGTGCCATACGGACAGCCAAAGGTAATCACTCCCGCAGTCACATGAATCAACGGGAAATAGATGTTATCAAAGAGGAAGTACTACCGAATCTATCCTATGAAACAGATGAAATTGGCGTCATAGCTCCATATAACAAACAAGTAGATGCAGTAAAATCCGCACTTGAAGAGGATATTGATGTCGCAACAGTCCATAAGTTTCAGGGAAGAGAAAAGGATGCTATCATTATGACCACTGTCGACGATGTCATCACTTCCTTTTCCGACGATCCCAACCTGCTCAATGTTGCTGTTTCGCGGGCTAAGTCACAATTCTATTTAGTCGTATCGGGAAACGAACAACCCAAAGACTGCAATATCAGCAATTTGATTGCTTATATCGAATATAACAATGGTACTGTTTCCACCAGTAAGATTCATTCTATATTCGATTATCTATATGAGCAATATACAGATGCCCGAATTGCCTATTTGAAGAAACACAAGAAAATATCCGAATACGATTCCGAAAATCTTACATTTGCCTTACTCGAAGATATCCTGAAAGAAAATATCAATATGCGTCATTTGAATATCATTTGCCATTTACCACTCTATATGTTGATTCAGGATTATTCTCTATTGAATGAAGAGGAAAGCAAATATGCTGCAAATATAAACACTCATATCGATTTTCTAATTTATAATCGTGTGAGCAAGCAACCGATATTGACTATTGAAACAGATGGATATACATTCCATAAATCGGGGACAAGTCAGTCAGAACGTGATATTAAAAAGGATCGTATTTTAGAGTTGTACGGAATTCCGTTGATGAGATTGTCTACTATTGGTAGTAATGAGAAGAAAATTATTGGAGATAAACTTATTGAGATACTAAAATCACACTAACACTATATCTCCCTTAAATATTTATAGAGTTTACAAATCAATAGTTATAACCAATGATTTGTAAACTGCTAATATTAACTAAACCGCAACTATTACCAAGTAATAACTTTATCCACAATTTCCTGCTGTTCTAAGGCAGTCCTTCTTAAATATATACGAGTAGTTTCAATACTTTCATGCCCCATCAAATCAGCCAACAAAGAAATATCATTAAATTTTTCTAGAAAATTCTTTGCAAAACGATGTCGAAATGAATGAGGATAAACAACTTTAGTATTAAGTTCATACTTCTCGGCATAGTTCTTTAATTGTTGAGAAATCCCTCTTGTTGTAATTCGTTCACCAAAACGATTAAGAAAGAGATAACCACTTTCACGATTAATAGCAATTAGCCAAACCTTAGTTTCATCTCTAAGCTTCTTTGGAATAAACAAACGGCGAATTTTCCCACCTTTAGTATAAATATCAAAATAACCAATATTCACATGCTCTATTTTTATTTGTATTAATTCACTAACGCGAGCACCAGTAGCAGCCAAAAAACGCACAACAAAATACCATTCCTGATTTTCTTCTTTCTTTAATTTGTTTTTCAGAAATATATAATCAGCATTACTAATCACATTTTCCAAATAAGAACGTTGTTGTACTTTCACCGACTTTAGGCGAAGCCGCGTTTTATTAACGAAATCAAGATATTTATTTAAAGCTTGAATTCGTAAGTTTACAGTTTTAGGCTTAAAGGTTTCAATTAAATACGTTTTGTAAAGTAACAAGTTTCTCTTATTCAAATCTTTATGACGAGAATAAAAATCATTTACTGCATATTGATATGCAGAAATCGTATTATCCGCCATATTACCCTGACGAAGAAAGGTTTCAAATTTTTCTATCATGATTGTTTTTAATTAATAATACAATTAAACTATCAGTCATAAGATAAGCATAATAAAATAGCAATAGTTCCTATTATGAGAAGATTGTCGCCACAGGCGAAATAAAATGTATTGATGAGGAGATTCCGTTTGAGATACCAAAGGGGTGGGAATGGTGTAGATTACGTCAGATTACTTCGTTATTAGGAGACGGTATTCATGGAACACCTGAATATAACCCAAATGGCGAATACTACTTTGTTAATGGTAATAATCTTCAAGATAAGAAAATAGTTATAAAACCAGATACAAAAAAAGTAAGTAGGGAAGAATATCTCAAATACAAGAAAAATCTGAATAAGCATACAGTACTCGTCTCTATAAATGGAACTTTAGGTAATATCGGTTTTTATAATGATGAACCCATTATGCTTGGAAAGAGTGCTTGTTATTTTAATTTAATAATAGAGGATCTAAAGGAATACGTCTATATATTACTTCAATCGCCATTCTTTATGGGGTATACACTTAAAGCAGCAACTGGAACCACCATAAAGAATGTATCTTTAATGGCAATGAACAACTTGCTAATTCCACTGCCTCCACTTTGTGAACAGAATAGAATTGTTGATAGAATGACGATACTCGACACAAAGGTTAAACAGTATCAAAAACAAGAAACGTGTTTGAGAGAACTTAATAATAACATATATTCGATTCTTAAAAAGAGTATTCTTCAGGATGCTATTCAGGGCAAACTTGTGCCACAGATTGCAGAAGAAGGAACTGCCGAAGAGTTACTTGAACGAATACGACAGGAGAAACTGCGCCTCGTCAAAGAGAGTAAGCTAAAGAAATCCGCCTTAACCGATTCTGTTATCTACAAAGGTGACGATAACAAGTACTTCGAGAAGATTGGAAAGCAAGAGATAGATATTACTGACGAGATACCATTTGAAATACCTAGTACATGGACATGGGTAAGACATAATGATCTATTTGATATTTCAGGCGGTTCTCAACCTCCAAAGTCTAGCTTTATTGAACGAGAAAAAGAAGGATATATACGGTTATTTCAAATTAGAGATTATGGCTCTAATCCACAACCTATATATATACCGCTTTCTACAGCTAGTAAGATTTCTCAAAAAGGAGAGATTCTGTTAGCTCGTTATGGTGCCTCCTTAGGGAAAGTATTTTATGCAGAATATGGAGCTTATAATGTAGCCTTAGCAAAAGTTATCCCGTTATACGAATCTCCACTTATATTTCAGAAATACATTTTTCTATATTATTGTAGTTCTATATATCAAAATGAAATTGTCAATCGGAGTCGATGCGCCCAAGCGGGATTCAATAAAGAAGATCTCAATTCATTATTATTCCCTTTGCCACCTTTGGCCGAACAATATAGAATTGTAGAAAAGTATGAAAAAGCAATAGCAAGTATTATGAGAGGATAGGTCATAAGAGTATTGATATTACGGACGAAATACTATTTGATTTACCCGATAACTGGTCTTGGGTTCGATTTGGTCACTATATAAAAATGTCAATTGGAAAAACACCACCACGAGGAGAAACTAAGTATTGGGCAAATGGGAAATATTCGTGGGTGTCAATTTCTGATATGGCTGATTATGGATTGGTTAAAACCACCAAAGAAACTGTTACAGAATACGCTAAATGTTTATTTGGAGACATATCTCCTTTGGGTACGTTGATAATGAGTTTTAAGCTAACAGTAGGTAGGACTTCTTTATTAGATATTCCGGCATATCATAATGAGGCAATTATATCCATATATCCTTTTGTAGATAAGGATTGCTCGACAAGAAATTATCTGTTCTATATATTGCCAATTATTTCCAGTCTTGGAGATTCCAAAGATGCAATAAAAGGTAAAACTTTAAATTCTAAGAGCTTGAATAATCTATTATTACCACTTCCACCTCTTAATGAACAAAAGCGGATAGTGGCAATGATAGAACAGTTATTTGATAAGCTGAAATAATTTATTTATCTGGCAAACTATACGTTGCTGCTCAATTAAAGGTGGAATACCTATTACAAGATTGTAAAATAACTCTTTATTGAGGTGTGGAATTGCCGCACCTCTTTTTGAATTC
>OGGG01002580.1_pt1 | contig 10487 bp, 10 predicted proteins | sample 1571201 | NCBI WGS metagenome assembly OGGG01 (sample SAMEA2581946, study PRJEB24529) | metagenome | biome: Human gut stool | place: China | collected 2011 | reverse complement strand
GATGAAGTCCAAAAAGGAAGCCAAAAGAGCGGAGGATTGGACGTTAAAGCAGTGGGAAAGCATGATGAAGTCCAAAAAGGAAGTCAAAGTGCGCCGGATTGGACGTTAAAGCGGTGAGAAGACACAATGAAGTCCAAAATATGAAAGCCTAAACATAATCACAGACAACAGGAGGATATCAAAGATGGAAGACATGACCAGAAAAGAAGACATGAATAAGAAAGAAGATAAGCTGATATTAGGAGGACATGAGTTCAACAGCAGATTCATATTAGGTTCAGGAAAGTACAATGTGAATCTTATTAAAGCGGCGGTTGAGCAGGGAGGTGCAGAGATTATTACACTTGCACTTAGACGTGCCAATACAGAGAATAAAGAGAATATTCTTGATTTCATACCGAAGGGAGTAACTCTTCTTCCTAATACTTCAGGAGCAAGAAATGCAGAGGAAGCGGTAAGAATTGCGAGACTCAGCCGTGAGATGGGATGTGGAGATTTTGTAAAGATTGAGATTATGCATGATGCAAAGTATCTTCTCCCAGATAACTATGAGACAGTGAAAGCAACAGAAATACTTGCTAAGGAAGGATTTGTTGTAATGCCATACATGTATCCTGATCTGAATGTGGCAAGAGATTTACAGAATGCCGGAGCTGCCTGCGTTATGCCGCTTGCCTCACCGATTGGAAGCAATAATGGACTTTCAACCAAAGCATTTATACAGATACTTATTGATGAGATTGATCTGCCAATTATCGTGGATGCAGGAATTGGCAAGCCTTCGCAGGCATGTGAGGCAATGGAGATGGGAGCTGCTGCGGTTATGGCTAATACAGCGATTGCGACCGCAGGAAATGTTCCGGCAATGGCAGAGGCGTTTAAGAAGGCTATAGAGGCAGGAAGAAGCGCATATCTTACAGGAATGGGAAGAGTTCTTGCAAGAGGTGGAAGTGCATCTGACCCATTGACAGGATTCTTACGTTAAATGTGGAGAGCAATCCCAAAGGTGCATTGCAAGAGATACTGGCGGGATAATTTCAACGGAAGCATAACTTCGGGGAAGTATTGCTTGACGAAATATGAGAATATAATAGAAAAGAAGGCAGAATAATGAATGAAGAAAATCAGGTGTATTTTATAGACAGTGACCAGCTTCCACCGGCTGCGTTAGAGAGAAAACATAAGTTAGAGCAGGACCCGTCATTCAGAACAGATTATATGAAATATCTTGATGACATGGAAATAATTGATTCAGATATTAAGGATAAAGTCTTAAAGGCAATGGATGAGTATGACTATGACTCATACACAGCCGCAGATGTGGAGAGGGCATTAAGCAAAGAAACATGTAATATTGAAGATTTTAAGGCATTGCTTTCACCAGTTGCAGCACCTTACTTAGAGCAGATGGCAAGAAAAGCAGAGAATGAAACTAAGAAACATTTTGGCAATACAGTATATATATTTACACCTATCTATATAGCTAATTACTGCCAGAATTACTGCATATACTGTGGATTCAACTGCTACAATAACATTCATAGAAAGAAACTTTCATTCGAGGAAATTGAGCATGAGATGAAAGTTATTGCAGATACAGGAATGGAAGAAATCCTGATACTGACAGGAGAGAGCAGAAAATATTCAGACGTTGAATACATTGGTGAATCGGTTAAGATTGCAAGAAAATATTTCAAGAATATCGGCATAGAGATATATCCTGTAAATGTGGATGAATACCGCTATCTTCATGAGTGCGGAGTTGATTATGTAACAGTATTTCAGGAGACATATAATCCTGTCAAATATGAGACATTACATTTGTTAGGTCATAAGAGAGTATGGCCATACAGATTTGATGCACAGGAAAGAGCACTTATGGCAGGTATGAGAGGCGCAGGCTTTTCAGCATTGTTAGGACTTGATGATTTCAGAAAAGACGCACTGGCAACAGCACTGCATGTATATTATCTTAACAGAAAATACCCACATGCAGAACTGAGTCTTAGCTGTCCGAGACTCCGTCCGATAATCAACAATGATAAGATTAATCCAAGAGATGTCGGCGAAAAGCAGTTGTGTCAGGTGCTTTGTGCGTACAGATTATTTCTGCCATTCGTTGGAATAACAGTTTCAAGCCGTGAGAGTGCGCAGTTTAGAAATGGTATAACCAAGATATGTGCCACTAAAGTTTCAGCAGGTGTTTCAACAGGAATCGGCGACCATGAATCTAAATATACAGGAAAAGAAGATGGTGATGCCGGAGATGAACAGTTTGAAATCAATGATAACCGTTCATTTGACAGAATGTATAAGGATATGGAGGATGGCGGGCTTCAGCCAGTCGTGAATGAATACATTTATGTATAGAAAATATATATGTATAACGAACAGACATCTGGTGAACGGCAGCGGTGGCGCAGAGTGTACCATGGAGGAGTACATTATGCAGCTTGAAAAATGTGTGGCACTGCACCCATATGCCATGATACTTCGTGAAAAGGATATGGACAGGCAGGACTACAGGGAACTTGCCAGACACATACAGGTAATGTGCAGGAAAGCTTCTGTTAAAATGTTTGTTCACAGTGATATCAGTGCGGCAAAGTATGCAGACTGTGGAAATGTACATTTTTCAATGGAACATTTTAAACAAATGTGTGAAGAACAGGCAGATGTGATAAAGAGGCTTGATTGTGTGAGTGTATCGTGTCACAGTATGGAAGAGGCCGTGAATGCTGTCCGCGCAGGAGCAGACCAGATTGTGCTTGGAACGATATTTGAGACACAGTGCAAGCCGGGGAAGATGGGGGCAGGACTTAGTTTTCTTAAAGAAGTGTGTAGAGCGGCTCATACTGTTAATCCCACAGTAAAAGTGTTTGCGATTGGAGGAATTAAGCCTGATAACATTAAAAAAGTGCTTGAAGCCGGTGCAGATGGCGGATGTATGATGTCATGGTTTATGCAGCATAATTAATATAATAGACAAAGAAAAACTTCTGTGATATAATTTCGCGGAAGTTTTTCTTTTTTTAAAAATTTTTAAACTTATTTAAACTTCATTTCGTATAATAATATATAGAACTAAAGAAAGGGCAGAAAATTATATGAAAGACATGTTAAGACTAGGTACTAAAGATAGAAAAAAATATCTAATTATAAGCGTGGTGTCAGTCTTAGTTATAGCATTAATAACTGTTTCCATAATTGCTGTGCAATTAAGACATAATAAGAATGAAAAAAAGAAAAATGTGGAAGAAACAACTGTGCATACAATGATGGTGCAGGAAACTACAGTGCAAGAGACTACAGAAGAGGGAACCACAGAAGAGGATACAACGCAGGAAGAGAGTGCAGAAGTAGTAGACAGGGAAGTGGTTGAAGAATTTTTTGAAAATGAGATATCAACAGAAAATGAGGAGGCATTTGAACTTCCGCCAAGGCAGCTTACGGACGAGTTTATCCCATATGATGGACAGAAGAGAGAAATAACATGCTATGGGGATAGTATGATGGCCGGAGCAGGAAGTGCAACTGAAGGAAAAGTAAATGGCATTGATATATATGGGTGGACTACACCTGTTACAATAGAAAAACTGACTAATATACCAACACATAATCTTGGAGGGTCAGGAGAAAATTCAAGTCAGATTACTTTTAGGGCTGGTGGAACAAAGGTTTATATAGACAGGGATATTACAATAAGTGAAACTGATTCGGCAATAGCTCAGATTATAGATGAAAATGAAAATGTATTTGAAACAGATAATTATAGTGGATATGGATTTGATTATGATCCTTATCCGGGTGATATGTATATAAATGGTTATTTGTGTGATGTTAAAAATACAGGTGATGGTCAGGTTGAGATTAAACTTACAAAGGGATATGCAGCATATGACAATTCTGCTGATAATAGTGTTGTTATATATGAAAGTGAAACAGCTGCATATTCAAGACAGGGAGCAGATATAAAAGCAGAGAGTGATATAGTAACAGAATATGACACAGTGATAAAAGAAACAGAGTCACAAACATCTGGTGAAAAACCAATGGAGAAGCCAACAGAAAAACCAGCAGAAACTTCAGGTGTAGAAAAAGTTACAATCTCTGGCGGAACACAGGCAATGACAAGGGCATCACAGGAAAGAAGCGCGAAAGATATATTGATACTTGAAATGGGAAGTAATGGCGGATGGTCTAATAATTATAAACAGCTTATTCTTCAATATGATGATATAATACTTAATTCTGGATGCAAATATTATATAGTACTGGGAGATACAGATGATCCAGCTGATTCTGCAGATGCTAATCAGGGAGAGTATGGAGAAGATGGTAATTATGTGGGAATCGGTGATACAGCATGGGAAGCAGCCTTAAGAGAAGCATATGGCGAGCATTTCTTTAATACGAGAACATATATGATACAGAATGGATTAACAGATTGTGGCCTGGATACAACAACTGATGACCTTGAGAATTTCAAGAAAGGTAATATATCTGAACAACTAAGATATGACTGGACACATTTTAACTGTTATGGATATTATTCAAAGGGAATTGGTGTATACAAGAAAGGCATAGAACTAGGATACTGGAGTTAGAATTTTACAAGAACTATACATGAATATGATTACACCTTTTACATGAAATGGTTATTATGAATATGCATTGAAGGGGGACAGCCAAAAGACGGAGATGGCTGTGGTTCCCGGATATGTAAACTTATAGACCATGGAATGTAGAAAGGTGGTACTCATATGGAAGTAGCTATCTTAAAGCATTCGCAGCGTAAGCTGCTTTTTTTATGCCATAAAATGTTAATTCGTAAAGAAAGTTTGAATAGATTGACTGTATATGTTATTATTTCGAGGTAAAATCAATAAGAAATATTAAAGAGAAATATGAATGTTTAACAAATACAGAAATATAAAAAAGATTGGTCTTGTGTTAATAGGTCTTGCCTTAGTTATATTTTTAATAACCAATGTAAGAATCCGTTCTGTTGATTCCTACAGAAAGCAGTTCAGTAATATGGCAGATTCGGGTCAGACTCAGCCAGCCAGACCAGATAATAATGATAGATTACAGAATGAAACCATCGGTACAGATAATACAAATGCCAAAGACAACGGCAGGTTTGATGGAACAGGTGATGGAGCAGTTTCAGATGACAATTCTGCTTCTGGCTCAACGGATAATATAACAGTTACAGATAATTATTCCGGTTCAGGTGGTAGAGAATCAGACAGGAGTAACGGAAACGCCGTATCAGGTGGCAATGATTCAGAAAGCAGCAATTTAGGGAATAATACTTCAGGAAGTAACAATTCGGGAAATGATGATTCAGGGAATAATTCACAGAATACCAGACCGGCAGGCAAGGTAATCAGTTGTACTATAGAGATAAGATGCGATAATGCGACAGCGAGAAAAGACACTGTTAATCCGTCAATTGCATCACGTATCCCTGATGATGGAACTATACTTGAAGTTACAACATACACTGCAGTTGAAGGCTTTACTGTATATGATGTTCTTGCAGCAGTTACAGCAATGCATGATCCTGTAATTCCGATAGTTGCTAATTCCGATAAGTCGTATGTATCAAGCATTAATAATCTGTCAGAGAAGAATGTAGGACCACAAAGTGGCTGGACTTACAGAGTTAATGGAGTTCTGCCTATGATGGCGGCTAATCAGTATACAGTAAAAGATGGAGATGTAATAAAATGGATATACGTGTGCCAGCTGGGCGACAAGTAACTAAATATTCAGCATTTGCAGCAATGCATCCGTGGACGAATTTCATCTACATTACACTTGTGCTGGTGATAACCATGTTCACAATGAATCCGGTAATACTGGCGATTTCGTATGCAGGTTCACTTGCCCTTGGAATATATATGCAAGGTGGTTCTTTTATTAAGAAGAATATTATGATAACAATTCCTGTTGTTATATTCTCTGTGTTAATTCAGCCAATTTTTAATCACAGCGGAGTTACACCGTTGTTTTATATTAACGATAACATGGTATGTCTTGAGAATATAATATACGGCGCAGTTATAAGTCTTTTATTAATTGCAGTCATACAATGGTGCAGTGTTGCAGCCAGTTATCTTTCTTCGGAGAAAATGATGTATCTGTTCGGAAGTTTTATTCCTTCTGTTGGCATGATATTTTCTATGATATTAAGAATGATACCGCTTATGAGAAAGAGATACAGACAAATACATGACGCACAGATGGGACTTCGAGGAGTGGAGAATAAGAATGGCATCTTTGAAAAAATCGGACATTTTGCGAATGAATTTTCAACTCTTATAACATGGTCACTTGAAAGCTCAATGGAAACTTCTATGTCTATGGAGAGCAGGGGATATGGACTTAAAGGAAGGACAAGCTTTAACAGATTCAGATTCACACTAAAGGATACCTTTACGATAATTATAATGCTTGTATGTTTTGTGATGGCTGTTATTCCAATAGCAGGAAAGAAGCTTGCAGTATATTATCTCCCTGTAATATATTATACGAAATCAGGTGTAGAAGGAGTGCTGGCAGTTACAGCATTTGTAATACTGACAGTAATTCCATTGATAATAGAGATAACAGGAGATGTGCAGTATAAGAGACGAAGTTCATATAACGAAAGGTAATTGCATAATGACAGACACAATTATTAATGTTTCATCACTTTCTTTCGGGTATGCAGGAAGTGATGTATTGGTACTTGAAGATATAACATTTGATATAAAGAAGGGCGAGGTTGCGCTGATTATAGGTGCTTCGGGAAGTGGAAAGACTACGCTTCTTAAGATGCTTGATAAAAGCATGATTCCAGAGGGGAGACTTAGTGGAAAAGCAGAATATTACGGCAGACAGATAAGCAGCTTAAGTCAGGCAGAAGCGGCAGTTAAGATTGGATATGTCGGACAGAATCCTGACAACCAGATTGTTACTGATAAGGTATGGCATGAGCTGGCATTTGGGCTTGAAAATCTCGGCGTGCCAAATGCAGACATAAGGCGCAGGGTTGCAGAAATGTCTGAATATTTCGGAATTACGGGCTGGTATGATAAGAATACAGAGGAATTGTCTGGTGGACAGAAACAGCTTCTTAATCTAGCTTCCATAATGGTTATGAGACCAGAGGTTTTATTGCTTGATGAGCCGACGGCACAGCTTGACCCGCTTGCTAAGAAGAAGTTCTTAGATACAGTTCTGGAGCTTAACAAGGATTTTGGAATAACAATTATGTGTGTTGAACACAATCTTGCGGATATCTATTCTAAAGCGGACAAAGTGCTTGTGCTTGAGGATGGAAAGCTAATATATAATGCTTCTCCTAGAAAGACAGCAGAAAGTCTTGTTAAGACAGAAAATCCGCTTGTTTACGGGCTTCCTTCATCTGTAAGGATATATGAGGGGGGTAAGAAGGATATTACATTTGAAACAGACTGCCCGCTTACGGTTAAAGAGGGCAGGAAATGGATAGCCAGTCTTAATATTAAAGGAGGCTCATATGTATCACAGGATAAGCATTACGAAACCGGGGATACAGCGGTTTCAGTTAAAAATGTGTTTTTCAGATACACTAAGAATTCTGCAAATGTACTTGAAAATATCAGCTTTGATATAGAGAAAGGCAGGATAACTGCTCTGCTTGGAAGTAATGGAGCAGGAAAGACGACCCTTTTAAGACTTATGGCAGGAATTAAAAAGCCTATATCAGGTAAGGTGAAGGTGAACGGAAGATGTGCGGTGCTTCCGCAGAATCCAATGGCACTGCTTAGTCAGATAAGTGTTGAGGAAGAGCTTGCATCGGCAGTCATGGATAAGGGGAATGTGTCTGTTAAGGATATGGACAGGAAACAGAGAATTGAACTTGCCTTTAATATGCTGGAGCGGACGGGACTTCTAAGGGTGAGAAAGCAGCATCCGTATGATTTGAGTGGAGGGCAGCAGCAGAGGCTTGCATTTGCAAAGATTCTGCTGTATGAACCGGATATTATTCTGCTTGATGAGCCAACTAAAGGAATTGACCCGTTCTTCTGTAAAAAGATGGGTGAATGGCTGGAAGAATTAAAGAATATGGGGAAAACTATTGTGATAGTTTCACACGATGTGGAATTCTGTGCATTATTTGCCGACAAATGTGGATTAATATTTGACAGAAACATAGAAAGTTACACAGATTCACACAGCTTCTTTGCAGGCAATATATTTTTCACAACAGATACTAACAGGATTATGTCCGATTTTTTCAAAGATTGTGTAACATGTGATGAAGCTGTTGAAGCGATTCACAGATGTTTAGAGGATAATAGATAATGAGTGTTAATTACATGCTTATAAGCATTATTATACTGGCTGTTGCAATTGCCATTCCTTTCTTTACATTTGAAAAGAGGAAGCCGAAGGCAAGGCATGTTGTGATGATTGCAGTTATGTCAGCTCTTACAGTTGTTGCTAATATAATATGTGCGTATACGATACCGATTCATGCTGGTACAGCACTTGTCATAATAACGGGAATTGCATTTGGACCACAGACAGGCTTTCTTACAGGTGTACTGTCAAGATTTGTATGTAATTTCTTTATGGGGCAGGGCGTATGGACTCCGTGGGAAATGACTGCGTGGGGGCTGCTTGGTGTTCTTGCAGGAATTGCATTTTACAAACCGGAGCTTGTCGGATATTTTGATGATAAGAAAGAGATTGTAAGAAAGCAGGCAAGAACAGGTCTGTCAGTTATGGCTGTTCCTGTTGTGTGTATGGTTGTGTCAGAGATTGTGGGATATATTGTATATATATTTACTGCAAAGCCGGGAGAGACATTCTTTGGGTGGAGGCTGTATGCTTTCGGACTTGCTGGAATTATTATGGCAGTTCTTCTTATGAGAAGCCGTATACCGTGTAATTTTATCACAGTGACAATATTTACATTTATAAGTGTGTTTGTTATATACGGTGGAATTATGAATATTGCAGCCATGATGATGAACAGCACATATACGGATTCAGGCAGTGCCAATATATCATGGGAGGCACTGAAGCTTCTGTACATAACAGGTGCACCTTATGATGCAATGCATGCGGGTGGAGCGGCTGTATGTGCATTTCTTTTTGGTGATGGACTGCTTGGAAAGCTTACGCGTGCTAGAATTAAATATGGGTTATAGAGAGCTGCTATAATTTGGAAAGCCTACTATAATAGCATTTTTAGGCGATTGAGTGGGTTGATTGAGGTATATGAAGGAATTATTAAGGCGTGTGCCATAGTTAACAGTAATTCTAATAAAGAGTATAAAAGGGTAGCGTGGAAAGTAAATGAAAGAGATAATAATGTATGGATAATCCACGCTCTTGCAGTGCGATATGAGTACCGCGGTATGGGTCTTGCTACTCAACTTGTAAAAAACATCATATCATATGCTAAGTTAGAAAACATTGAAGCCATTCATCTTTATGTAATAGATAAGAACACACTAGCTGACAAGTTATATATCAAAGCAGGTTTTAAATACATAAGTACTGAAAACATTTTTTATGAGGTAGTTGGAAACAGGCAGTTTAGAATGTATGAGTATGTGATAGAGTAGAAAGTATTAGAAATACGCATATAATGTGCATTATATGTCTTACAGGAAGCTATAAAAGAAAACTAAAGGGGGATAACAATGGGATTAACGGACACAAGCAAATTTTTAAGTCTCATTTTGCGGTATAAACAGGAAACAATAGGAATCAAACTTGATGAACATGGCTGGGCAGCATGCATGGAAAGCCTGTGGTGTATAGGGTGGCAGCCGGAAAGATGGCAGATGACGTATATGAGTTTTTCTTATCTGTAAATGGAGTATGGCTTACGAAGGCTGTTCCGGCAGAGTATTTAAGCAAATTATAGTAATATATGAATAAGAACTAAATGTAAAAAGTAATAGTAAAGAAGGAATGATTGTGAATATAAGATATGCAACAATGGCTGATTTAGACGATATTGCATCGGTTGAATCTGTATGTTTTCCTGTCTTAGAGGCAGCAACTAAAGAAGAATTTGAGCAAAGAATAAAATATTTTGGGAATCATTTCTGGCTTATGTTTGATGAGGGTAAACTCATTGCGTTTGTAGATGGTTTTGTTACGGATGAGGCCAATCTTACAGATGAGATGTATGAAAATGCATCAATGCATAATGAGAATGGTGCATGGCAGATGATTTTTGGTGTAAATACTCTTCCTGAATATCGCAGATGCGGATATGCGAAAGAGCTAATTAAGAAGGCAATCTTAGATGCCAGAGAACAGAACCGAAGGGGACTGGTTCTAACCTGTAAAGAAAGTCTTGTTCCTTATTATTCCAAGTTTGGATTTATTGATGAGGGTATAACTGATAAATCTACTCATGGAAATGTCCTGTGGTACCAGATGAGATTGGATTTTGAACTAAGAAATAATGGAGTGAAGCAGATATGAAA
>OGGG01002578.1_pt1 | contig 10491 bp, 13 predicted proteins | sample 1571201 | NCBI WGS metagenome assembly OGGG01 (sample SAMEA2581946, study PRJEB24529) | metagenome | biome: Human gut stool | place: China | collected 2011 | reverse complement strand
GCATATCCCATGAATTATCCCACTAATTTGCTACGTGCTTTTGCGGTAGTTTGCTCATGGAGAATACTGGGGCAAAGATAAGCAGAAATATTGATAAATTACTTCTCAAAGTCTAATAATCAATCAATAATTTGTGGTATCATCTTTTTTTTCTTATTATATCTTTTCAATCTAAGATCGGATGTTAACAATGGCACATTATACTTTATTGCTGTTGAATATATAAGCTTATCATGATTGTCGAAACTGTATTTTTTCTCAATATCGGTAATCTTTAAAAAAGCTTCCAGTACTTCTTTATCAATTGCCTCTATCGAAATGTTATCGCAACTCTTAATCTTCTCATAGACTTCATATCTAATTTTCTCAGAACGTTCTACATTTGTGAATTGCTTTGAAAATATTTCCACGAAAACAATTGAAGGTATTAATAGTATAATAGAATCATTGTTAAAAGCTTGAGATATAATGTCCAAAGCATGTTGAGACATTTTATTTTGTATTTCAAATGTCGATGAAAAATAAGACATTAATGCAGTTGTATCAATTACGTACTTTTGTTTCATAAAAGCATCTCAATATATTATGTAAATCTTCCTCGAAAGATTGTGATATTTTTTCTTCTATTTGTGCGATTTGCTCAATATTATTTCCGATTGTAGCCTTTTTATGTTGTTCGATCAATAGATTTCTATTGTCCGGTAAATGATATCTAAACAACTCATCAATAAGTTTATAATCCATTTCATCAACAGTAAAATACATTTTATTTTCTAACTCATATATCTCATGAACAATCTCTTTATTTACAGTTTTACTTTTCATTAATTGTTCTAATATTATAGATAAAAAATAGTTTGAACCTATAATATTAATATCCCAATTATCGATTGCACTTTGGATCAATATGCTTAACTCTTCGTTTTCTATACATTGAGAATGTAATAGATAATCAATGACTTCTTTATATTCTTCTCTAGATAAACAACGATGATTCATTCTATTCCTGATTTGCTTTATTTAATAAGTCTGATGAATTCTCATCTATAATATTTTCAGCTGTTTTTACCTCTATTTCACTCTTTTTTAGCATGTGAGTAACTTCCGCTACATCAATAGTTTTAATATTATTTTTTGCAGCATTTTCTAATAGCATATAGGCAAGTCCTAACATTTGAGCTGCATTATATTCTTTTTCCTCTCCAATCTTTGCAATCGCACTTTCTGTGAATGGTTGAATGCTATCTTCTTTATTAATCCTGTATTCTGTAAGGTATTTCTTAATTAAAAGAATTGCCCTGTTTTTATCTAATTTGTTAAAATAGATAATATGAGGTACAGCCGATGAAGGCGAAATGGAACTTCTTTGTTCCATACCGGATTCACTCCATGCCTTTTCAATCAACCGAGGCACACCAGCATGAAGCATTAATAATAGATTATAAAAACCGATTCTAGCATTAGCAGAAGTTCCATCAAAAAAATTTCTCCTAATTTCTAAGGCAAAATCTCTTTTCTGCCTATCACTTTGAAAATCTGGAATTCTTTCAAAATCATCAACAATAATATATGCTCCGTTAAATCCAGAAGCAAGAAAGAGATATACCATATCATTAAATATGAAGTCAATTTTTTCACTATCCTTTTTTAATTCTTGATAATATGCTTGAATATTAACAGAGGTGATAATCTTAAAATTAACTTTGGAGTATGTGTTTGAATATCTTTTTCTCAATGGATTACTAGATGAAATTTTATTGTAGAAATCATTGTTTTTGACGAGATAAGCATGAATATCGTCATAGTAAATATTTTTCTTGTTATACCATTCTAAATTATTGAGAGATTCAATTAGTGCAGATTCATTCTCTAATTCGCTCTCATCCAATTTATCTGGCATAATATTTACTATTGCGTCTACTCGTAATGATGCTAATGCATAGTCTATTACTTTTGCATTAAAAATAGCTTCAGCCCAAATGTCTAATAAATTGGAAAATGATCTAGTTCTTCCACTTGTATCAGGTGTTAAATATAGTCCAAAGCATTTGTTTGCCTCATTTGTAATGTCTAAGCAATATGAATTATTTATTCTTTTTATCAAATTAATGGCGAATGATGATTTACCGTTACCTCTGCCAACATAGGAAGTATCCAAAATATAGCCAACTCTAATATGACTTGGGTTACTTTGAGGAACTTTGAGAAAACTTTCTTCCACTTGCATTTCTTCAATATCCCTGACAGAGGCTTCGTAAATGTCTCCATTATATCGTTTATCCGTACTTTCTTGATTAAGAAATGGATTCAGCGGAAATGGATTCTCTTTCAGATTATAACATTCATAAACATTTCCATTGTCAGTGACTATTCCTGTTGCTTTTTTAAATATACTTCCCATATTAATTATAGTTTATTGCAATTATATTTTTTAATTTTCCATTAATCAACACAGGCTCTCTTTTGAGGTACATTGCGTTGGTTTCATACGGAAGCCTGTCGGCTTCCAATGATATTTGGATTTTCAATTTTCCCTGCAAATTTAACAAATAAGTATGCTCTAAAGAATCATCAAAAACAAAACTTGGAATTCTTAATTTGAAACAAACTCGTTCTTTTAAATCCAGCAAATTGATAAAGTGAGTTTTTCTAGTTTTTTGCAAAATGTAATATTCATCAAGCAGAGTTTTTACGAACTCAGTTTGATTGTTATCGTCCCATAGAGGCTTATGTACGTATAGAGATTCTGAATCCGAATATTCGAAAACTTTCATAAAATCGCCATTTTTTACATTTTTAGTAATAATCGAAGTTGGATAAACAATACGACCACTGAAGTCGGGAAAAAACTCAGTACTATATAAAACGCCTGCCTGTTTGGCTCTTTCTACCCATATATTGAAGACGTCAAAACTGTAATTGTAGTTGTATATATTTTTTAAAAAATAATTCAACCAGTATTTTCTAAAATGGCTTAGTACTGAATTATATTTCTCTGTATTAAAGCTTTCACATGGATTTTCACCTATTAATTTATCAAATTTCAATTTGTTGATAAGTTTACCTTCTTCTTCTTGCAAAGATACTATTTGTTTTTTAGTATATTTCCTGATATCCTCTTCTAGACGCTTCATTAGAGCTTTCGAATAATCAAAAACGTGTTGGTTGGTTGTAAATGTTGATTTATCAAAATCAAGCTTCAATCCTGAATAAATAGGGAATATTAACAAACCATTTTTTAAAGTATTATCTTCATAACAAAGTTTCAATAATTGATAAAAAGAAAAGTGTTTCTCTTCCATTTTCTTTAGCATAAAAAGATTGAAACTTAATTTTCCTTTTTCATATTCCTGTAAAGCACTTTCCCCAGAAGGAGTTAAAAAAATGCTCTTTTTTTCGCTATCTATTATTTTGCTATTTGTATTTTTTCTAGTAATAAGATTGTAATCAATAGATTCACTAATTACTTGTTGAAATGTATAAGCAAATTTGGCTAGCTGTTTCTTTGTTAATTTCTCATCATCTGCTGTAAGTCTTTTATATTTTGATTCTCCTAATAGATATTTCTTTTTGAGAATTTTAAATTCCTCTAGTATTTCATTTTCATCAGAGTGCATTTTCACACTCTTTAGTAATATATAAAAATAGTCTAGAAAATAGAATTTCTTGACAAAATTTGGGTTTGGGGTTATCATTTCTTTCTTAAAAATATCTTCCATCGTATATACTTTTACATATCTAATTGATAGTACATTAATCAATGTAGCGTAAAATTAGTTCTTTTAGAGAGTATGTGCAACTTATCAGCATGAAAAAAAACATCAAGATACTGTTGATATGCCGTATTTAATATTTTTTAAACAAGGGAGCAGATATGAATTTGCATAGCGAGAAGACTTAGATTAAGATAACTATAGTTTTGGAAACTTTCTTTTCCTTTTGATTTTTTTTTGCTGTTGTTCTTCAATGTTCGGATTTGAATCGAGAGTTCCTTCTGATGCAATGAATCCAACAAGAGATTTTGTTGAATGGTTTTTAAAAATATTGTAGTTCTGTTCTTTACCTGTTTGCTTGTCAGTATTGAAAGCCTGTTTATCCACTTCCTTGTTTGCAAGATTGAAAGAAAACATATTTTCTTGGTTGCTATCTTGATTGATTATCATTCCTTTTTCGCTATCTTGATTTTTTTGTTCCTGTAATTTGAGTTGTTCTGAGATAGAATTGTTTTTCATCGTATTGTGATAATCAAATGATTCAGTTTGCTGGCGATTGTAGTTGAATAGTTTATCAAATCCCTGTTCTGCCTGTTGGAATAGGTTTATACGATCAAAGCCGCCTGTTACCGTTCCTTTCTTGGTATTCTTATGGTTAGTAAGTGGAGATAGTTTTTTCTTATTGGATTGGTCTTTACGGCTCACAATCAAATGACAGTGCATATTCAGTTCATATTCTGAACGACTGCGATCAAAATGAATTTTGCCATAGAACTTTATATTCGATGCAGATAGTTCTTTGTTGAAGTTCTTAGCATATTCAGGAATAAACACTTCACGGATATATCGCTTCATTGCTTCGGCTTGTTCCTGTTCCGTATTACCCATTGCTCGGAGTTCTTTTTTCGATGGACTGACATGAATAGCATAAAACTTAGCATCCGTTTTTAGGAGTTGCCCGATATTACTATCTATATCTTTTATAACCATTGATTTATAGATGTTATCATCTGTCAAATTGAAAAAGCCTTCTGTATAGATATCCTTTTCCATTCGTTCTAAATCCTCATGTTCTAAATAATTGGCTAACTGCCGGCTACTGCCTGCATTATTATATGTACCCTTCGATGGTGGGGCAAAATCTATGTGCATAGCTCTATATATTTATCAGATTGCTGATTTCTGCTTTCAAGCTCTCTTTCCTTTTGCTATCCATTACTCCACAAGCAGAAAGTTCTGAATAGAGTTGTATTAAGTGAAACAACTTTTTATAATCTCGTTGGTGTATCTGGTAAAGTGCGTTAATTTGCTTGGACTGGTTGTTAATCACGTCGGCATGATTGCAAAATTGTTCACTTAGCTTTTTAAGTACGGCTGTTTGTTTCTCTTGACTAGTTTCCAGTTGCGAGAGAATAAGAGCTTCTAAAGTTTTGCTGGTAGTATCGAAACGTAAAGCGATAGAATTTGTTGCTCGTATCATAGGATTTAGTTGTTCTTCCTCGTAGTGACGGATGAAACGGATAATATCATCCTGTCTTTTATTTATTTTCGCCAGTTCTGATTTTACAGATTCAGGTGCTTCGGATGGGTTGATATGCGCCTTATCTATATACCCGAACGCCAACTTTACAATTTCGCTCTTTTTCAGTGAATAGCGTTTGCATATCTTCTCTACCAAAGATGCTGTTTCCTTGTCTATGGAAATGGTAGTGAATATTGTTTTTCGACTGCTATTGGGCATGATAATTACTTTTTTATAGAAATATGAATAGATAAATACCTGATAATAAGCGTTGCAAAGAAAATGCTTATTACAAGTGTCATTACAGCGTGTTCTTGTAACACGCTAAAGCCGAAGGCTTTGCCCCGCAGGGCAAGAGGGAGAACAGGACAAAGTCCAGTTCCCTCTTGCTCAATTTTGCGAAACGAGCAAAGCCGAAAGGCGTAGCTGTTTCTGCTAAATTGGGGTGATAGTACAAGGAAGGAGCAGTAATGCTTCATTCCTAAATTTGCTACCTTTTGCTTTCACGGCTGATTTTCTAATTGATTAGCTTTTTCAAACTGTTTGTAGGTTTGGGAATCGGCACGTTCACGAACGAAAGACCGGATATCACTAGCACGATAATAAGTTTTCTTTCCAATGGTAAAGAAAGGTAGTAGCCCGCTTACCCTATAGCGTTGAAGAGTTCGGAAAGATACTTTCAGAAGAAAGGCTAAATCCTGATTATCGAGTATCTTTTCATTATCATCTAATACTTTATCGGTATTGATTAGGGATTTTAAGTCTTTCCCTATTTCAGTGAGTTTCTTGGATAGCTTCTCCATCCATTTCTCAAAGTTTTCGTTGTCTATATACATTTTGCTTCATTTTTTGGTGATACATTATGAATGTCAATCGATTGATGATGCAAAAATCGGCAGAATGGAGAATCAGAAAAAGAGGAGTAGTTACCTACTCCCCTGAAAATAAAATTCAAATAGTTGTAAATGAGAGAATTATAAAACCATTTTACTTAATGTTTATTAGATCGTTTACGGGCTTCTTTGTTAATTGCATTCTTTAAAGCATCTAATGTTTTGGTCAGATTGAATGGTTTACGCATAAAGATAGCATCCAGTTTATCGTATATACTTCCAAATTTTAAATTGAAAAGGATTTCAAAACCGTGAGCTAAACGAACTAATGGGACGGGCTTTCCGTCTTTTCCGACTACTTCGCCTAAAAAAGATAACCCTATTACTATTTCAGCAATACCAATAATCCCCAAGTCCTTTGACTTAGGGATTACATATAGATCTGATACGAATGTTGGTGAAGTGGGGGAATCAAATGATTCAGGATGCTTAATTATTAGACTTAATAGTTCTAATTCTGCATTGATAATAGCTAGCACTTTATGCAAATAATAATTTTTAAGCGCATTTTTTCCCCTGCCCGTACTGATATAGCTCTTTTAAGGGTGCTATCTCAATACGAGTGAGATTCAGCATCCGAAAGATATTGGAGTTATCTTTTGAACTGCCAATTGTTGCTATGCACCTGATAAATTCGTCATAAGCGTCTTGCATTTCTGTGTCAGTTACTTTTTGTGAGGAATCAGTCAATAAGATGATAATCCTCGTTTTTGATAAATCATTCATAGGCATGAGTGTTTAATAATTAATGAGTATTAATAATCAGACCAAAGTCTGTTACATGTTGCTGAATGATTTCTTTATGTCTTTAAAAGATGAATCCAATTTTTATTGAAATAGCATTATGGCTTAGCTTCTCTGCAAACTCGGCTGTAAACAATGATTGCTTTTGCGTTTTTAGCTGTTCAAGTTTCTGGGATTCATATCCTAAAGCCAAGAATAACTTCTTACTTTCGCAGATTGAATATTCTATCCCGACAGACGGATTCAAATAAAAACCTCCATTAGCATTTTTATCCGGTGCAAAACTATATCCAACACCACATTCAATATAAGGAGTGAATTTTCTAGGCTTTATGATTAAAAATTTTGCATCAGCAAATAGCGGAATCAGAGCTTTTTCATAAATTGATAATCCTGTACCAATGCCGACCGAGAACCGTTTATTGATTGCATAATAGCCTAGAGCTTGCCATGTAAACGGAGTGGCTGACGGCTCGTTCATGTCAATTCCTGTCCCTACACTTGTGGCAAAAGTGAAGCGTTCTGTCTGTTGTGCTGTTGCCATTACAACAGTGCAACTTACTATAATAAGCAGAATAATCTTTTTCATTGGATAATTACAGTTATACGTTTTACGATATGTAAAGCAGTTGTCAGCCCCGATGTATCTTTACTGACTTCTCCGGAACTACCATTAGGGCTACTATGCCCCACCAGATTTGCTTCAAATGATTTTTCGCCTGACGATAAATCTACATTGGCAGCGTATACGATTGCAGGTTGTCCGCTTCCTTCTTTACCTCCAGAATAGTTGGCTTCTCCTTCTTTGGCTGATTTAGGGAAGGCTTCATTGAAATCAGTGGAATGATTTATTTCTATTTTTACAACGAATGTCTTTAATGCTGTTGTCGGATTTAGTTTAATACCAAAGCTTTCATGTGGGGTTGCTCCTGATATGCCATCTGTTAATGGCTCTTTCTTTGTAGGCAAATAAAGTCCATCATCGTATTTAACTCCACGTGAATAGCACCAATGAGGTAGAGCTTCTTTTCGTCGGTTTCCTCCCGATGCTTGCCAAGATTGAGTGGCGATCTTATGAGTTACATAGACCGTTGAAAGATAATTCCCTTGTGTATCTTCCAACCAGACAGCAATTTGAGGTGGGTTCTTTTTGTTGATACCTAAGAACAAAGGAAAGTCATGCAGCCATTGTTCACCCTGTTCAATGCATACTTTTATATCTCCTTTCTCATACTCAATCAATTCCTGTTGGCAGGAACAAAGGCTGACAAGCCATAAATAAATCAATGTCAATCCCATTTTATTCATATTAGTTTTATTAAATTGTTATTTTATTATTGTTACTAATCGGGAACATAGTAAGCAAAAAAATATTAGACTAGTAATGTTTCAATCTTTTTACGGGGAGAATAAGGGATTTGCTTTGCGTAACCAATTCTCATTATTAATGTTGGGTGTTCCTTATTGATAGGTAATTTCTCTCGTAAGTCAAAAGCTAATACTGCAACTTCGCACGGTTGATTCAAGAAAGCATAAGAAATCCCGATCTCAGTTACTCTTAACAGAAAGCGTTGGAGTGTTCGCCCCAAGTTAATCCACTCTTCAATTGTATCTTGTTGAGTGGTGCATACAACAAAATGCGAGGAAGAATCTATTTTCTTTCTATCCGATTTGTTTTGCGCATTAGGTTTTAAGAATAAGCTAACTATGGGACGTGCTAATATTCTAGGAAGTGGTGGATTTCCGAAAACCAAATAACTTAGCCCGTTATGTGTAGCCTCAACTTGTTTTTTATTAAACCTCATCCACGAAAGCAATTCATTCTTGAAAGCAATGTCAGCCATTTGAATTTCATTCCCTTTCATTATGTATTGGGTTATTGTATTTGCAAATGGCGTATTTATTTCAGTAAAGTAGAATTGAATACCATTTTCTTTTGGAATGGATTGAAGTTGTTGTAGAATTCCATCTGATATTTTATTGCCATTATAGATATTGCGGTTTGTCTGTCGTTTCTCAATTTGATGGAATAGGGAATCTTCAATTGTGAGATCATTTTTCGTTAATTCAAGAATAATCGCTTCTATGCTGCATTCTATTATATGGGTAGTGTAACCAAAATAACTGGCAGCGATGCATAAGTTTTCAACAGCACAGCCTAAGCTAATAAATAACTCACGATTGTTTCTATCAACGACAGGTAACGCTACCTCTAAGTTGGGGAGAACCGTAATAGTACCGTCCGTAATGTGAAACTTCCAAGGCTGTGTGTTATGTCCCGAAGGAGCTTTAGAAGCATAACTGGCTATTTGTATGAAATCAGTTTTCATCTTGAAATACCTTATTTATTAGAATTTCAATTCCTTTGTTTATCTGTTCCCATCCTGAATCCTCATTTAGAGGAATGCCATTGTAAACCGGACAAAAATCTTCCAGCATCACCAGATAAGTAATTGATGCTGTCAGCATAGAGGCTATTGCTGCAATTTCCTTTTGGGGATGTCCTGTTAGTTCGCTTACTTTCTTTACAAGGTCTATTCCTACTTTTTCCCGTTGCTCTCTTAGCTTTACAATCATATCATTATTGCAAGATAATTCCCAGCGATAAAGCCTTTTCAAAGTAGGATTATTCCTTAATTGCTCAATCTGTCCTTGAAACATACTTTTCACGAATGCAGGTAGTTTTTCACGGCTGGGATATTCAAGTGGGAAATTGAGCCAAAAATCATGTTGCCGTATGTAAGCAGCCATAAGTCCCTCTACCGAACCGAAATAGCGGTATATCAATATCTTTGAAACACCTGATTGGGCAGCTATAGCGTTAATGCCGATTTTCTCGAAGCCATCTTCGGCAATCATTTTACCGATAGTATCCAGCAACCGTTTTTCAGTAGCTTCCCGATCTCTTTCTCCTGTTATGCTTTTTCCTTTCATTTTACGCATTGTTACTATTTGGGAACAAATATATGTTACTTATCGGAAACATGCAAATAATCTGCTTGCTAAATTGCGATGGTAGAAAGTTTTTTGCCATCAAGCCAATGCTGAACTTACTATGCCATCCTTAGACAGTTTTGAAAACGGCTCTTAATTTCTTCATTTATTTGCCGATGAAAATAGAATCACACGTTTTATAAACCATTTAAATTAGAAAAAGTATGGAAGTAATAACCATCGAAGGAAGAACATTTTTGTATGTCTGCGAACGGTTCACAGAATTTACCAAACGGATAGAAAGTTTGTGCAGCACTCATACCCAGAAAGTAGAAAACTGGCTGGATAGTCAGGAAGTGTGCCTGTTGTTAGGTTTTAGTAAGCGAACGCTGCAATATTACCGGAGTAGCGGACGATTGGCTTATTCTCGAATAGGCAGTAAGATTTATTATAAATCTGCTGATGTTGAAAGAATTATAGCAGACAGTGAAACACAGAATCAATCACCCAAACAAATTACGCCTTATGAAAAGAACTAAAGAAGATTATCCGGCCTTCAATTTGTTTTCCATTGTCGGTACATGGGAAAGCATTAATCTGAATCCTACGGTTATTATCTACTGGAACGATAAAGAGTATCTTCTTTCTATTATATATGTATCGGAAACTACTAAACAGGCTTCAC
>OGGG01002576.1_pt1 | contig 10502 bp, 9 predicted proteins | sample 1571201 | NCBI WGS metagenome assembly OGGG01 (sample SAMEA2581946, study PRJEB24529) | metagenome | biome: Human gut stool | place: China | collected 2011 | reverse complement strand
TCACGGTCAGACTGTGTATCTTCTTCGTACCTTTGTTCTGAACTTTCATGCTGATCTCACATTTGTTTCCCGCTTTCAGCTTCTTTTTGCTGACTTTTACATCCGAAACCTTAAGATCATAGCTGCTTTTCTTCTTTGCAGCCGATACCGGCATCACTGCCAGCATTGAAACACACAATACCAAAAGTAACATGGAAAAAACAGATTTTGTTTTTCTCATACGCGCTTGCCCCCCTTTTTTCTTTCATTATACTACATTCATTCTTTAAAAGCAAGTCCGATCGTACTTATCAAAAGAACAAAGAATGTGCCTTGGCACATTCTCGCGCCTGCGGCGTTGCTGAGTGCCAGTGGCACTCGTTTAGCAACGACCGTAGTGAAACGTAGACGCTTGCGACATCTACCTTATACGCCGCAGTGCGCATCCCCGCGGAACGTTTTTTGCTTTACAGGAAAGCAATTTCCTGTAAAGCAAAAAAAGGTGCCTGCCTTGTCCTGGCAGACACCTGTATTTTTATTTTGACTGCGCACTGAGCTTATTCAGAAATTCCTCTAATTCTTTGATATCTTCTTCCTTTAGTTTGTCGCCACTGTTAAATGCACATACGAAGTTCGTGATCTTTCCGCCAAAATTATCATCCAGGAAGTTCTCGATCCAGCATGCACGATACTGTGCTTCTGTCATAACCGGTGTATAGTACGCTTTGTTTCCTCTCTTTTCTGCATGCAGTGCCTTTTTGTCAATCAGGCGTGTCAGAAAGGTCTGTACGGTCTGTTTCTTCCACTCATGACCTCTTTCCTGAAGGTAAGCCATCACATCTTTAAAAATGACTTCTCCTTCCTGTTTCCAGACATACTCCATGATCTCGTACTCCGCATCGGATAAACCATATTTGATTACTGCCATGTTCTTCATTCCTTTCCCTGTAGTTTCGTTATTTTTATTAAACTATATTTTTGTAGTTTATACAAGTCATTTTATAAAATTGTAAAATATTTTTTATTATTGTAAAAAAACACAGAGACAAGCATGCCTGCCTCTGCACTTCCTGCACATCTCTTATTTGCTTTCTTCTGCTTTTTCTACTTCAGCAATCGCTGATTTTTTCATCGGAATACGGCAGTTTTTGTTGCTTCCGAATTCTACGATCACATCTTCCTCTGTCAGATCGATCACAACTCCGTAGAAACCGCTTGTCGTCACAACACTGTCACCTACTGCCAGGCCTGCCAGCATGGCATCCAGTCTCTTCTGTTCCTTTTTCTGCGGTCTTACAAGCAGGAACCACATAACTGCACAGATCACTACGATATAGATCAGAGTGAATCCCAGTCCGCCTGCTGTTGATGCTGTACTTAATAAATTCATAATTTACCTCCTGATTACGCGAATCTCGCTGAAAATCCGGGTTTCCCCAAAAAGTGTCACTGTGTTATATCATACACAATCCCGGCACTTTATTCAAGCATTATTTTCAAATCCTGCCAGTTTTTCCTTTTTAAATGCCTGATAATTGCCTGCCTCGATCGCATCCCTGATTTCCTCCATCAGATGATTGTAGAAATACAGGTTGTGAAGCACGCACAGACGCATGCCGAGCATTTCTTTTGCTTTCAGCAGATGCCGGATATATGCCCTGCTGTAATGACGGCATGCCGGACACTGACAGCCTTCTTCGATTGGCTTTGCATCCAGTTCATACTTTGCATTGAACAGATTTAACTTACCGTTATTTGTGTATACATGACCATGGCGGCCGTTCCGGCTTGGATAAACGCAGTCAAAGAAATCCACACCGCGGTCCACTGCCTCCAGGATATTTGCCGGTGTGCCGACTCCCATCAGATAGGTAGGCTTATCCACCGGAAGTTCCGGTACGACCTTATCCAGGATATGATACATCTCTTCATGGCTCTCACCAACTGCCAGTCCTCCGACTGCATATCCGTCCAGATCCAGTTCCCGGATCTGCTGTGCATGCTCGATACGGATATCTTCGTAGATGGCACCCTGGTTAATACCAAAGAGCATCTGATGCTGGTTGATGGTATCCGGCAGGCTGTTCAGCCGTGCCATCTCTGCCTTGCAGCGGTGCAGCCATCTGGTCGTACGTGCCACGGAACGCTGGACGTAATCACGCTCTGCTACGCTGGACGGGCATTCATCAAATGCCATGGCGATCGTGGATGCCAGATTCGACTGGATCTGCATGCTCTCTTCTGGTCCCATAAAAATCTTTCTTCCGTCTACATGGGAATGGAAGTACACGCCTTCTTCTTTGATCCTGCGCAGTCCTGCCAGGGAAAATACCTGGAATCCACCGGAATCCGTCAGGATCGGCTTGTCCCATACCATAAATTTGTGCAGACCGCCCATCTTTTTTACGATCTGGTCGCCCGGACGTACATGCAGATGGTAGGTATTGGAAAGTTCTACCTGTGTGCCGATCTGCTGCAGATCCATTGTGGAAACGGCGCCTTTGATCGCGGCTGCCGTCCCGACATTCATAAAAACAGGGGTCTGGATCACGCCATGTATGGTGTGAAACTCACCCCTTTTTGCTTTTCCATCTCTTTTTATCAGTTTATACATAATTTCCTCCCAATGCATATGGCTCATGCGGGTTATTATATCTCTGTTTCCTGTAATTTTCAAGTTCAAATTGATATTTTAAAAAGATTGTCGTATAATGGACTCTGTATCTTTTTTGACGGGGTTTCTTCCTATTAAAGAGATACAACATAAACATACTTTTTAACGCAGCAATACGCAGGATCATCCGGGGACAGCCTTTTTGCCCCCGACATCATAACATGAGGATTTTTATTTATGAATACGAATCAGACAAAACTTCATACTTTAGGGATCGATATTGGTTCCACAACCGTTAAGGTTGCTATTTTAAATGAGAAAAAAGAACTTCTTTTTTCTGACTATGAACGCCACTATGCCAACATCCAGGAGACACTTTCTTCACTTCTGAACAAGGCATATGACAGCCTCGGAGAGCTTACGCTTTCTCCGATGATCACTGGCTCCGGCGGTCTTACTCTTGCCAAGCATCTTGGTATTCCTTTTGTCCAGGAAGTGATTGCTGTTTCTACTGCACTTCAGGACTATGCTCCGCAGACCGATGTGGCGATCGAGCTTGGCGGCGAAGATGCAAAAATCATTTATTTTGAAGGCGGAAATGTCGAGCAGCGTATGAATGGTATCTGTGCCGGCGGTACCGGTTCTTTTATTGACCAGATGGCTTCGCTGCTCCAGACGGATGCGTCAGGTCTGAATGACTATGCAAAGAATTATAAAGCTCTTTATCCGATCGCTGCCCGCTGCGGTGTATTTGCCAAAACGGATATTCAGCCTCTGATCAATGAGGGCGCTACAAAAGAGGATTTATCCGCTTCCATTTTCCAGGCTGTTGTAAACCAAACCATCAGCGGTCTTGCCTGCGGCAAACCGATCCGCGGCCATGTGGCATTTCTGGGCGGACCACTTCACTTTCTGACCGAGCTGAAGGCTGCTTTCATCCGCACGCTGAAGCTGGATGATGAGCATGCGGTCACACCGGAGAACTCGCATCTGTTTGCCGCGATCGGTTCTGCCCTTAATTACAAGGAAGAAGTAGTAACTTCTCTTACTGCCCTGATCAGGAAGCTCTCCAGCAGCATCCATATGGAATTTGAAGTTGCCCGTATGGATCCGCTGTTTGCTTCCAAAGAAGAATACGAGGATTTCTCGGAACGTCAGAGTCAGTACAATGTCATGACCGGCGATCTGGAGACTTACGAAGGAAACTGTTACCTCGGTATCGATGCCGGATCTACCACAACAAAAGCTGCCCTCGTCGGAGAAGACGGTGCCCTGCTTTATTCTTTCTACAGCAACAACAACGGCAGTCCGTTAAAGACCACGATCCGTGCGATCCAGGATATTTACAAAAAGCTGCCTGACACCGCCAGGATCGTCCGTTCCTGTTCGACCGGCTACGGCGAGGCACTGATCAAGGCGGCTCTCCTACTCGATGAAGGGGAAGTCGAAACGGTATCGCATTATTATGCAGCGGCTTTCTTTGATCCGGAAGTAGACTGTATCCTGGATATCGGTGGTCAGGATATGAAATGTATCAAGATCAAAAATCAGACCGTTGACAGCGTACAGCTCAACGAAGCATGCTCCTCCGGCTGCGGTTCTTTCATTGAAACGTTTGCAAAATCTCTGAACTACAGTGTGCAGGATTTCGCCAAAGCCGCTCTTTTTGCAAAAAACCCGATCGACCTTGGTACACGCTGTACCGTTTTTATGAACTCCAAAGTAAAGCAGGCACAGAAAGAAGGAGCAGAGGTCGCTGATATTTCTGCCGGACTTGCCTATTCTGTCATCAAAAATGCACTTTATAAAGTAATCAAAGTTTCCGATGCTTCTGAACTTGGCAAACACATCGTTGTGCAGGGCGGTACTTTCTACAATGATGCCGTTCTTCGCAGTTTTGAAAAGATTGCCGGATGTGAAGCGATCCGTCCTGATATCGCCGGTATCATGGGTGCTTTCGGTGCTGCCCTGATTGCCCGCGAACGTTACCAGGATGGTGTGGAGACCACGATGCTCTCCATTGATAAGATCAACAGCCTGCAGTTTACTACCAATATGGCAAAATGTAAGGGCTGTACCAATCAGTGCCGTCTGACGATCAACCGCTTCACCGGCGGCCGTCAGTTTGTGACCGGAAACCGCTGCGAACGTGGTATCGGAAAAGAACGTAACAAAGAAAAGATTCCGAATCTGTTTGAATATAAGAACAAGCTTCTGTTTGACCGCAAGCCGCTGGAAGCAGACGAAGCTGACAGAGGCACGGTCGGCATCCCGCGTGTCCTCAATATGTACGAAAACTATCCGTTCTGGTTTGAATTTTTCACGGCTTTGAAATACCGCGTGGTACTCTCTCCGCCGTCCACCAGAAAGATATATGAGCTCGGTATCGAGTCCATCCCAAGCGAGTCGGAATGTTACCCTGCAAAACTTGCCCACGGACATGTGACCTGGCTGATCAAACAGGGTGTTCCATTCATCTTCTACCCGTGCATCCCGTATGAGAGAAATGAATTCCCGGATTCCAACAACCATTACAACTGCCCGATCGTAACGTCCTACGCAGAAAACATCAAAAATAACATTGATGAGTTAAAAGACGGCTCGATCCGTTTTGAAAATCCGTTCCTCTCCTTCGCCAGTGAAGATACCATCTGCAAACAGATGATCAAAGCCTTCCCTGATATTCCAAAAGAGGAAGTCCGTGCCGCTGTAAAAATTGGCTGGCAGGAGCTTGCCCGCACAAGACAGGCGATGTACGACAAAGGTGAAGAAACCTTAAAATGGATGGAGGAAAACGATCGTCACGGCATTGTGCTTGCAGGTCGTCCTTACCACATCGATTCTGAGATCAACCACGGCATCCCGGAACTGATCAATTCTTACGGTCTGGCTGTTCTGACCGAAGATTCGGTATCCAACCGCAATCTTCCGGAACGTCCGCTGATCGTTATGGACCAGTGGATGTACCACAGCCGTCTGTATGCCGCAGCAAACTTTGTCAAGACCAGAGATGACCTGGACCTGATCCAGCTAAATTCTTTCGGCTGCGGACTGGATGCCGTTACTACGGACTGTGTCAACGATATTCTCTCCAATTCCGGCAAGATCTATACCTGCCTGAAGATTGATGAGGTAAACAATTTAGGTGCTGCCCGCATCCGTGTGCGTTCCCTGATTGCTGCCCTTCGTATCCGCAGAGAACAGAATCTGCCGCGCACGATCATTGCTGCCAACTTCGACCGCGTTGTATTCACCGAAGAAATGCGAAAAGATTACACGATCCTTTGTCCGCAGATGTCCCCGATCCATTTCAACATCCTGGAATCTGCTTTCCGTGCGGCCGGTTACAACCTCGTTGTCATGCAGAATGATGACCGTCAGGCAGTGGATATGGGACTGAAATATGTAAATAATGATGCCTGCTACCCTTCCCTGATCGTTGTCGGCCAGATCATGGACAGCCTGTTGTCCGGAAAATATGATTTAAATAAGACTGCTGTTCTGATTTCCCAGACCGGCGGCGGCTGCCGCGCCAGCAACTACATCGGCTTTATCCGCCGTGCCCTGAAAAAGGCAGATATGGAGCAGATCCCGGTCATCTCCATCAACTTAAGCGGCCTTGAGAAAAACCCGGGATTCAAGATCAGCTACAGCCTCGTGATGCGCGGTCTGTATGGTGTGATCTTCGGCGATATTTTCATGCGCTGTCTCTACCGTATGCGTCCTTACGAAAAAGTAAAAGGTTCTGCAAATGCCATGCACAAAAAATGGGAGAGCATCTGCAAAGATTTCGTTTCCTCCAAACATCCGACCATGGGACAGTTCAAAAAGCTCTGCCGTGATATCATCCACGATTTCGACAATCTGCCGATCACAGACGAGAAGAAACCTCGTGTCGGTATCGTAGGAGAGATCCTGGTAAAATTCCTGCCGGCTGCCAACAATCATCTGGTAGATCTGCTGGAATCGGAAGGAGCCGAAGCGGTGATGCCTGATCTGATCGACTTTCTGCTCTACTGCTTCTACAACACGAACTTCAAGGCAGAAAATCTCGGCATGAAAAAATCATCCGCAGTCATCGGAAATGCCGGTATCTCCCTTTTGGAATACTTCCGTAAACCGGCTGCCAGAGCTTTTGCGGCAAGCAGGCATTTTGATCCGCCTGCTCATATCCAGGATCTTGCCGCTTACGCAAGACCGATCGTCTCCAACGGCAATCAGACCGGTGAAGGCTGGTTCCTGACCGGAGAGATGTTAGAGCTGATCCACAGCGGTGTCAACAACATCGTCTGCACACAGCCATTTGGCTGCCTGCCAAACCACGTGGTCGGCAAAGGTGTTATCAAAGAGCTGCGTCACCAGTATCCGATGTCCAACATCGTTGCCATCGACTACGATCCGGGAGCCAGTGAAGTAAATCAGCTGAACCGTATCAAACTGATGCTCTCCACGGCAAATAAAAACCTGAAAAAATAATCAAGCACAAAAAAGCAGAGCCACCGTGATAAAGAAATCACTTGCTCTGCTTTTTTATACGCTAATACTTTTTATGATGCCAGGGTCAAAAGGTCTAAATCCACATGAGCTTGCTCATAAGTGGATGAAAGACCTTGGGACCCGCCCCGATATGAGCATAAAAGTGGGATGATAATCCCACGATATGCGAATATTGGGGAGGATTGTGCGAGTGCGAAGCACGGAACAATCCGTAGGCATCATAGTTTGGGGCTTTTGACCCCAACATCTTTTTATACGCTAAATGAAGTTGGGGTCACTCCAAACAATTCTGCTTACTCTTCTGTTTGCTGCTCTGCCCGGTTCTCGATCTGCCAGTCGATCGGTGTCAGTCCGTTTGCCTCCAGAAACACATTCGTCTGGCTGAAATGCTTACATCCGAAAAAGCCGCGGTATGCAGAGAGCGGACTTGGATGCGGTGCTTCCAGGATCAGATGCTTCGGATTTCTGTGCAGCATGGATTTTTTCATCTGAGCCGGTCTGCCCCACAGCAGAAATACCATCGGACGATCCTGCTGATCCAGGATGCGGATTGCTGCATCGGTAAATTCTTCCCATCCAATCCCCCTGTGGGAATTTGCCTGATGTGCACGCACGGTCAGAACCGTGTTCAGCAGCAATACGCCCTGTTTCGCCCATTTCGTCAGATACCCATTATCCGGGATATAACAGCCACAGTCATCGTGCAGTTCTTTATAAATATTTACAAGAGACGGCGGTATCTCCACATCTGGTTTGACGGAAAAACAAAGTCCATGTGCCTGTCCATCCCCATGATACGGATCCTGCCCCAGAATCACGACCTTGACATCCTTAAGTGGTGTCAGCGCAAATGCATTGAAAATATCATCGGCCGGAGGATAGATTCTTCTGGTATGGTATTCATCCATCACTGTTTTATATAATTTTGCATAATATGGCTTGCGAAACTCCGGTTTTAACGGTTCAGCCAGTCGTTGCTGATCGGTGCCATCCTTTTTCTCCTTATCTCGACGTTTTGCTGATATAATCTTCTTTTTCTGTTCGAGAATATCTCTTACAGTCTTACCGCTACTTCTCTGCTGCGCAGATACTCTTTTACCTGACGAATTTCCAGTTCTTTATAATGAAACAGAGACGCTGCGAGCGCTGCATCGGCTTTTCCTTCTGTCAGTGCGTCATAAAAATGCTCCATCGTGCCGGCTCCTCCGGATGCAATAACCGGTATCGAAACATTTTCTGCGATCGTTCTGGTCAGCTCCAGATCATAGCCTGCTTTCGTTCCATCGCAGTCCATGCTGGTTAACAGAATCTCTCCTGCGCCCAGTTTATCTACTTTCATTGCCCATTCCACGGCATCGATACCAACATCCACTCTTCCGCCGTTTTTATAAATATTCCAGCCGCTTCCGTCCTCTCTTCTTCTCGCATCGATCGCCACAACCACACACTGACTGCCAAATTTATCTGCCGCCCTGCTGATCAGCTCCGGGTTATTGATCGCCGAAGAATTGATGGAAATCTTGTCTGCCCCTTCACGCAGAAGCACCTTAAAATCTTCTACGGTTCGGATGCCTCCGCCGACGGTAAATGGAATAAATACTTTCTCAGCTACTTTTCGTACCATATCAACAACCGTATTTCTGGCATCCGAAGAAGCTGTGATATCCAGAAATACCAGTTCATCGGCTCCTGCCTTATCATAAGCTTCCGCAATCTCCACCGGATCCCCGGCATCCCGCAGATTCACAAAATTCACACCTTTTACCACGCGGCCGTTATGAACATCCAGACATGGAATGATTCTTTTCGTAAACATATCAGTTTTCCTCCTTTCCGATCGCTGCGAAATTCCGCAGGATCTGCAGTCCGACATCACTGCTCTTCTCCGGATGGAACTGACATGCAAAAATATTTCCCTTTTCTACCGATGCATGGATCGTGGTGCTGTACCAGGTAGTCGCCTTTACGATCTCCGGCTCCTCTGCTTTCAGATAATAAGAGTGCACGAAATAGACATACGGATCTGCCGGAAGATTCTGAAACAGTCTGCCCTGATTGATAAGCTCCAGAGAATTCCATCCCATATGCGGAATCTTCAGCCCTTCATGATCTGGGATTCTCAAAATTTTGCCTTTTAAAATACCAAGTCCCTCTACACCAGGTGTTTCTTCACTTCGTTCAAACAAAAGCTGCAGCCCCAGACAGATTCCAAGAAATGGTTTTCCCATCTCTGTCACTTCTTTGATCACTTCATCTAATTTATATTCTCTCAGTTTCTGCATTGCATCGCCAAACGATCCCACGCCCGGAAGGATTACTTTATCTGCCCGCAGGATTTCTTCCCTGTCTCTGGAAACGATCGTATCTTCACCAATACTCTGCAAAGCTTTTTCCACACTTTTCAGATTTCCGGCATCATAGTCAATAATCGCTATCATCGCTTCTTATCACCTCTCAAAATGTATACGAATTGCTACGCAACTCACGCAATTTAAACTTTTTATCCTGGTATCATCATATCATATTTGTAAAATCCTGTCGATGATTATCTGACATCCTCTCCATCCTCCAGCAGAAGCTTTACTGCATTTTCTTTTACGGCTGTCGTCCGCTCTTTGATCTCCGGAGTAAGCTGTGCAAATTTCTCATGGATGCGGTACATATGGCATTTCTGATTAAAATATACGATCTTCTCAAATGCAAACCGAATCACGGTCGGATATTCAAAGCCTACTCCCAGTTCCAGGATGCACACGTTCTTATTTACCGTGCCCTGGAGCCATTTCGTATATTTCTCCCACTGCGGCATATACCAGGATTCATCATAATCGTCATTTGTGACCACATTGCCTGTCTTATCGCTGCCACACGGTGCTACAACACGCTCTGCATCGATCGCTGATTCAAAAATCAGATCATCTGTATTTACAGTCAGCAGAAAGTAATTTTTCTCTTTTAAAAGATCAGCCAGTTTCTGATAAGCCTCCATGATCTCTTCTTGTGCTGCATTCTTTTTATGAAATTCTGTTCCGATTCCAACCAGTACCAGATCTGCTTCCTGCACACATTTCTGAATTTCCTGTTTTATTTCTTCTGTCATGTTTCCTTCCTTTCTACCATTTACTGTTGTATCATTTGTCTCTTGCATCATTTTATTATATAGAGCATGTTTTTTCAAGATTACCCAACAGAATCGCTATCCAAATTTTCTATATTTATTTAAATTTTGACAAACAAAAAACCGTAAATAACCATCTCTGATTATTTACGGAACCTGTTCATATACCTTCAAAACCGCATACAGACCATAAATCCTACATCTTCCTGTTCTATCCTGAACCCTCACACTTTCGTGCCTGGTTAAGCCTTCGACCTATTAGTAGCAGTCAGCTCCATACATTACTGCACTTCC
>OGGG01002574.1_pt1 | contig 10510 bp, 10 predicted proteins | sample 1571201 | NCBI WGS metagenome assembly OGGG01 (sample SAMEA2581946, study PRJEB24529) | metagenome | biome: Human gut stool | place: China | collected 2011 | reverse complement strand
AATCAGGGTACATTGTCAATTATAAGCCACTAAATTTGTCTGCGCCGGCAACAACACAGCCTTCCGCTCAATCTCCAGGAAAGGAAGAGGCCGACTTAATCATGGAAGTATATCATTCCATCGAAGACTCGTCCATCACCCGTTTCTCACTGGGAATACCGGAAGATGTTCTATTGCCTATCGCAAAGCTCAATAAGGAATTAATCAAGGCAATGTATTCACTTCCGGGAAGCGGTACCAGGTATGAAGACCCGCAGGGAAATATTCGGTTAAGAAACTATATTGCCCGTTTTGCATATAGCTGGAATGGAAATCTGACTGAAGATGATATTGTCACTACCACGGGAGTGACCAATTCTATCTCTTTAGCATTATCCGTCATTGCCCGAAAAGGAGATACGATAGCTGTTGAAAGTCCTGTTTATTTCGGCATATTGCAGTTGGCCAACAGCATGGGACTCCGGGTGTTGGAACTGCCCACCAATCCTGTAACAGGTATTGAGCCCGATGCTTTAAGAAAAGTATTGCCACAGATTAATCTATGCCTGCTTATCAGTAATTTCAGTAATCCACTGGGAAGTTGTATGCCCGACGAGCATAAGAAAGAGGTAGTGCAGATGTTGGCAGAATATAATATTCCTCTGATTGAAGATGATTTATACGGCGATGTATTCTTCGGACATTCACGCCCTAAGCCATGCAAAGCTTTCGATGAAAAGGGGCTTGTGTTATGGTGTGGCTCTGTATCAAAGACATTAGCTCCCGGTTACCGGGTAGGCTGGATTGCCCCCGGTAAATTTAAGGATGCCGTTATTCGCCAAAAACATATTCATTTAATATCCACCCCTACCCTCAATCAGGAGGCTATTGCCAACTTTATGGAAAACGGCAGATATGAGAATCATTTACGCAGGTTGCGCCATGAATTACATTCCAACAGTCTTCATCTGGCACAATCTATTACCTACTATTTCCCCGAAGACACTAAAATCATAACTCCGCAGGGAGGTTTCATGCTTTGGGTGGAACTAAACAAAAAGATTGATACCACAGAATTATATTACAAAGCCATGCAACACAAGATCAGCATTGCTCCCGGACGCATGTTTACACTGCACGACCAGTACAGAAACTGTATGCGTTTGAGCTTCGGTCAGCAATGGAGTCCTTTTATCGAAGAACGCTTGCAGGTTTTAGGAAGCGTTATCAAAGAATCATTCTGATTGGCGGATATACTCCTTTACCACCTCTCCGAGAGTCTTCAGCCCTTTCTCTATTTTGTCTTCAGGCATATTGGAGTAGTTTATTCTAAGCGTATTTTCCTTGTTGCCATCCGGATAAAAAGAACCTCCCGGAACAAAAGCAATCTTTTTCTCCAGACTTCTGACTAAAACTTCGCGTGCTGAAATCCCCACAGGAAGTTCTATCCAGGTAAATAGTCCGCCTTCGGGACGAGTAAACTTTATTGTATCCGGAAAATAACGTTCTATACTTTCAATCGCAACATTCCTGCGCTTTCTATATACTTCGACTATTTTTGCAATATGTTTATCAATATCATACCGCTTCAGATATTCGGCAATGGTCATCTGGGCAATAGTGTTGCATTGTAAATCCGTACCTTGCTTGACTAATACATATTTACGGATAATATCTTTATCCCCCGCAATCCAGCCAATCCGGAAGCCGGGACAGAATATTTTCGAAAAACTGCCTGTACACAAGATATTTCCAGCCTCATCAAAAGACTTTATAGACGGCAAAGGTTCTCCCTCAAATCTTAACTCGCCATACGGATTATCCTCAATAACTGCAACACTGTATTTGGCAGATAATTCAGCCAATTTCCTGCGTCTTTCCAGACTCCACGTTTTTCCTGTAGGATTCTGAAAGGTAGGTATGGCATATATCAGTTTTATATGCAGAGTGTTACTCAAAACATCTTCCAAAACGTCCATCATCATCCCTTCCTCATCCGTGGGAATTTCAATAAAGCTACACCCATACGCTTTGAATGCGCTAATCGCAGCCAAATAGGTCGGGCTTTCACAAAGCACGACATCTCCTTCGTCCAAAAAGACTTTTCCGGACAAGTCCAACCCTTGTTGTGAACCATGGGTTATCAAAATATTGTCTTTATCGAAAGCGGTGCCCAAACGCCCGTTCATCCGGTTGGCAATCCATTCCCGCAAAGGAGCATAACCTTCCGTTGTGGTATATTGAAGTGCTTTTGTACCTGCTTCTTTCAATACGATCTGATTGATCTCATTGATTTCATCTATTGGAAAAAGTTCCGGAGCAGGCAGACCACCAGCAAACGAAATCACATCTTCCTGTTCAGTCACTTTTAATATCTCTCTTATTTCCGAAGCCTTTATATAAGACATTCTTTTAGCAAAATTCAACTTCATAACCTTTAAGTATATTAGGAGATTAAAACAACACTGCAAAGTAAAGCAAAAAAGAAAGACGAGAACAGATACACTTTTTTATATATTGACAGGTACAGATGAGGGAGTTTTCAAAGGATAGCTATATGAAGTTAATCTCCCATATTACTTATTTCGTCATGAGGAATCAGGGCGTTCGTCGAATAATCCTATACAGAACCCTGTTTAAACTTACCTTTGCACAGAAAACAAAAGTAATCGATAGCAACTATGGAAGAGCAAATACTAATTTTTCGCACCTCGGTAAAGAATGTACGGGATATCAAACATATCGCAGCGCTTTTCACCCTATGTCCCCAAATCTACAAATGGAATGTAGATATGGAGAACTGGGAAAAAGTGTTGAGAATAGAATGTCAGGGAATCACCCCGACTGAAATATCAAAGGCATTACGCGCCATCAACATTTATGCGCAGGAACTGGAATGAAGCAGAGAGAAAGCCATAAACTAATAACGAGGTAAATCCTTTACTTCTTCATAATATTTTTCTATTCCAATCTCTTGCATCCGTCTGTTGATGGCTACAAATCTCTTATATAAATGTTCATCAAAGCCAGTATTCTCACAAGGGAAATGGCTACACTGGAAGCAATAATCCACTTGCTTCTCTTCACTGCATACACGAACATTACAGGTTTTGAACAACTTGCATTTTTCTTTTCTGCACCCCTGACAAGTCGCCATAGATAAATGATTCAAAAACTCTTTAAAATCGGGATATTTTGCAAATACAGGCTCATCAAGCATCTCTACAAAACGTTGTGCATAGACATCAAAATTGCCTAATACCTTCTTGAGTTCACCGCTGTGATAAGAAATATCTCCATTGGCAAAAGCAAAGCACTTTCCGCAATGCAGTCCACAAGGGGCAATCCGCCCCTTAATAAATTCACCATCCACCTTTTTCATTTTCACTCTTCAATCATTAATTCCATCTGTATGTCTCCTCTTTCATAAGTCGTGTGATATTCGGGAAGTTCCTTGAAGCCCAACTTATGATAAATATGGATAGCCGGTTTCAGACGCGTATTGCTCTCTATAAAGATTCTTTTACCACCAAGCTCCTTCGCTTTATTTACAACTGCTTCGCAAAGCAGTACTCCAATACCTTTGCCCTGAACCTTAGGGCTGACAGCCAGTTTGGCCAACTCATAATCATAAAGCGGATGATCCATCTTACACAAAGCACATACACCGACCGGCTCATCTTTATAAAGAGCCACCAAAATAGCTCCTCCCTTATCCAGAATATATTCCTTTGGATGATCCAAAGCCTTGTAATCGGCCTCTTCCATCCGAAAATAAGCAGTTATCCACTCTTCGTTAAGGGTCCGGAAGGCAGATTGATAGCAAGGTTCATAAGGAACTATTTTGATGTCCTTACTCTCTCGTTCCTTTTTCGCTTCCTTCACCCGCTCCAACAGGGATTTATCCAACAAAAGATTCTCCCATTCTTCGATAGCCTCCCAAAGGTCATTCCGGGTTTGCTGCGTGATTTGCTCAATAGCTGCCGTAACATCTATACACTGTTCCGAAAAAGAGTCGGACATTCTTTTTCCTTTGGCAGATAACATGACCATGTTTCTTCTCCCGTCGGATTTGTCCTTTGTCTCCTTCACTAATCCTTTAGCTACCATTTCTTTAATAATATTACTCACGGAAGGATGAGAATGACCAATCTCTTTGGCTATGGACGTAATGGTTTTTGCCTCCCCACGTGATAATACAAAAAATACAGGAAACCATTTCGGTTTGAGGTCTACTCCAAACATTTTATAGATGGCGGCTGCATCTACTGTTATTTTATCGGTCAACATGCGTAATCTGCTACCGATGGCTAATTTGCCTGTCTGATTAAAAAAGTCCATGTTTTTATTAGTTGCGTCACTAAATACGTAATTGATTACGCAAATATATTAGCTTTTTATAATATGAACAAACATTTTTCGCAAAAATACGTAAGCCGTTACATAATTAGTTCTATTTATGGATAAACATCAGGAAATTTAGCTTATGTGCAAAGTGCTCCTTTGGATTTTTCCCAATATTTTGGGGAACTGCCAGAAGAACAACAAAGTACAACAAATTGCCGCTGTCGCATCGGATATTGCTTCAGCCGCATATACACCGGCTACTCCCATAAAATGTGGCAATATTAATGCCAATGGGATCAATAGGATTGCTTTGCGCAACAAGGCTATGAAAATAGAAATTTTTGCTTGTCCCAAGGCTACAAACATATTTTGGCAGGCTCGTTGCAATCCGAAAATAGTCATACCACCCAAGAAAACAGGCATTGCCCAGCGGACTGTTTCTATCAATCTTTCATCACTCGTAAAGGCGGAAGCTACTGTTGAGGGGAAAAGAATCATAAACAACATCAGCAGTAAGTTGAATGAGAACATGGTTATCAATGCGACACGGAAACAGCCTTTGACACGTTGTTTATCGCCGTGCCCATAATTATAACTCACAATAGGAACGAACCCTTGCGCAAATCCTGTTAATGGGACACTTGCAAATTGCATCGCACTTTGCAAGATGGTCAATGCGCTGACATAAATATCTCCAAAATCTTTCAGGCTGCTGTTCAGAACAAAGCCAACCAGGCTTTCGGTACTTGCCATAATAAACGGTGATACGCCCAAAGCAAATATAGAAAGTATTATTTCCCGGTTCAACGCCATATAACGTTTTTCTAAAGGGAGAGAGGCGTGCCGGGAGAAAAGGAAAGTTAAAACCCACACTGCACTACATGCCTGTGAAAGCACTGTAGCCAGAGCTGCACCTTTTACTCCCATATCGAGCCAAAAAATGAAAATCGGGTCGAGGACGATATTCAACAGTGCTCCTATTAATACCGAGTACATGGCGATAGCAGGACGCCCTTGTGCATTGATAAAAGAATTTAATCCTGTGGATATTTCTACGAAGATAGTTCCTAATAAATAGATAGAAAGATAGTTGACTGCATACTCCAATGTATTTTCTGAAGCTCCTGTAAAGAGTAGAATCGGCTCCATAAAGGTATATGCGATGAGAGAAGTAAACAAGGTAAATAGTATTAACAGGATAAAGCCATTACCCAGAATTTTTCCGGCACGTGAACGATCCCCCTGTCCGAGTGCGATAGCCGCTAACGGCGCACCCCCACCTCCTACTATCGCTGAAAAAGAAGAAATCAGTATAACAAGAGAAGTCGTTACTCCTACACCCGCCAATGCATCCGTACCAATCCCAGGGATATGACCAATATAAATACGGTCGACCATGCTATAAAGCAAATTAACAAATTGCGCTGCCACAGCCGGAAGTGCCATCTTAAAAACAAGCGGTAACATGCGCTCTGTCCCCAGTCGTTCTTCATATTTATTTATCATCCCAAACTTCTTTTTCTAAAATCAGTTGCAAAGTTATAAGAAAAACAGGCTTCCGATTTAAAACCATTGGATAAAATAAATATAATACATCAGTTATCTCCGTGTAAGAAATCCATAGATATACTGATTGATAAGGTTGTGTTGTTCTTCCGTTCCATTCTCCCCCATATTACTATGCGTTATTCCGTCCAATTTCACAACCTTCATCCGGAATTGTTCCTGCTCCTTTTCAGTGGGTAATACTCCTGAATCCGCATCATAATCGCATCCTCTTAACGTATAAAGTCGAGGATTCCGTGTTCTAGGCATTATCATTCTGCGATGATCCATAGATATGGCTTTATTTATCAACTGCGGATATCGGGTAGCAAATAACATGGTCATATCTCCGCCATTGGAATGTCCTATCAATATAAAGTCATTCCAATTTAATTGTGGCTTCAATTTCTTAAATTCCTGAATAGTAAAAAGAATATTTGCCACTCCCCTTTCCCAATTTGGCATGCGTGTTTCCATGAAATTACCTTCCATGGCCAAAAGAGGATCATCTGCCAATTCATGTTGTATGCTTATTACGTAAAAGCCTTTCTGGGAAAGGAATCGTGTTAGATAGGCATAAGTCTGATTGGACTTATTATTTTTATTTCCATCGTAGCCGTGGCTAAATATAATGACTTTTGTTTTCGAATTCACTTTGTGCGGCTGATAGACGGCTAGCGGTATCACTCTGTTTCTCGAAGCATCAAAAAGGCAAGTCGAAAACTCTATTTGTGAGAAACAAGAGAGTGCTGATAATAAAAGAACAAATACAATAATTAGTTTCTTCATGTCTATGATGTGATATTTATTATTCTATAAATCTAAGAGCAACTGAATTATAACAATGAATGCATAATGTAAGGAAGGGATTATAAAATGATTTTCTCATAAAGTTTGAACCACTCTAAACCGTAATGACCCAATCCTAAATCTACGGTATCAATGTATTCGAACCCACACTTTTCGTACAATGAAATAGCCGGAAGATTTTTCTCGTAAACATCTAACCGCACAGACTTTATCCCCGAACTTTGAGCCAATTCCAATGAATAATCCATTAATGCATGCCCTACTCCTATTTTCAAAAAAGAAGGATATACAACAAAAGTATGTATCACAAAGATATGGCTATGGTCCAGTTCTATTTTCCATTTGACATTCTCATAAGCCTTTTCCGGTTGATGATTTAAAATGACTGAACCGACAATTCTTCCATCATATCTTGCTACGTAAAGCGTTTCATCATTTACACCGGCAACCGCATCTTCCCGAACAGGATAAACACCTTTTATCCACCCGGGATAATTAGTCGTAGCAGCCAGATAATCATTCAGTTCATCATACAGCTTTTCCAGTTCATCTATATCAGCAGAAGTTCCGGGCTCTATTGTAAATTTCATATATACACACTGTTTATCTTTTTATCAGTTCTTCAATCTTTCCACCTGTAATATAAGGTATACATTCGGATATCTTCTCAATACTCCAATCCCACCATTGCAATTTCTGCAATTGAACAATCGTATTCTCATCAAAACGCTTCCGAATTTCTTTAGCTGGTGTCCCACCTACTATCGTATAAGGAGGAACATCTTTAGTAACCACTGCCCGCGACGCAATAACCGCTCCATCTCCGATATGAACTCCTGCCATGATAACAGCTTCATATCCAATCCAGACATCATTACCTATTACTATATCCCCTTTATTATCCCAAGCAGAAGTTACATCTCCTTTATCTAAATTCCATTCCTCAAAAAAGATAGGAAACGTATAATTGGATAAAGAACCCAATGTGTGGTTTGCGCTGTTAAAAAGAAATTTGGCTCCACAAGCAATGGAACAGAATTTGCCAATTATCAATCGGTCTTTATTAATCGGATAATGATATAATACATTGTTCTTCTCAAAAAGAACAGGATCATTTACAAAGTCATTGTATATTGTATAATCACCTACCATAATGGCAGGATTCTTAATCACTGTATTCAGATAAACAGTCTGGAAATCATTGGTGCGAGGATATGTTTTTGAATTCATTGTGTCAGCAGAAGAGGATTTATATTACATAGCAAATATACAAGATAAATTTCAGACTATCACACAACGAACTAAATATGTATCCCATATTGATGCTTCACTTCAGCCATTACAAACGTGCTTTCCAGTGATCCTAAGCTATCAATCGTCCCCAACACATTCAGAATAAACTCCTGATAGTATTTCATATTGGGAGCATGAATCTTCAACAGGTAATCATAACTTCCTGATATGTTATAACATTCGGTTACTTCAGGAATATCCTGTATAATCCGTGTAAACTCGGCTGCTATATCCCTGTTCAGACGTCTAAGCTTCACACTGCAGAATACGACAAATCCCTGATTCAGCTTTTCCGCATCCAATACGGCAATATACTTCTTTATATATCCTCCACTCTCCAACCGTTTAAGACGTTCAAAAACAGGAGTTGAAGAAAGGCTCACCCGTGCAGCCAACTCTTTTGTCGTCAATCGGGCGTTTTCTTGCAAAGTACGGAGTATTTGCAAATCGACTCTATCCAGTTTATCAAAAGTATCCATAAGAAAAATATTCTTCTAAAAGGTGATTTCTAGGAATAGCACAGTTATATTATTCCATATAATGGCACAAAAATAGTATTATTTTCTATATTTCAGATATATATTGTTCGATATATCTTCATCCAATAACTTTGCAAGAAAATAAAGAAAGAATATTAAACTTAAAAAATATACGATTATGGCAACAAAGAATTTACATTTCGAGACTTTACAAGTTCATGTAGGACAAGAACAAGCAGATCCGGCAACAGATGCCCGTGCAGTACCTATTTATCAGACTACTTCTTATGTATTTCACAACTCCGCTCACGCAGCCGCACGTTTCGGCCTGCAGGACCCGGGAAACATCTACGGTCGTCTGACCAACTCCACTCAAGGAGTTTTTGAACAACGCGTAGCCGCTCTTGAAGGAGGAGTAGCAGGGCTGGCAGTTGCTTCGGGTGCCGCTGCTATCACTTATGCTTTCGAGAACATCACTCGTGCAGGCGACCATATTGTGGCAGCCAAAACTATTTATGGAGGAAGCTATAACTTACTGGCTCATACCTTACCCAGTTATGGCATCACAACAACATTCGTTGATCCAAGTGATTTATCGAACTTTGAAAAAGCCATTCAGGAAAATACGAAAGCCGTATTTATCGAGACATTGGGAAATCCGAACTCAAATATCATTGATATAGAGGCAGTAGCTGAAATAGCCCACCGCCACAAAATACCTTTGATTATTGACAACACATTTGGTACCCCGTATTTAATCCGCCCTATCGAACACGGAGCAGATATCGTAGTACATTCCGCAACAAAATTCATTGGCGGACACGGTTCGTCATTAGGAGGAGTCATTGTAGATTCGGGCAAATTCGACTGGGTAGCTTCCGGCAAATTTCCACAACTAACCGAACCTGATCCATGCTATCATGGCGTACGCTTCGTTGATGCAGCCGGTCCGGCTGCCTATGCCATCCGTATCCGTGCTATTCTGCTGCGCGACACAGGTGCCACCATCAGTCCATTCAACGCTTTTATCCTGTTGCAAGGCTTGGAAACTCTTTCCTTGCGCGTAGAACGCCATGTAGAAAATGCATTGAAGGTAGTGAATTTCTTAAACAATCATCCGAAAGTGAAGAAAGTGAACCATCCGTCATTATCCAATCATCCTGACCATGCACTGTATCAACGTTACTTCCAGAATGGTGCCGGTTTTCGCATCCACCAGGAAGGCAAGAAACAGAACCCTATGGCGCTGGGAAATGGGATTTTCTGTGGCAGGCCTGGAGATTCCGGTAATGTACAGCGTTTGAGGAACGGACATATCAAACAGCTCCTGATATGGTTATGGAAACAAAAAAGACGCACTGACATTGAAAAATGTCAGTGCGTCCTACTTACAACGGCATCCGGGGTCACCGGGCCAATAAATAGTTCTGAACAATATATAGATAACTCAGTTCAGCATCAGTATAAAATATTGACAATAATATGTCAAGAGAAAAATAAAAAATCAGCCAGAGTGCTGCGGAAGCATGCTCTGCTCCTGAAGAGTATGAATGATATTTCGGATACAGAAAATAAGGGCCTTTTGAGAGTGCCCAAGATACCGGGAACCAATATCTTGGATAATTGCATTGTAATCGGTATAAATGCTTCTGCCGACCAAAAGGCTTTTGACAAACCTCTCTGTAATATCACAGACAGAATTGATATCTGCATCATAAATTTGGCCTGAATCCCGGTCAAAGATGATCGGCAGAATGAGGTATTGGCTGGCGACAGTAATTGGGTTTTCTGCGGCAGCCTTGGCACAACCGACAATATAAATGGAATTCTTTGAATACTCCATTATCAGTCCCCCAACCATATCTGATCGTTTAAAATATAGCATAAATACACAGAACCGTCAAGAATAGGAACACACAAAGAGAAATTTTGCCACGGGAACACAAGACGAAATTGAAAACTCCATATTTTTTGCCAAAGGACCCTTTGGACTGCCTGCAGCTGTTGGGACAGTTTATGGAGGCGGACGTGGTTTTGGCTGTTTTACATATAGATTT